>ERZ1026856.512-NODE-512-length-23915-cov-24.719321_pt1 | contig 23915 bp, 20 predicted proteins | sample MGYA00380158_ERZ1026856 | MGnify/ENA primary metagenome ERZ1026856 (study PRJEB33269, sample SAMEA4719794) | human gut metagenome | biome: human-associated habitat; feature: organic feature; material: feces | place: Cameroon | collected 2013-10 ...
TCTTCTGGCTCTGTGCCTGCTGCCAGGCAGTCTGTGCAGCCATCACATCAGTAACTTCCATCACTCCCTCCTTGAATCCGAGGTTGGCGCATCTCAGGTTCTCGTTGGCGCTGTCAATGTTCTTGATGGCCATATTGAGCTTCTTCTCGGCTTCCTTTACCTTGAACTGGCTCTGGGTAATCTGGAGATGAATCTTCTCGCGGGTATCGTCGAGGTTCATCTGGGCGATGTTGGTGGCAGCCTTGGATGCACGCACCTTATAGGCTCCGTCGAACCAGTTCCATACCGGAACCTGCACGATGACACCAATATTCCATACGCCGGTAAACTTCTTCTGGAAACCATTGAATACATTTGGATTCGAAATGGTGTAACCGCCGGTCAGTGCCACATGTGGCAGATAGACGGCGCGAACCAGATTAGTGGCTTGCTTGGAAATATCAACCGTATTCTGGAGCATTCGCAACTCCGGACGGGTATTCATCGCAGAATCAGAGGCGGCTACTCGCTGCTGCTCTGTATCCACAGGAGTTCCCGAAAGAGCCAGGGTCTCCTTGTCTTCATCGGCAAGTGTCACTTCCTGGTTCATCGGAATGCCGCAAAGCTGACAAAGAAGCATCTTGGAGAGTACCAGACCGTCTTCTGCCTGGGTAATCTTCATCTCCGCCTCGTTCACCTTCACATCTACCTTCAGACCGTCTGCCTTGGTGGCTACGCCCTGCTGAATCATCTTGTGAACATCATCGTTGAGCTTCTTCACCAGGTCTCTGTAGCTGGTGGCGAGCTTGTATTTCTGCTTCAGCGAAACGGCAAGCCAGTAAGCCTGGTCTATGCTGTAGAGGGTCTTCTGGGTCTGCATGTCGAGATCATTGTCGGCAATCTGCTCACCGATGTCTGCAATCTTGTTGGCAGCCAGGATGGCGCCGCCCATATAGATAGGCTGGCGGAGCATCACACTACCTGCCCACATGTTTCGGGTGTCGGTGCGGAAAGCATCTACCACGCTCTGACCGATGGCATTGCCCTGCTGCTGGATAACGCTTCCTTTCTCGTTGAGCAATCCTCCAATTTTCTGTGCCTGTTCAGGGGTGAGCATTCCCTTGCTTACCAAATCGGCCATTACGTTGTTGGCATTGCCGGTGATTCCACCTACGATATTGGAACCCAAATTGCTGAATGCTGACTTCTGACCATCATTGAGCAAAGATATCTCCTTGCTGAACCATTCATATCCGCCCATGGCATCTACCTTTGGCAAATATTTCGTGCGCGCCGATTTCTTCAGGTTGGTCGCCACGTCCTTCTTGAGCTTAGAGGCATTGATCTGCTTGTTGTTACGTAGCGCCATCGCACGACAACTGTCTAGGTTCAGAACCATCGTTTGAGCCTCGGTTGCAGTCATTGCTCCCATCAGCATGATAAGAGTTAATATTTTTTTCATTCCTTTACTATAATATTATAATATCGGTGCAAATTTATGGAAATATTCGCAAACCACAAAGGATTTTTTATTATCAAATCTTTAAGAATCGAAAATTACCTTACATTATGGAAAAATGGAACATTCTTCTATTCAAATTCAACAACGATTTCTCCTTCCCAATCGGGATTTACGGTGAATCCCAGGTTCCCTTTTCCGGAACCGTCATCTTCTTTCTGGTCAGGGTCGGTGATGGTATGGTCCTTGATGCTGATATTGGTCAGGGTGATATTGTTGCGTTTCACCGGGACGCCTTCCTTGGAATATTCCTTGATGCTCTGAGCGTCTGCATCCAGGATATTGATGGTCATTTTCAAGCCCTTGTTCTCTTCGCGTGGGAAGGTATAGACCGAATAATCCCTTTTGCCTTCCTGAAGCTTGAAACTTTCGGTCTGCCGGCTCTGCACACATCCATAACCCGTTACGGCGTCAAGGGTGCTGCTGCCTCCCGTATAGTAAAACTTGATGCTGTGGGCTTCGGCGGGGATGGTGGCGTCGGTGATATGGACCTTAAACTGTGCCACGGCTCGATTCAGCAGGATGTAATCATCCGTATCTTCTCCATCTATCACGTTGAAAGTGCCGTAATAGAAGAAGGTATCGGTCATCTTGTTTTTGTAGAATTTCACTTTCTCAGGGGAACTGATCGTACAGTTGCCGCTTCCGTTGTGGCCGATGGCAACCATTCGGTATTTTCCCGCATCCAGATTAATCCCGATATCCTCGTAGCCATCTTCTGCTTTCAGATTCAGGGTCTTCACCTTTTCCTCTCCATCAAAAATGGCGATGGAGAGCCGGGAGCAGTAATCTTCTAGAGGCTTTCCCTCTACTTCCTCATCTCCTTCATCCAATCCGTCTTCATCTCCTTCCTCCTCATCTTCGAAATCTCCTTCTCCGCTTCTAGTTCCCGTAGAATTGTTTTTTGCCACGGACGCATGGATGATTACGTTGGCGTTTGCGTCATGTGAATTGGTACCCGAATCATCGAGTGCAAACTTTTCGCATGAAGTAAGCGTAGCTACCAGCATCAGTAAGAGGGATGCCAGCCAGACATAGGTCTTCTTCTTCATATCACTAAGTTTTTGGTTTGCTTTCTATGCGTGATGCAAGACGTTTTCTTGCGCATGAAAGTCGCAGCAAATATACGCTTTTTCAGTGAAAATGGCAAGGATATTTTAAAAAAACTGCATATTTTTGGCTAATTATCTTTTTTTTCGTATATTTGCACCCGTTTTTTCAGCGAGAAGAATCATTTGTATCTATATAATAAGGTACGCGCGTGAGAAATGGGTAAATATGGTATGGTATTTACATGAAAAGGAATTGGGCTTAAATAATAAGGAACAAGATATATTTATGGATAAGAAGATAAAAGCATTGTTTTTCGACATCGACGGCACGTTGGTGAGTTTCAAGTCTCACAGGATTCCGCAGAGTACTGTGGATGCTTTGGAACAGGCTAAGAAGAATGGGGTAGAGGTGTATATTTCTACGGGACGCCCCAAGCAGATCATCAATAACCTCGGTCAGATAGAGCATCTCATCGATGGTTACATCACAGCCAATGGTGCCCGCTGCTTTGTGGAGGATACGCTGGTGAGCCAGCACGCCATTCTTCCTTCTGACGTGAAGAAGATCATCGAGGCTGCTGATAGAGACAACTATCCTGCCATCGTGGTAAGCGAGAGCCGTTTTGCCATCCATCATTATACCGACGAGGTTTATGAGATTTTCTGCAAGGGACTGGGAGTGGATAGCAGTATCTTCATTACGGATGTAAACGATTTGGGCGAAGAGCCAATTTTGCAGGTCACTCCTTTCTGCACCGTAGAGCAGGAAGCGCTCCTGATGCCTACGCTCGAAAACTGTACTTCCGGCAGATGGCATCCTGCCTTTACCGACATCACGGCGCGTGGAGCCGACAAGGGAAAGGGACTCCAGGCAATGGCTGATTATCTGGGCTTGAACATTGAAGAAACCATGGCGTTCGGCGATGGCGGCAACGACATCTCTATCATCAAGAAGGCAGGTGTAGGTGTAGCAATGGGCAATGCTGGTGATGAATTGAAGCAGGTCGCCGATTACATTACGACTCATGTGGATGAGGATGGTGTGAAAAATGCTCTCATCAAGTATGGTGTAATTGCTGAAAACTAACATTTTGTTGTCTTTAGTCATAAAAATCTGTCTAAAAGTTGGGAAATATGCAGAAAATATACAAAAGGGACAAGAAAATAGCTTTTTAATAGCATTTTGTTAGCTAAAAATTTGTTTATTTTATAAAAAGTATGTATCTTTGCACCCGATATTTGTAAGTTGTTAAATTTAAGAGAGAGAAATTATGACAAAAAGACTAACCATGTTAATGGGGGGGCTTGTTCTTTCAACAGGAATGGCTCTCGCACAGACTACTGTTACAGGTAAAGTTGTTTCTCAGGAAGACGGTGAGCCGGTGATTGGCGCATCTGTAAAAATCGCAGGAACAAAGACTGGTACAGTGACAGATGTGGATGGTAACTTTACTCTGCCTAATGCAAGTAAGGATGCTGTTCTCGAAGTTACTTATCTTGGTATGGAGCCCAAAAAGGTAAAGGCGTCTGCTAAGATGAAGATTATGCTGGTTGCTGATTCAAGAAATCTTGATGAGGTTGTTGTTACTGCGATGGGTATTTCCCGTTCTAGTAAGGCTTTGGGATATTCTGCTGCTGTTGTGGGCGGTGAGAAAATCTCTGAGTCTCGTACCAACGACGTTATGTCTAGTCTTGCAGGTAAGGTAGCTGGTGTGCAGATTTCTTCAACATCTTCTGACCCAGGTTCTTCTAATTCTGTCATCATCCGTGGTGTCAGTTCATTGTCTGGTAACAACCAGCCTTTGTATGTTGTTGATGGTGTGCCATTGAATAACTCTACTGTTTCCAGCAGTAATAACTTGGTAAGCAGTAATAGCTTGGACAATGGTTATGATTTTGGTAACGGTGCCAATGCAGTAAACCCTGATGATGTTGCCAGCATGACCATTCTGAAGGGTGCTGCCGCAACAGCACTTTATGGTAGCCGTGCTGCCAATGGTGTTGTGTTGATTACTACCAAGAGTGGTAAGAAGCAGAACAAGGGCATTGGTGTAGAGTATAATGGTGGTTTGCAGTTTGAGTCTGTGCTTCGCTTGCCTCAGCTCCAGAATGAGTTCGGTATGGGTTGGTATGGTGACAAGACTGATATCGAGAATGGTTCTTGGGGACCAGCTTTCGATGGCTCAACCTTGAAATATGGTAATGTTTATGATAACTCTCAGAAACTGAAGAGCTATCTTCCTATAAAGAACAATGTCAAGGACTTCTTTGATACGGGTCTTCGCTACAGCAACAGTGTATCTTTCAATGGTGCAACTGATGCTAGTAATTTCTTCTTGAGTCTTTCTCAGATTCATGATGATGGTATTATCCCTACTGATGCGGATAGTTACAACAAATATACATTCTCTGGTCGAGCTTCTCACAAGATCAAGAATGTAACATTGAGCATGTCTGCCAACTATGCTTATCAGAAGAACAACTTCGTGACTACTGGTCAGAAGACGGGTTCTATGTATAATGCCATCATGCAGACTCCTCGCGATATCAGTATCGTAGAGATGAAGGACCTGAATGATCCATTCAATACACCTGGTTATTACTATACTCCTTACGGTGTAACCAACCCATACTATATCTTGAATAACTACAAGAATGAGTATGAGTCAGAGCGTTTCTATGGTAAGTTGCAGCTTGACTGGGATATCTTCACCGATTTGAAGTTCTCTACCCGTTTCGGTCTTGATACAACTACTGGTGATCATAACACCGGTGAACCAAACATGTCTGCACTTTATGCAAACACTCCAAACTGGGCGGATGCATTGAAGTCATTGACTGGTTCTGTAACTGAGCAGACTGAGCGTCGCCGCGAGATGGACTTCAATGCAATGTTCAATTACACCCATAAGTTCATCGATAAGTTGGATGTAAACGCAGCTCTCGGTTTCAATGGTAATGAGCGTAAATACACATACTTGTATGGTGCAGTTACTAATTTGACTATACCTACTTATTTCAACTTGACAAACTCTTCTGAGAAACCAACTCTTGATCAGTATCAGTCACTTCGTCGCTTGATGGGTGCATATGGTCAGGTCGAACTCGGATGGGACGATTGGGCTTATTTGACAATGACCGCCCGTAACGACTGGTCTTCTACTCTTCCAAAGGGTAACCGCTCATTCTTCTATCCTGGTGTAACAGGTAGCTTCGTGTTCTCTAAGTTCCTGTCTCCTGAGGCTCAGAAGATCGTGACTTTCGGTAAGTTCCGTGCTGCTTGGGGTAAGACTGGTAATGATGCCAGCGTATATATGACAAACTCTGTCTATGCTCAGGCTTCAGCTAATACTTCAGGCTGGGGTTCTAGTAAATTCCCATTCACCAATGGTAACTACAATGCTTATACCAAGGGCAATACTCTGGGTAGTAATACTTTGAGCCCTGAGATGACTACAGAGTTTGAGTTTGGTTTGAACATGGCATTCTTGCAGAACCGTATTTCATTTGATGTTTCATATTACGACAGAAACTCAGACAAGCAGATCTTCTCCTTGAATATGGATCCAGCTTCTGGTTACACATATCAGAACATGAACCTTGGTAAGATTCGCAACCGTGGTATCGAGGCTTTGGTAAGCGTAACTCCTATTAAGACCAAGGATTTCAAATGGGATCTCTCTTGGAACTTCACCAAGAACAAGAGTAAGGTAATCTCTTTGCCTGAGGAACTCGGCGGTGAATCTGTTATCTATGGTTTCTCTGGCGGTACTTCTCTCTATGCTATCGTAGGTGAGGAACTCGGTGTGTTCAAGGCTTATACTTCTAAGCGTGATGACCAGGGACGTTTGATCGTAGATGCAAATGGTCTTCCTCAGAAGACTGATAAGCAGGAAATTGTAGGTAGCATGAACAGTAAGTATCAGATGGGTATTTCTAATACCTTGTCTTATAAGGGTGTCAGTTTGTCATTCGACTTTGATATCCGTAAGGGTGGTGTGATGTTCTCTCGTACCAAGAATATTACATACTTCACCGGTAATGCTATCCAGACTGCATACAACCATCGTAACCCATGGATTATTCCAAATTCTGTGGTTCTGTCTGGTACAGATGCTAATGGTGCTCCTATCTATACAGAGAATACTACTGCTCTGACACCAACCAATATCTACAACTATTGGAACAATGGTGCTGATAACTACGATGCAGAATTCTTGGTTGACAAGAGCTATGTAAAGCTTCGTTCTGTAGTTCTCTCTTGGGATTTGCCAAAGGCTTGGTTGGCTAAGACATTCTTGACTGGCGTTAAGGTTTCTGTCTTCGGTAACAACCTCTTCCTCTGGACACCTTCTAGCAATACATTCATCGACCCAGAGTCAAGCTCATTCGGTAACGACTTGTCTGGTAACTTCGGTGAGTATTCTGCTAACCCAAGCTCACGCAAGATGGGTTTCAATGTTTCTGTTAAATTCTAAAGGTGGATCATTTATGAAAAAAATATTATTATATAGTGCAGCTTGCCTCTTGGCGCTTTCTAGCTGCGATATGGATATCAATGAGAATCCAAACTATCCTGCTTCTGGTGATATTACACCTTCATTGGAGTTCCCTGCTGTGCAGAATGCCATAGCTGCGGTTCCTGGTGATGCGATGTTCACCTATGGTGGCTATTTTGCTCAGTATTTTGAGCAACGTCCTGAGTATAATCAGTATAACGACATTGCTGAGCTTCACTTTGATGAGGCTTCTCAGCTCTTCGACCGTTGCTATCGTACTATCTATGCCGGTGCAATGACTGATATCAAGGATATAGAGAGTAAGACTACTAATACTGCCAACCTTTATGTATGCAAGGTAATGACAGCTTTGGCTATGCAGTATATGGTAGATGCTTGTAGCGATGCTCCTTATACAGAGGCCTGCCAGGGTAGTGCTAATCCTAATCCGGTTTGGGATGATGGTCAGAGTGTCTATGAGAATGTTTTGAAGGCAATGGATGAAGCAGAGGCAGCTATTGCAGCTTCTGACAACATCGATATGACCGACCCTATGTTCAGCAAGAATCTGGATAGCTGGAAGCGTTTTGCCAATGCCCTCCGTCTTCGTATGTATATGCGTCTGATTGATGCAAATGTAGATGCTGCTAATTATACAGCCAAGGCTAAGGCTATCGTGGCTAATGGTATCCTCCCGGTTTCTGATGTAGTATTTAATGTATATAGCAATGCAGAGGGACAGTATAATCCTTGGTATAGTAATATCTTCTCTTTGAATGCAAACAATTTCTGTGCTGCATATCCATTGGTAACCTACTTCAATTCTACCAACGACCCTCGTGAAGCCTATGCTTTGAACAAGGCTGCTGCAAGTGGAAAGTATGTTGGTGAGATTCCTGGTGCAAAGACTAAGTATTTGGAATGGGATGGTACTAAGTTGATGGATAAGGATGTAAGTCTCGTTAATACAGAGGTTGCCAAAGCTATGCCGGTTTATCTCTTTACTCTTAGCGAGGTTGAGTTCCTGAAGGCTGAAGTTGAGTTGCGATTCAACAATGATGAGGCTGCTGCCAAGGCTGATTATGAGGCTGCTGTTGAGAATGACTTCTTGTCTCGTCAGGTTGCAGGTTACTCTGATTTCATTGCAGGTGATAAGGTAAACTTCGATAAGCAGGCTACCAAGGAAGATAAGTTGAAGCTGATCTATATGCAGAAGTGGGTTGCTTTGTTCTATCGTAATCACTTCGAGGCTTGGTCTGAGCAGCGTCGTACTGATGTTCCTGCCGTGTCTTCTGCTTCTGCTGAGAAGGTTCACAAGGATCCAACAAGCTATACTGCTGGTAATCTGATTGCGCCTGCTGTTAATTACTATGGTAAGGGCGGCTTGTGCAAGCGTATGCCTTATCCTTCATCTGCACGTCAGTTGAACAAGAATACTCCTGCCGTTAAGACTTTGGCTGATCCTGTATTCTGGGATGTTAAGTAATCAATAGGTACTTTTATTCATTCATTATATAAAGATAAAAGATATGAAAAAGATATTGTTTTTGGCCTTGATGCTCAGCATGACTGCTGTTGGATTTACTTCTTGCAGCGACGATGAGGAGTTTACTGATTCAAGGATTACATATTATCCGGTTTTGGAAATCCAGGGGGATGACTTTGTTCAGGTGCCTATCGGTACAGCTTATAGTGAGCAGGGATGTAAAGCTACGTTGAATGGAGAGGATTATTCTTCTAAGGTAGTAACTTCTGGTACTGTAGATGCTTCTAAGGCAGGTTTGTATTACATTACTTATTCTGCAACAAATGCTGATGGCTTCTCTGTATCTACTACTCGTACTGTAGCAGTCTGTGATCCAACCATTACAACAGATATGTCGGGTACTTATACTCTCCAGGCTGGTTCTCATCGTGATTATCACAAAGATGATGGTTCTGTAATTACTACAGCTTTCTCTGGTTATACCGTTAAGGTTACTAAGGCTGCACCTGGCATCTTCTATGTAAGTGATATGATGGGTGGTTACTATGACCAGAAGGCTGGTTATGGTTCAAGCTACGCAATGACAGGTTACTTCCAGTTGTTGGCTGATAATTCTCTGGTCTTGCTTTCTAGTTCTGTGGAAGGTTGGGGCGATTCTGCCACAGGCTTTAAGGATGGAAAGTATGATCCTGCTACAGGAGAAATCTCTTACGTAGTGAATTATGCCAAAACAATGGACTTTACCATCTCATTGAAGTAATAAAACAATTAAGATTTTAAAGGAATAAGATTATGAAGAAATATATTTCAATGTTTATGTTCGCCTTGCTGGGCTGTTTCGCTCTTGTGTCTTGTGATACTGAGACTGATGAGTCGGCTGGTGGAACTGCCGTTGAGCAGATGGCTGGTATTTGGGAAGTACAGGTTGATGCTGTTGATGAAAATGGTAATGTTTTGTATGAAGATCCGTATGGATTGGGTACCATTACTGTGAATACCTACAATACTGCTGCCAATAGCGATAAGGAAATGTGGTTGCAGGATGCTGGCTTCTGGGGCGTCCAGATGAAAGTGAATGTAGATTATGCTGCCAAAACTTTCTCTGCAGCTGCTGGTTCTAGCTATAATCCTTCAAATGCTGAGGCAGGCAATGTTGAGTTGCTCGAAGGTCAGGTGTTATTGAATCAGGGAAAGAACCTTCATGGACTTCCTTGTGATAGCATCTGCTACAAGGTTAAGTTCAGCGATGATGATAATGCTTTGACTTATCGCATCTCGGGAGTTAGACATTCTGGCTTCTATGAATAATAGATTAAACTCTATTAAAATAATAAATGGATATAATATTAGGCAAAGTGATTTGCCTCGTTGTTGACTTAGTCAACACTTATATCTCTCTCGTCTTGGGGACTGGCAGTGGCCGGTCCCCTTTTTTTGTAAACATCAAAATATATACGTATTATGCCAAGAAACACGAAAACATCAGAGTCTTTATTCCAGTTTATGAACCTCCTTATCGCCCTGTTGCAGAAAAACGGGCAATACCGCACCTCGCTGCATTACAGAGCAACCCTCAACAGCTTTAAGCGATACCGGGACAACAAAGACATCGCCCTCAGTGAGATAGATGCAGAAGTGATGCGATCGTATGAAGCATACCTGCATCATACGGCGAAGGTATGCAGAAACACCAGTTCCTTCTATCTCCGCATCCTCCGCGCTACCTACAACAAAGCCGTGGCGAAGGGACTGACGCCACAGCAGTATCCCTTCTCGGATACCTATACCGGTATTGCGCAAACCCGCAAGAGAGCCATACCCACAGAATCTGTCAGCCAGATCAAGCGTTTGGAGTCGGTCAAGGATCTCACTCCCAAAGAAGAGATGGCAAGAGATACCTTCCTGATGAGTTTCTATCTGCGTGGTATCTCATTTATCGACCTGGCTCACCTCCGCAAATCCGACCTCAAGGACGGTTATCTTCATTACACCCGAAGCAAGACCAGACAGCGCCTCACCATCCGATGGGAGAAGGAGATGCAGGAGTTATTGGAAAAGTATCAGGCGCAGACCGCCTCCTCACCTTATCTCTTCCCCTTCCTTGTTGATGATGGGAATAAGAGTCAGGATAAAACTATTGACAATAAGAAAGCCACGGTACGCCTATATCGAAATGCCGAAGCCCGTATCTCCTACCACCTCAGGAAGTTAGGTGCTAAGATCGGTATCAAGGGCAAACTCACCCTCTATGTCGCCCGCCATTCCTGGGCAACAGCAGCAAGAGACAACCATATCTCCATCTCCGTTATCAGCGAGGCATTGGGACATCATTCCGTAACCACCACACAGATCTATCTCCGCTCCATCAAAAGCTCAGAAGTGGATGATGCCAACGCTAAAATTCTGGCAGTCCTATAGGCCGTAAAAATGAATAAAAAGGGGTTTTTGCAAAATGAACCAAAATGAACCAAAATGAACCAATTTTTCTGAATCTTTACATAAGAGACACAGATACTCACTGCAAAAATACGAATATTGTTGCAAACTAGCAAATTATGCGTGTTAAAAAATTAATATCATTCTACGAAAATCTACATTTTTTTAGAATTCTTATCATACGCAATTTCCTAAGTCGTTGAATGAAAGAATGTTTTCGTCATTTCTGTGTCTCTTATGTAGAGATTCAGATGATCGACATCAAAAAACGAACTTGATTCGCATGATGAAAGAGACAAATATACAATCCCAAGTTACGTCCACTATTGCAGGGGACGACGGCGAAGCCGTGGCAAAAAGTGAAGAAAACGCTAAGAAAAAGGTTCCCGAAAAGCCTAATGAAGGGCTTGAAAAACCTGCTGATGCAGGATGGTATGTGGCTGTAGTGAGAGTGAATTGTGAAACGAGAATAGCTGATTCTATACGAATCAATCTTAATTACAATCATGTTTGGTTTGATTACTGGATTCCCAAGGTAAAAGTAGTTTATCTCGACAAGCGTTCCAATAAGCGAAGAGTGAAAGAAAAGCTATTCCTTTCCACCTTTATCTTTTGCAATGTCTCTCAGAGACAGCTTGACAAAATCCGCTTCCGTTCGGATGTGTATAAGATGCTGACGATGCCTGGACAAAGGAAAATATACCAAATTCCCGACCAGGTTATTGCCAACTATCGATATTTTGTAGAGAATGACGAAGAGCCTGTCACTGCTGCCCCTGTTCCTTTGAAGAAAGGTATCAAAGTGCGAGTGACAGCAGGTAGCATGAAAGGTGTAGAAGCATACGTACAGAGCTATAATGGCAAGAAAGCCGTTATCGGCAGCGAAATCAAGTATATCAGTGGTGCAACGCTTACGATAAGTAGAAATTTACTCGAAGTCGTTGAAGAAGATTGAGTGGTAGAATCATCTTGTTGCATTAAAAAAGAAAACGTAGATATATACCCATTAATATATTTAGAATAAAGATTAATTTATATTATTTATGAGTGATAAACTAGATCAGAATGGTTCAGAAAAGAAGCCATTCTTAGGGATGCTGTATCAGCTTAAAGTATCCCTTTTTGCAAACAAACTGACGAATTGGTATTTTTCTAAGGCTACACTGCCATATTGGTGCATCATGGCACTCGACAGCATCGCTATCGTAGTGGCTGGAATGATTGCGACCTATATCGCAGGAGGAGGCGAGGTGATAGCTACCCATTTCTGGAACTATCTCCTCATGTTCATTTGTTCCCTGCCACTCTTCGTAGTCGGCATGCGAATCTTCCATACCTATTCCGGTATCATGCGCTACTCGTCATTCGTTGACTTGCTTCGCATTTCCGGAGCCCTCGTCGTCGGTTTCATTCTGAACAGCATTCTTCTCATGGTGGTGCCAGACAGTATCCGCTGTGAGCTTACCACGGAGGCTATTGTCGTCATGCTCTTCATCTCCATGATAGAGATGTGGACGATGCGAATCCTCGTGAAGTATATGTACGACTCCAGCTTTTCAGCCGACACCAAGACTCCGGTTTTCATACTCGGAGTAAGAGAGGGTGGTATCTCCTTGGCAAAGTCTATGCGTAATGATCATCCATCGCAGTATGTAGTGAAAGGGTTTGCTACGTCAGAAACAGACATAAAAGGTCGATTCCTGTTGGGATGCGAAGTCTATTCATACGATGAAGCATTAATAGGTATCATGCATAAGCTGAATGTCAAGACCCTCTTCGTAAGCCCTCTGGTCACAGAGAAGTTCCTGGAGAAGCAGGATATGATCGACAAGCTTACCGCAGAAGGCATCAAGATTATGATGATGCCGAAGGCACAGAGCTGGGACGGCAAGTCAAACCTCCGTCATCAGATGATGCGCGAGGTAGATATCGAAGACCTTCTTCCACGAGACAAAATCGAAGTGGATATGAATGCGATCGGAAAGCTCCTCAGCGGTCGCACCATTCTGATTACGGGAGCAGCCGGAAGTATCGGTTCCGAGATGGTGAAGCAGATTGCCCTCTATAAGCCACAGCGTCTGATTCTCGTTGATGAGGCTGAGACCCCAATGCACGATGTCCGCCTCTTCATGAACAAGAACTATGCCGATATTCCTTGCGAAACCATCGTAACCAGCATCACCAATGCCACCCGTATGGAGCGCATCTTCTCAGAGTATCATCCAGACTATGTCTTCCATGCCGCAGCCTACAAGCATGTACCGATGATGGAGGACAACCCGTCAGAGGCTGTGCAGAATAATATATATGGTACGCGCGTGATAGCCGATATGGCTGTGAAGTACGGCACCAAGAAGTTTGTGATGATCTCTACCGATAAGGCTGTGAACCCAACCAATGTGATGGGTTGCAGCAAGCGAATCTGCGAGATCTACTGCCAGGCATTGAACAAGGCGATTGTGGATGGCGAGGTCAAGGGCGTCACCCAGTTTGTTACCACAAGATTCGGTAATGTCTTGGGCAGTAACGGTTCCGTTATCCCAATCTTCAAGAAGCAGATTGCGATGGGCGGTCCGATCACCGTTACCCATCCAGACATCATCCGTTTCTTCATGCTCATTCCTGAGGCATGTAAGTTGGTATTGGAGGCAGGAACCATGGGTAAGGGAGGCGAGATCTTCGTCTTCGATATGGGCAAGCCAGTCCGCATCGCCGACCTGGCAAAGCGCATGATAGCCCTTTCGGGAGTAGATGGCATTGACATCAAGTACGTTGGACTCCGAGATGGTGAGAAACTTTTCGAGGAAGTTCTGAACGACAAGGAGGCGACCGTTCCAACCCATCATCCAAAGATTATGGTAGCCAAGGTTCGTGAGTATCCATACGAGTTGGCGCGCAAGAACGAGGAAGACCTCTACCAGCTCTCCTTCACCTACGATGACATGGCAGTAGTGAAGAAGATGAAGGAGATAGTACCAGAGTACAAGAGCCAGCACTCGAAGTACAGCGAGCTTGATCACGATTAAACATTATACATTAACAATTATACATTAGAAAAGATGTTATTACTTATATTAATCCTTTTCGGAGTTCTCTCTGTCATAGCCCTCCTCATCATCCTTTGGGACTATTTCAAGCATGGAGGTGCTGCGGTATGGGACCCAGAACATCCAGGTAGAATCATTACCCTGAAGGAAGCCAAGGCCAGAAAGAAGAAATAGTCCCACAGAGCAAAAAGCCCCTAAGGCTTGTAGATTAGACAAGGCATTAGAAGTAGCAAAGAATGAAAAACTCTTTGCTACTAATTCACCGAAATCTCCAAGAATTGCCCCTGAAACTCTGGAAAGATAGATTGGTTGCAGTTTGGGGGGAAATTAGTGAGCACATTACTAATATTTATCAGCAAGGAGAATTGGTGCAGTCAGCAACTGTTCGGAAATTCCGAACAGTTAGAAAAGAAGGCAATCGTATGGTTACACGTAATATGGATTACTATAATCTTGATATGATTATATCAGTCGGCTTTCGTGTAAATAGTCATCAAGGTATTCGCTTTCGTCAATGGGCAAACAATGTTTTGAAGGAATATCTTCTTCGTGGATATGCAGTACATCAGCAAATGCTTCAAATGGAGCAACGTATTGACTGCAAACTTATGTTGCAGCATGATGAGATGCAACGAATAAAGGATACCCAAGTTAAGCAGCAACAGCAGCTTGATTTCTTTATTCGGACTTCGACCCCTCCTGCAGAGATGGGTCTCATGACCGCTGGCTTATTATAGATGATAGCCTCTATCATTGTGGTCATTCATTAAACGCCAATGGCGGTCATAAGATTTCCGCCATAACCCTGATGGGCACCTCTCCAGAGGCAATCCTCTCAAAAGTAGAATAAACAATATTCCTCATTCGAGCGACGACACGTGCAGAGCGATACTGCAATGAGGAACCAAATATAACTTTTTTCAAAAACAGATACGTGTAACTACTTGTAATATAGTGGGGACGCTGTATTGGTGATATACGTTAATCTGGGGGAGATTAGAGCAAGAAGCAAAAACTCCTCTAAAAATTTGGTGGTTTCACCGAAAACCCTTATATTTGCAGCCAATAATTAGAATATTACGATTATGGCAACATTGGTACTCGATAATACATTATATCAAGGCTATGCAACGATAGCAGAGCAGAATAACATCAGTGTGACTGATGCTATGGCAGAAGCTTTGCGATTATTGAAGCAACAGCTGAAAAAGAAGCCAAGCCTTTCGTTCAGGCAACGACTTGAGAAGCGAATTCTTGAACTTCGAGATTTGCCAGCGAATTGGGATTATGCAGGTTCCCCTTCCATATCATCAGAAGCATGTGATTATTCTCAGAAGGTTGTTTCATCTTGCAGCGAACCATTACTTCAGGGATTAGCAATATTCCCAAATACCAATGGCTATATATTAATGCAATGGAAGACCTCCAAAGGAGATGCCTGTTTATCTATTCTTAGTGATAGGATAGTGTATGATGTCAATTATGGAGAGATAGAGAAGGAAGGTATCCTCCCTCTTTCAGAACTCCCTAAATTTTTGGAAGTCTTAAAGAACATAGCCTAATGGAATGTGATATAACATTTGAGAAACCAGTATTGAAAGATATGGAGGAGATAGCTCGATTGTTGTCTTCTCCAGCCTTTTATGATGAAAATACCCATCAGTTGAATTTTGCGGCATTCAATCTTCGACGTTTTACGAATGGTGAAGTTGAGTCTTATGTCTCATTGTCCAGGCTGTCTTTTATAGACCAAAAGCATTTGAATAAAAAAGGTAAGTATGTTTTTAAAAAGACAGAAAGCCATTATGTGGGTTATGCTCTTTTTACTCCAAGGTATTTAGCAAATTTACATGATAGATTAAGAATATATCCTGTTAAAGCAGGTCTTAATGATCATTGTGGTATGTTTTTCTTGGGTACGGATAAGAAGATAGTTTGTGATGACTTGACGATTCGTCCTTATACATTAAAGACATTACGTTCTCTTTGTGACTTATTACAAGACAGGGTGGTTCTAAAATAGGGGTAGTATCCAGCACCTTTAGCAAGATAATAGGAAGGCGGTCCCATCCCGCACAACATGGCGCAGGGCTTTGATGCCCCGCCAACCTTATAGCGTAGCGGTTCCGAGCACCGGAGGGCGGTTACATCCCTAATCCCTATGGTAGGGATTTAGGGCTTGGGTATAGGGTAAGGACCCTCCCGCTGGGGAGGGACAGGTGGGGCATATATAGCACTAAGGGCGGTTACATCCTCTCGTTCCTGAGGAGAGAGAGGCTTGGTGAGAAAGGTGGAGCCTTCTTTAATGGTAAAGAAGGACGGGATGATTTTAGAAAATACTTCTTTAAAGCTTTATCTTACCTCGAAGGATATATCCATGCGAAGGTAGCAGAGCATTTGCTTCAAGGCAAAGAACAACGGTTAAATGAATCCGGTAAGATTTAAGAGGAAATCTTAAGATTCGAGAACAAAGATAATAAGCTTGTGTACAATGGAAAATCCAAAAGTTTTTATATCATATAGCTGGCATCCTGAAGAGAATAAAATTAGGGTACAGAGATTGGCTGAGCGTTTGATGCAAGATGGAGTGAATGTTATTCTTGACATCTGGGATTTAAAGCATGGTCATGACAAATATGTCTTCATGGAACAAATGGTTAAAGACCCCGATATAAAGAAGGTGCTTGTTATTTGTAACGAAGATTATGTTCTCAAGGCAGATGCTCGAAAAGGAGGTGTAGGAACGGAAAGCACGATAATGTCTGGCGATATTTATTCGTTAGCCGAGCAAACTAAGTTTATTCCTATTCTGATGGAGTGGAAGAATGGAGAAGCGTGTTTGCCAACGTTCTTAAAATCTCGCATGTATATCGATATGAGCAGCAATGAAACCTATGAGTTAGGCTACGATCAGTTGCTCAGAGATATTTATAGTAAACCTCTTCTTCGAAAGCCTGCATTAGGAAAAATGCCTTCTTATTTAGAAGCAGATGAACCTGTTTTGCTAAGTACAGCGCAAGAACAACGAATGCTAAAAGAAAAAGCTACGGTTATGTTTGGTGTTGCTGATAAAGATAGTTTCAAGACTTTGATTGCAAGAACAAAGGATGAACTTCAACGTGATGCCTATCATAGAATTCCTAATTTAAAAGAGGGGCTTAGTTATGATAAAGTTTGTTCTTTACGATGAATAATTCGGGGCCATCAAACAATTTGGCGAGGGCTTTGACGCCCTGTCAACCTTATAGCATAGCGGTTCTGAGCACCGGAGGGCGGTTTTACATTCTCTCATTCCTAAGAAAAAGAGGAATGGTGAAAAAAGAGGCGTCTTCTTTGATTGTAAAAATTATGGGATGTTTTCGTATTCTTTTATTTAAAAATATAAGTTAAACTATAAATATAATTTAATCAGAAATTATTGGCGTCCGCTTTATAGCGCTACGCCTCTACTATAAACGAATGATTCTTAAATAGCTTCAGCGAGCGAGTATTTGAAGAGGAGGATTCCCTGTCTTTGGAAACTGCGTTCATGTGGCAAAAATTCAAATTAGATTTTGATATGCAGCAAGCAGATAATCAGAAATTAGCAAAGAATACAGTTTTTCTTTATATAAGAATGATTGTAGTAATGTTTGTAACATTTTTTACTACTAGAATTCTTTTGTCGACTCTTGGTGTAGAGGATTTTGGTATTTATAATGTTGTATGTGGTTTTGTAACTATGTTTAGCTTTTTGAATACATCAATGGCAAATGGAGTTCAGCGTTTCTATAGTTTTGCTATAGGTAAAAATGATACCAAAAGTATTAGTAAAATATTTACTCTTGCGGTGATAATTCAATTGATAATAGCGGTTATAATTATTGTTATTGTTGAAACTGTAGGTATATGGTATTTGTATAATAAGATGAACATATCTGCAAATCGTGTATTTGCTGCTTTTTGGGTCCTTCAAAATGCTTTGTTGAGCTTGTTTTTTGTCATATTAACAGTACCATATAATGGCGCGGTTATGGCGTATGAAAAAATGAATTTTTATGCTATAGTGAGTATTATTGATGCCATATTAAAGATGGTAGTTGTTTTTATATTGCCATATTGTAGTATAGACAAACTTATTTTTTATGGATTAATGATATCTGTTATAAGTATATTAGACTTTCTTTTTAACTTTATTTATTGTAAGAGAAATTTTTTAGAAATTAAATTTGTTAGGGATGTAGATCGAGATTTATTACCATCTATGATTTCTTTCTCAGGATGGAATGTTTTTGGTTCATTAGCTCATATGGGTAAGATACAAGGTGTTAATCTTGTATTAAATGCTTTTTGGGGAACAGTTATAAATACCGCATTTGGTATATCTGCACAGATAAGCAATGCTGTAAGTTCTTTAACCGCAGGCTTTGTGACAGCACTTCGTCCTCAAATGATAAAAAGTTTTGCTGCAGGTGATATTGGCTATACAATGAGATTGTTATATTCTGCATCAAAGTTGACATTTTTCTTGATTCTAATAATTGCGGTTCCTATTTTTGAAGAAATAAGTTCAATACTTGATTTTTGGCTTGGGGTAGGAAAATATCCTAATATGACGATAGTGTTTTGTAAATTAACTATACTGACAGTCTTATTTGACAGTTTTGCTACTCCACTTTCAATAATTGTGCATGCGTCAGGAAAGATGCGAACATTTCAGATTGTATGTAGTCTTGTTATTATCTCGGTAGTACCGTTGTCCTATATTGTTGCAAAATTATGGAATGATGCCGCAATCGTTATTTCTATAGGGCTATTTACAACCATTTTAGCTCAATTGGTTCGTCTTTTACTTATAAAAAATATAATAAAATTTTCAATACTATCATATTGTGTTAAGGTTTTTATTCCAACAACAATTGTATTCTTATTATCTTGCATAGCTGCATTATTAGTTAACCGAATTTCTATTGAAAACTTAGAGTTCTGGGGAGTATTAATGAAAATAGGGTTAAATGTAATTGTTTGTTTTATTGTAATATACATTATTGGATTGTCGAAAACAGAAAAGAATTTAGTTAAATCATTTATAAAAAAACATTAAAATATTATGGTTATAGGTTATACAACAGGTGTGTATGATATGTTTCATATAGGACACCTAAACATTCTTCGACGTGCAAAAGAACAGTGTGATTACTTGGTAGTTGGTGTTAGTACAGACGAACTTGTACAAAAAGATAAAAATAAAACACCTATAATTCCATTTGCTGAACGCTGTGCAATAGTTGAAGCAATAAAATATGTTGATAAAGTGGTTCCTCAGTTTGATAAAAATAAAATGGCTGCTTGGGAAAAATATCACTTTAACAAAATGTTTGTTGGATCAGACTGGAAAGGTACGGACGCATGGAATCGATTTGAGAAAGAATTCAAACCATTAGGTGTTGAGATTGTGTATCTTGATCATACTGATGGTATAAGTTCAACAATTTTAAGAAAAAAAATAAATGGTAAAGGTTAATTTATATATTCAGCGTCTCTATAGAATCTTTTTATTGGCTATTTCTGTTGTATTACGCACCTTTACAAATGTAAAAAAGGAAAGGGTTATAATGTGGTCATATTATGGAAAGAACTATTCTTGTAACCCTAAAGCTATAACGGAATATCTAATATCAAATGATTCACGATATCAAATATTTTGGGTTTTTCTGCCGGGTAAAGTACCGGCAGATTTGCCTAAGCAAATAACACCACTTGTTTTTGGTACATTGAAATACTTATACATTGTTAACACCTCAGAATTTTTATGTACTAATTCTCGTATGTTTTTATTGTCTACTTCTTGGATAAAGAGAAAAGGACAAAAATATATAATGACATGGCATTCAAGTATGGGATTAAAGTGTATTGAAGGTGATGCTGATGCAAAGTCTTTAGGAAATTCTTATATAAGAGCCGCAAAATTTGATTCTAAACAATGTGATCTAATTTTATCTGGTAGTAGGGCAAGATCAGAAGTTATTAGAAGGGCTTTTTGGTATGATGGTGAAATTTTAGAGAAAGGAACACCAAGAAATGACATTTTCTTTGATACAATAGCCAAAGAGCGTTCATGTTGTATGGTTAGAGATTATTTTAATATACCAGAGAATGCTTCCATAATTCTTTATGCTCCTACTTTTAGAAATTCAAATAGTTTGGATTTTTATAAGATAAATTGGAGCAAAATGATTACGATTTTTGAAAGAATTTTGCATCGCGAATGTTATGTTTTAGTAAGGTTACATCCAAATCTTATTAAGAATGGTCTTGATACATCAGAATTGGTGTCATATGAACATACATTTGATGCTACAAAATATAATGAAATGCAAGAATTACTTGTTGCTTCAGATGTGTTAATTACTGATTATTCTTCGTCAATGTTTGATTTTGCTTATATCGACAAACCTGTTTTCTTATATGCTGTGGATGCAGCAACATATGATAGAGATACGTATTTTGAATTAGAAAAACTTCCTTTTCCTTTTTCTAAGACACAAGATGGACTTGAAGCAAATGTGGAAAGTTTTGATATGAGAGAATATCATAAGAAACTTACAATTTTTCTAGATGAAAAAATTGGTAGTTATGAGAAAGGTTATGCAAGACAATCTGTTTATGATTGGATGCAAAAGAAAGCTTTAAAATGATTTCCTTTAATTTAATATAAATGTCAATGATTGATTTCCCGGTCCAAGAGCCAACTGTTGGAACTGCCGTTTTTGCTTTTCTTTCTTATCTCCTAGTATTAAAAATAGGTTTTTTGAAAAGAATGAATAGAGGAGTGCAATGTCTTACACTTGGTAGCGGTGCCTTGTTTACATTAGCAGTGCTTATGGCTATTCATACAATAAATGGTGACTTTTTCCATATGTTGGATGCTGTTCATAACTATGATTTTACGCCTGGTGCTTATCATGCTCAGGAGCCAGTCTATGTTAATTTAGCTCAGATAATCAATAAAAATTATCTGTTATTTCGTTTGATTGTATGGTGTAGTGCTTTCTATGCAATATTTAAAACGTATAAAATGTTAAGAATAAATTGTTATTTTGCTATATGGACATTTCTGGCATGCTATTCGCTTATTTTTGCTTATGCACGAGCTTCTGCTGCAATGGCAATATATTATTTTGGATTCGTACTTTTGGTAAAACAAGGAAATAATATAATTATTCGAGTATTAGGTGTTGCGCTATTATTTCTGTCGTATGAATTCCATCATAGTATGGCTATATTGATATTGTTGACACCTCTTGCTTTTGTTCGTTTAAGTAAAAAAGCTATATATTTTGCTTTAAGCTCATTACCAATACTTATAGTGTTAGTTCGATATTTTTTCTCTAATGTATTGAATGATGCTTCCATTTTGGATAACGATACTTTGCAAGAGAGAGTAGATACTTATTCTGTTCGTACAGAAGAAGGAACAATTCGTATGGATCTGATGAATCTTGTAAAGTATTTGACCGTTTATCTTCCATTTATTTCGGGTTTTTTATATATGTTGAAATCTTATAGTAGAAAAGTTGTAGATAAAACAATTTATAGGCTGTTTGTCTTTACGTTTTGTCTTTTATTAGTGACTTCTGCAGTATCTTTTTTAGATATAGAGATAAATACATTCTTCTATCGAATGTTGTTTATGGCAATAATACCATCTGTTGCTTTTTTTGTATATTTGATTCAAAAAAATATTATGCCTGTGAAAGTCGCTCGGAAATTGATATTGTTTTGTATATTCTCTCAGCTGTTAAACTATGTTTACATGATTTATAACAATATTGTGAATTGAAAAATTGTATGGTATATGGTGTGTAAATAATACTTATATGTCTAATTTTTAAATGTTTACTTATGAAATTATCAATAATTATACCCGTATATAATGTAGAACAGTATGTTGAAAAATGTATTCGTTCGTGTGCTAATCAAGGTGTTCCTTTTAACGATTTTGAAATAATCTGCGTTAATGATGGATCAACAGATAATAGTCTTTGTATTTTAGAGAAATTGGCCAAAGAATATCCTAATATTAAAATCGTAAGTCAAAAAAATAGAGGATTGTCTGCTGCCCGTAATATTGGTATGAGTACGGCTATTGGTGAATACTATATGTTTGTAGACTCTGATGATTGGATTGCAAATGGTAGTTTAGTTCGAATAATTGAAAAACTCAATTTAGAGAAGCCGGATATATTATGCATATGTTCTACTAGAACAGATGGCGAAAAAGAATTTGCTCCAGAATCCTTTGAATCAGAAAAGCCATTAACAGGACCTCAAGCTCTTGCAGCTGGATTGAATCCTTGTGCTCCGTTTTCGATTGTAAGAAGTGGTTTCGTTAAGGATAATTCGTTCTTTTTTTGTGAAGGTATTTTTCATGAAGATTCGGAGTTAACACCTCGAATGCATTATTCTGCATCTAAGATATCTTTTTTGAATGGGATTACATATTATTATTATGTAAATATGAACTCTATAATGGGAAAACCAAACCCTAAAAAATCTTATGATTTAATTAATGTTGTTTGCCCTAGTTTAAGTTGTTTTGCTAATAAAATCCCTTATTGTGATAGATATATATTTGATAATATGATATCAATGTATTTAAATAATGCATGCAGCTTTATTTGTAATTGTGATGTTCAATCTCAGAATGAATTTAATAATTTGATAAAAAATAAAAAGAAATTATTGTTGCATTTGAGAAAATCTACAATAATAAAATATAAGATAGAGGGAGTATTGTTTGATTTATTTCCAGGTTATATCTTGTATATATATAAGGTCATTGCTAAGGTTCATAATATTGTAAATATGCATAAAAATGGAATATAATTATAAAATTTCAGTTGTTATTCCTTCTTATAATCCCGGAAGATATTTATTTGATTGTTTGGATTCTATTAAGAATCAGACTTTTTCTATGGATGACTATGAAGTTATAATAATTTTGAATGGTTGTTTTGAACCTTATTTTAATCAAATAACGGAGTATATACAATATAACAAGTTGATGACATGGAGATTAATTCATACAGACACTTCTGGTGTGTCAAATGCTCGAAATATTGGTATTAGTATTTCACAAGGTGAATATATAACATTTATTGATGATGATGACATTGTATCTCAAAATTATTTAGAAGGATTATTTTCTGTTAGTTCTCCAATTTGTGTAGGTTGCGCTAATTCTTATGCATTTATTGAGAATGTTTTTGAGATAAGTGATAATTTTATATCTGAAGCATTTAGAAAATGTAAAGATTTGCCTTATTCTCTATTTAATTATCGGCAGTTTTTGTCGCCTCCTTGGGCTAAAATGATTCATCGCAATATTATAGGCAAAACTCGTTTTCCTGTTACATTAAAAAAAAGTGAAGATTCTGTTTTTTGTTTTCAATTAACTCGTAATGTAAAAGAAATGGCATTGACATCAAATAATGCAATTTATTATCAAAGAATCCGTGATGGTTCAGCAATGAGATCTAAAAATTCAAGATTAAATGAACTTCTACAGTTTTTAAAAATTGAATATATATATATAATTATTTATATGAAGAATCCTTTTTCTTATAATTTGCCTTTTTTCCTTTCGAGAATAGTGGCATGTTTTAGAAACTTTTTGTCATATATAAGGTAGTTATAAATGGAATATTCAAAATGTTAGGTGTCTTTGATAAAAACTATGTATGTATCCCAATATATAAACTGTGAGTCTGACTTTGTAAGATTGCTTTTTTAGCGCAATCTGCTTATGTGAAAATCTTATAGCTTGGGCTCCGATAAATTAAAGTGCTTGATTTTGTGCGTGTAAGCGTCCGAATTCTGGGGCACTATGAATTTGGCACTTTGAAAAATAGTTGA
>ERZ1026856.515-NODE-515-length-23824-cov-9.842652_pt1 | contig 23824 bp, 9 predicted proteins | sample MGYA00380158_ERZ1026856 | MGnify/ENA primary metagenome ERZ1026856 (study PRJEB33269, sample SAMEA4719794) | human gut metagenome | biome: human-associated habitat; feature: organic feature; material: feces | place: Cameroon | collected 2013-10 ...
GGATGGAATAGTATATCTGCCACTCTATATGACATCCCTGTTATAAGCCAGAACTTAAAAGGGCGTGCAAGATGTTATCAATGCACGCCCTTTTCTTTTTCACCATCAATTATCAACAGAAAGCTTTTCAACCATACAGTTCTGCATGATTCTGATTATTCTTTATGATTATTTTCTACGATTCTCCCCTGGTTTTCTTGTCTGCCACATACATGCCCAGCAGGATGCAGGTGGCACCCACCAGGAAGTAGGGGGTGATTTTCTCATCGAGCACCCACGAAGCAAATATCATGGTGGTGATGGGATTGAAATACACCCAGTTGGTAGCCTTCACCGTTCCCAGTTTCGAGATGCACCAGTTCCAGGTAAGGAAACAGATCATGGAGGCTAGACAACCCAGAAAGAGTAGGTTGCCGAAGACCTGCGGACGGCTGAAGACTTCTATCGGAGGGAACCCGGGGATGAAAAAATAATACGGCAGGATGGTCAGCACACCGTAGAAAAACACCTTCCGGGTGATGAATGCCGCCCCATAATGATTGCTCACCGACTTCATCAGCAGCGAATAAATCGCCCAGCACATGCAAGCCGTAAACGCCAGGGCATCGCCCACCGGAGAGAGATGGAGCACGAAACGGCCGTTCAAGACCACGATAATCATTCCCACAAAAGCCAGCAGCGAACCGAGCAGCTGCACGATGTGAATACGGGAAGAATCCTTATAGACCATGCGCACCAGCAGGGTGGCGAAGAGCGGACAGGAACATACTATCAGCGAAGTATTGGTGGTTGTGGTGAAGTTCATCGCCTCGTTCTCGCTGTAGAAATAGAGCGAGCCGCCCGTGATACCCAGCAATGCCATCTTAGCCTCATCCCGCCACGAATCGGCAAGGAAACGGCGGTGGTTGAAGCAGAGCATCAGCACGTAGGCGATGGAAAAGCGCAACGTGAAGATCTGGGCTGGCGAAAGCCCATTCAGCATCAGCACCTTGGTAGCTACAAAGGTGGTACCCCATATCGCCACTGTGAGGAAGGCGACGAGGTGATAGAATATATTGCTATTTCTTGTCATATGTCATATACTTTTTCTCTTAATTGCTTTTGTACTATACTATCATAACAAGTTGCAAAAGTAATCATTTTATAGGAAATTAAGCACAAGAATCAGTTTTTTTTCATGAGAAACAAAATATATCATCATAAATTTGAAAATATATGCGATACAGAAAAAAAGAGTGCGCCATTTTCACATGACACACTCTTCTTTTTAATAATTTTATTTCACCTCATTGCATTTTTAAGTTTAAAATGCAAATATTTCATTCTACTTAACCACAAACTTCTTTCCGCAGATGATGTAAACTCCCTTCTTGAGTACCTTGTCAAGCTTGTCAACTTCTACGTTTCTCTTAACAAGAACACCATTGAGGTTATAAACATCCACTGCCTTTTCGTCTGCAAGGATGGTTCTAATAGCTGTTACAACAGAGAAGCTACCATAAATTTCTACATCATGTGCAGGCATGGTCTCTGGAATTTCGGTCCAACCATCGAAGGTGTAACCGGTCTTCTCTGGATCATTCTCTGGAGTAATCTCTGAACCATACTCTACATCATATTCTGCATAAACTTCGCCATCCAAGATATAAACAAGCTTATAAGAGTTAACTGACCACAATGCTGTGAAGCTCATATCCTCTGCAGGGATTGTCTCTGGAATGTCCATATCCCAACCTGCGAAGGTATAGCCTTCTCGAGTAGGATCAGCAGGAGTATCAAACTTAGTTCCATAATCCTGGGTAATCTCTACATCCTCTGTGCCATTGTCGGCATTGAAGGTAAGGGTGTATTGATTGATGGTCCACTGAGCCTTGAAGCTCATGCTCTCTGCTGGCATGGTCTCAGGAATCTCGTTGTCCCAACCGGCGAAGGTATAACCTGTCTTGGTTGGAGCAGCAGGAGTCTCAATCTTGGTACCGTAATCCTGGGTGATTGCAGCTACATCACTACCACCATCTGAATCGAAGGTAAGAGTATATTGGTTTGCAATCCACTTTGCCGTGAAGTTCATATTCTCTGCAGGAATTGTCTCAGGAATGTCCATATCCCAACCAGCGAAGGTGTAGCCTTCTCGAGTAGGGTCAGCAGGAGTATCAAACTTAGTTCCATAATCCTGGGTAATCACTGTTGCCTCTGTGCCATTGCCGGCATCAAAGGTAAGAGAGTACTGATTGATAGTCCACTGAGCCTTGAAGTTCATGTTTTCTGCAGGAACGGTCTCTGGGATTGCAGGTACCCAACCGGCGAAGGTGTAACCCGTCTTAGTTGGAGCAGTAGGAGACTCAATCTTTGTACCATAGTTCTGGGTGATTGCGGCTACATCACTACCACCATCAGCATCGAAGGTGAAGGTGTATTGGTTGATGGTCCACAACGCCTTGAAGCTCTTGTTCTCAGCAGGGATGGTCTCAGGAATCTCGCTATCCCAACCAGCGAAGGTGTAGCCCGTCTTGGTTGGAGCGGCAGGAGAATCAAACTTAGTACCAAAGTCCTGAGTAATCACCGTTGCCTCTGTGCCATTATCGGCATCGAAGGTGAGGGTATATTGATTGATAGCCCACTGAGCCTTGAAGCTCATGTTCTCTGCAGGAACGGTCTCTGGGATTGCAGGAACCCAACCAGCGAAGGTGTAACCCGTCTTGGTTGGAGCAGTAGGAGCAGTAATTGCAGAATTATAATCCTGCGTTATACCAGCCACCTCAGAACCGCCATCCGTATCAAAGGTGAACGTATATTTGTTGATGGCAAATGTACCATTAACCGTCACGTCACTCGTTGGCATGGTAGCAGGAATCTCACCCCATCCAGAGAAAGTATATCCCACCTTTGTAGGAAAAGCCTCTGGAGTAATCGTACTTCCAAACTTTACTGGAACCTTCTTATACTCCACTCCATCTACCATATAAATAAGGTTATACTCTTTGGCATCAAAAGTAGCTGTCAAAGCCAAATCCTTATCTACTGCAAAGGTATATGGGTTCTCGGTAACATCATTCGACCACTTCACGAAGTGATAGCCTTCATTAGGAGTAGCAGTCAAAGTTGCCTTTGTTCCATTGCGATAGTTACCACCACCTGTTACTGTACCCATGGTTTCATTGGCAGATGTAGCTGTGATGTTGTAGTCTTGATAAATCGTTATTGGAACATTAATATCCCCTTGTCTAATCTCCTGCATATCATCTGGACAAAATGCTATATTTGAAATATTAATAACATAATCTCCAGGTTTCATATTCGGATCAACCTTTAACTTCATAGTTAAAATATCTCCATCATTTCCTTTGAATGCAGATTTGCCATCAGTTGGTTCGCCCATCATCTGAAGCGCTTTCGTGATTGTAACATCCAAATCTAATACATGTCTGGTCTTTTTACGACTAGTCAAGTCTGCATCAAATTCCAATTCATTATCTGCATTGGTTCTTTGATTCACGGAAATGCCATCCGGTAGAGTCAACCAAAGCTGGAAACCTAATATGTTCTTAACATTACTCATTGCAATATTAAAAGTAATGGTCTCACCAGCTTTTGCTTCCACCTTATTATTTACATAAAGATATGCATCCGCAGCATTGATTGATACACAAAATAATGCTGCAATAATAAGTAATAGAATTTTTTTCATACTCAATTCTCGTTATTAGCCACCAGCTGACGAATTAAGACAACATCAGTAACACTAACTATACCATCTCCATTAACGTCCGCAGCAAGTTTATTATATTGGTTATCGTCTTCGCCTGCCATAATCTTACGTGCAGCAACCACATCGGTAACACTAAATATGCCATCCTCATTCACATCACCCAAGGTATAAGATGGTTTTTCCAGCGTCACAGGACTACTTGGTTTTCCAATCATGCCTTGCGATGAAAAAGCAATGACTTGCGATGGTTTGATAACACTCGTTCTTCCGGTGCTTTTATCGTAAAGCTTGAATATCAGCTTTTCACCACTCGCCTGATTGCTCCTGACACGAAGATATACCCAGGTGTAAGAATCCTTGGTCTGCACATCACCCACTCCTCGACATTCATTGCCCACAAAGGCTCCAATCTCGTAGTTGGAATAATCTGAAACCTCAGCTCCCTCATACACCACCTTGGCATAAACCGTCATGTCATACTTATAATCATAAGGATTCACACTCCATTGACTATCCTGCGCATGCAGGATAGTCATAGAGAATAGAACGCTGATTAAACAGCAAATTGTTCTTAGTTTATTCATTACTTGTTGTTTTAGAGTGTAAAACATCATTTAACAACACGCTTCTTCATCGTTGCCTTGCCATTCTTATCTACCGACTTGATGACATAAACACCAGGCTGCTGAGGAGTCGTTACACGCATACCGTTGATATGGTAAATACCCTCAACAGTGCCTGATTCGCCTACAACATGATTGATACCTGTGGTTGAGCCGAAATGAAGGGCATAAGGAGCCTTAACGGTGCCAAGCATATCTGCCTGGAAGACTACAGTTTCCTTCAAATCATACAACTCATCGGTATTCATATCCACAGCCACAAATCGGATAGCCTCGTTAGCCTCGCCATATACAGAAAGGTAGAGAATGCCATTCTCAAACTTTCCTACACCACGGCACTCGTCGCCAGAAATGGCTGCCACGTAGTAAGAACCTCCGAATACGTCACCGTACTCATCATGGATGCTTGCCACTACTGGCATCATGTTCGGATACTTGTGCTTGTTGACAGCCCAAGGAGCTGACTTCAATGACAAACGATGTCCATAGAGAGCCTTCACATTAGCTACAGTCGGTACTGCATTGAAGACGAACGACTTGTCGGATACTGACTTGTAGAGATAACCGATACCCGGCTCCAACATCTTCAGTTCTCCTGTCCAAGCACCCTCTGAATAGGTAGCAAAACCACCCGTCAGCGTCTCAATACAATCGCCTTCCTCAACATCCATCATAGAGAATGCATCCTCAAGCGACAGACTCAAGCTAAGCGGATAACCCAACCAGTTCCAGCCCTTATGCAGATAAACTGGAGCCGCAGTAGGATTATACTGTTCACCGGTGAACGACTTCGTAGCAGCTGTCTGAACATCCATCTTCATGGTTGTTGCAGCATCCACTACCTTCAGCTGGCCCGTCCAACCCAAGTTATCATCCTTCACAGCCTCCTCTGTCTGGGTCTGGATTCGTGATGCTACATCACTGAATTCTGTAATAGGCAAAGAAGTAGAGAGGTCATGGGCATTCCAGTTCCAACCCTCAACCAGGTCGAGCTTCACATCCGACTGACGGATCTGATAGGTAAACTCGCTGGTTTCACTCTCGGCAGCAGTTACACCCACAGCCATCGCCTTGATGGTGATGCCATCGTTGATGATGATAGGACGCTCATACTTGATGCGGCTAGCCGATTCGCATGGACAAGTACCATCAGTAGTATAATAGATAGTAGCATCCTCGGTCTCGGTAGAGAGCGTGATGGTCTGACCGCGATATACAGCCGTACCACTTACGCGAGAAGCCACAGGAGCCTTCACCTCTGCGAGCAACGCAGGATCCACGACATTGACCATAGAAGTGGCCTTCATATCATTGTCAAGAAGTGTATAGTTCAATGCGGTAGCACCCAGCAACTCACCCTTGACCTTCACTACAGCCTGACCTTCAGCATCGAAGGTAACCTGAGCCAGATTGATAGAAGCAATCTGCTCTGAAGCAGAACTGATGGCAAGCTTCTTGCCGGCAGCAGCCTCAGCAGGAGTAGCAGCAATGGCAAACTGCAAAGAGTCGCCGTAAGCCACATTGAGTACAGAATCAACGAGGATTTCACGCACCTTCTTCTCCACATCGAGCTTCTGGCGGAAGTCTTCTGTCATGTTGATGCCAGCATAGCTGCTCACATTCTTGGAAACAATGACATAAGCCTCATCGTAGTAACCCAACTTATCGGTGGTCAGCTTCATCTTGGAAGCATAGTGAACGGCACTGCCCTCAACGGCAGCTTCCTCATCGAGCATAGAGATGACAGCATCCTTAATAAGCGTCTCCTCATTGTTCTTCACTACCTTCAGATAAACATTCTCAGCATTGAGCGTTTCAAGATTCATGTACTTAGAGAATGTGATTTCCACACCATCCTCGTAAGCACGGGCACCAATCACAGCAGGCTGAGTGTTCTGAACCATACCGATGTTCACATCCATCTGTGGAGGAGGAACTGGCAGCCATTCAGACTGGGTAGGCGTATAACCTTCCTTCTCGAATCTTACCTGCCACAATCCCTGTGGAACATCCCACTGGTACATACCATTCTCATCTGTGAAGAGAGGGTTCTTCTGAGCATATTCCTCAGCATTCCAGAGAACGATGTTCTCATGAAGGTCGCCATACATATCTTCTATCACTTCCTTGTAGTAGCAGGTGGCGGTAACACCCTGCAGGCGGTTGGAAGATACTGCCTCATATACATAACCTGATGGGTCATGGATAGGGTTAACGATAGGATAAGGAGGTTCATCCTCATTTACAGGAGGCGGAACAACACCTGCACACTTGAAGGTTCTCAGGAATTCATCTACCTGCATCTTCAATCCGGTAACCTGTGCATCATATACCTTGCTCACAATCCAGTTGACACCTACCTTAACCAGAGATACTGCCACGGCAGACAGAGAAGCACCCTTTGTTGCAGGTACTGCTGCCATTGCCTGGGTTGCAGACTGGATGGAAGCGATGTCAGAAGCCAAGGTCACACTGTAATAAGTAACGGCCTTCAAAGCAAACTGCTTGATGGTTTCGCGCATCTTCTCGTCCTCCAAAGAGGTTGGGCACTCTGGGATAGAGTTGTACATCTTGATGTAATCGTCGATGTCGTCGAGCCAACCGGTATAGGTCTTGAAGATATTGAAGAGTGATGTGGATGCTTCGAGCAACTTACCAACCTTGGCACTAGCCAGGAAGTTGCGTGCGTAACCCAGACTGTTCACTCTGGAAACCAGATAAGAACGCATGTCTCTTACCTGAGTATAACGCTCACCGTAAGCTGCGGTCCACTCGCCCTGAGCCTTCACATTGTTGAGTGCGGTATATTCCTTCTCGTTGGCATCCCAGGTAGAGATGGTGGTCTGATATACCTTGCCTACAGCCTCATAAAGGTCTTCCGTTACCTTGCAGAAAGCAGCGATAGCCTCCTTTGCCTTCACGATGTTCTTGGCCAAGCCTGCCTTGTAGGCATTCATCAAGACCTCAAACGAATCGTTGGTCTCCGGCTTCATCGCCTCAAGCACCTCAGGGTCAATCTGAGTCAGGTCGAGGGTCATCGCCAGGTTCAGGTCGAAATCAACAAAGCCAAAGAGCTTCTCAGAAGCCTTCAGATAGGAGTATTTGCCATTGGTCTTCTCCAGAGCCACATAGCCATCGCCAACCAGAGCGGCGGCGCTCAAGCCATCGGCAGAGGTGCATGTGAATCCGGTAAGATACTTGGCACTCTCCTTCAAATCCTTCATGTTCGTCTCCATCAGTCGGTCGAAGATGCCCATCAGTGGATTTTCCTGCAAGGCTGCATATTGCTCAGCCAACTTCGCAAAGTCTTCGTCGCTCATTGGCTGCAGGGTTGCATCCTGCTCTGGATTCATACCGATGATGGCTGCCAACTGCTGGTTCAGCAGGGCAATGCGTGTCCAGTCTGGATTCTCGCTTTCTTCCTGCTCCTTCAACTGAGCCAGCAAATCACTGATGGCCTTGCTGGAAGCAGCATAGGTCTGCTGGAGTTTCACGAAGCTGGAAATCACGTCGGTCACCTCATTGAAGTCGATGACTGGGTTGACCGCTGCCAATACATTCACCTTCAAACCTAAAGGCAGATTGTTGGTCTCAAATCTCTTCACAGCCACCCATCTGTCTATTCGCTCATTGTAAGTAGCTGGCAGATCATACCATCTGTTTCCTTCGGTATAAACCTTGATCATCACCTTCTTCACATTCTCAGGACTGTTGTTGCTGAGGTTGGCGGTGAAGGTGAAATTGGTAGAGTTATAGAACATATAAGAGTTCTCGCTCGCACGTTTCTTCTCCAAATCGAAGGTGAGAGAGATATTTCTTCTCAACCATCCATTGTAGAATGACATCTCCACGGTCTTTGCAACAATCTTATCCTTATTATATATACAAGGTTTAGTGTCTGTCTGTACTTCCAGACCCGCCTTGGTTACCACCTTGGCAAAGAGATCGAACTCCTGCAGGTTATAAGGACTAGGAAGAGAAGTCTCCATACTCCAATAGCCATTGGCAAGGGCACGGGTGGTACCCACTACCTCATTGTCGGCATAGAGCGTGATATCTGCTCCTCCGGCAGCCACACCAGAAACTACGATGTCTGGCGTATTGGTCTCGTCAGGAACATTGATAGAGAGGTCGCGAACGGTGTATCGGGCACTACCGATAGGCTGCTCCACCTTCTTATCCTTCAGATTGAAGGCAACCATTGCATTAGGGGCAAACTTGCCGCTAACGGTTGGGATGATACAGAAGCGAACGCGATCGGAAGCCACATTGTTTTCGAGAGGGATGGTAAGTGTGCGACCGTTCAACTCATAGAAGGCTACAGATGAGCCTACCATCACTGAATTATCCACAAAGGTGGTACCCTCTGGCAAATCAACGCTCAGGCTTACGTTCTTCACGTAATCTTTATAAACGTTCTTAAAATCAACCTTGGCAGTGAGGGTGAGGTAGTTACCAGCCACGATGCTCACCTTGTTGACCGTGAACGAAGTATTGCTTCCCGTATAGTAGAACTTGCTCTCGTCAAAGTATGGCACCACGGTGTTCTTAATAGGAGTGATGATACCGCTCCTTACACTCACCTTGTTTGCCACATAATCTTCCACATTCTCCAAACCAGCCTGTTTAAACTGGGCAAGGTTAGAGATGGAGCCGAAGAACTCGCTCTCACCCATGGTAACAAGCGTATATTCTCCGTCCTTCAAATCCTTGATATCCAAGTAAGCAGAATTGTAGGAGTACTTGTTGATGAGCTGACCGTCGGCATCATAGAGGATACCCAAGACGCTGCTGTTTCCGGTAGTTGTAAAGGTGGCACGGATTCCACCTAACTGAACCACAGGAACATTGACCGACATCTTGCCATCTGTACCAACTCTTCCACCAGTAGTGACATCCATGAACGATTCGTTCTTGCTCTTAGCCACGATGGTGAGAGAATCGTTGTCGTTCACCTCCTCCAGGAGGACGATGTTAGGATACTGCACATTAAACTGGGTGATAGCCTTGCCGGCAGTCTCATTATAGATGCTATAGCTTACGTTGGCATAGTCTGAATAGTAATCCACCACATTAGGCTGGGTAGTTTCAGCTACGCTGCCGGCATAGCTATAGTGGGTAGTGATGGTGACACCCGTAATAGGCTTCAACTTCACCTCTGCCAAAGTAGCCTCTGGCTGTGAGAGCAGATCGCTTGGCAAATCGCAGGTATAGCTTACATAGTCGGAATAAGCATAGGTCAGCACCGAAGGAGCTGCAAATACCTCTATGCTGTACTCACCCTTGGCATCCGTCTTGGCAGCGAACGACTTGGAATACTTTCCGTTCAAAGTCTGCGAAACGGTAACGGTTACACCGCCGATGGCCTGCAGGAGCTTGCGGTCGATGACCTTACCCTTCAGTTTCATCTTAGGCAACGCCGCCAAGTTCACCGTCAGGTCGTTATCGCCTTCTACTACATCATATACCACATCGGCTGGCCAGACATACTCCATACCCAAAGTCTGAGGCAGCGTGATGGCACACTTCACCTTGGTATCGGAAACCTGACCGGTGAGCGTTGGACTCTGTGCCAGGAATGTGCCCTCTTCATCATACCAGGAGAAGGTACACTGAGAAGTTACATCCACATTGCTGCTCGCCAGGATGCGAGGCTTGATGGTGCGCAACTGCTTCATCTGTGCCAGGTTGAAAGTAACGCTGGCATTATTGCCCTCCATGCTGATGGTATCGGTTTTCGCCAACACGGCACCAGAAAGGTTCTTCAATGTTGCCACATATCTTGTTTCCTTGACAAGGGTATTGAAGGTATAGTTAAGGCGGTCGGTGATGACATACTTATATTTCTGTCCCGACTTCACGTTAACCAGTTCGAGCATCATGTTTCTATATCTGCCATCCTTGCAGGCATCAGGCAGATTCACCTCCAGGCTGGCAACATTGCTGCGGATAGGCATGATAACGATGGTACCATCATCCACATAAGTCTTCCAACCATCGGCATTCTCGTAGAGTTCCACAACAGAAGCTGGCACATAAACCACCAATCCCTTATTGACTCCTGTGAATACATTACTACCCAATGTAGGAGGAACCATAGAGAAGCAGGTCAATTCTGTGAGAGCCGTAGCCTCATGGAAAGCCCAGTATTCTATCTGGGTAATGCCTTCCGGCAACAGCAGACGGCTCAAGCTCTTATTGCCATTATAGCAATAGCTTGGCACTCGGGTCAAGCCCGTGGTACGACTCAGGTCAACCACCGAACAGGTACTGTAGTTATTGGCGATGGAGAAATCGTTGCTGTTGATTTTTCCAGCCACAATAATCTTGGTGATGTTCGATGTGTTATGCTTCGTTACCTCGTAAATAGCCGAACTCAGATTTCCCGGATTAAAGTTATCTACGATAACCTCTCCCGTAAAGTTATCATACGCATTCGCACCCGGAGGTTGCGGATTAGAAGGATCATACTGATAGATGGCATACAACTGCGTGTTGCGTGCAGGCACCGTATAGTAGAAGCTCTGGGCAGTAGAAACCAGATTGCCCTTTGCATCCTCCCAGCGTACAAACTTAAAGTGGGTATTGGTATAAGCATAGAGATGCACAGAAGCATTTTCCTCCTGGTTCACCTCGCTGGTGTTGAACGAGCCTGCACCGGCAGGCTTGCAAGCCAAACTTACCTTATAGGTAGGTGCTCCCTGCTCTGGGAAAGAAGGGAGGGAAGGATTTTCCGGCTGATACTTATATACTGCGGTGACTGTGGCATTACGCTTAGGCATCACGTAGTTGAGAGTAGAAGATGTTGACAGCTGGTTGCCCGCATCGTCCATCCAATACTGGAATACATGATGACTGTAGTTGTATGCATACAGATAGACCGTAGTACCCACCTTATATTTACCACCCGTCGAATTGAGGCTTCCTCCTACAGGAGAAGTAGCCGCCGTCAGCTGATAATAGACGGTAGTATCCTTCTCCGGGAAGTTAGGAAGCGGCGGGTTGTCAGGGTTATAGCCCTCTGTCTGCGCGAAGGCAGACAGGGAGCTCAACCACACCATGATGATAAATAAAAATCTATTCATAACTCACTCTCATTTTATTTCTTGATAATCTTCTTACCATTCTGGATGTAAACGCCCTTCTTAGCGGCATTCATCTTGATACCATCCAGACTGTAAACCTCCTGCTTCTCGCCGGTCTCGGTAGTGATGCCGTTGATACCTGTGGTATCATCGCCACCTCCTATGCCACGAGTGATATGGAGTACGAATCGAGAGTCATCATCACCAGCCTCAGCTTCGAAAGAATAGCCCTTATCGGCTGTGATTTCTGTAGATATATTCATGAGTTTATCCTCGAGAATCACCTGTCCATCTACGGCATTTGCCAAAGCGATGGTATAGGTGCCCTTGGTTCCGCAATGTACACCGAGGTTTACGATGCCTGAACCGGCAGGGCGCTCGTTGATGGCATAGCGGCTTTCACCATTCCAAGAGTAAATCTGGGCAACGGTAGGCACGGTGCTGGCAAACTTAGCGGCATCCTTGTTCATCTCGTAGGTCATACTTGCTTCATCGTTGAGTACGACACGGGTGCGGTCGGATGTGTTCTCGCCAAAAAGGGTCAGGTTGAATACAGAACGCTGAACACCTTCCTTGCCTCTAGCTCTTGCCTGGGTAGTCTCGTCAATCAGTGTGCGGGCATACTGGTTAATCTGGCGACCATCCTTCAGGAAGGTAATATCCTTCTGATCCACAGGGCGCTGAACAAACAGAGCCTCACCTGGAGAAAGGATGTAAGCATCATCGGCAGGATTATAAGCATAATAATTCTGCGTATAGCTATTCCATACCATGAAAGGCGCATCAAACTCCATGAAACGGGTGTCGTAGAAGCTTGGATATGGATTACCAATCAGGTTCCAGCTACGGTTGTGCTCGAACTCAGACAAGTTCTCCTCCAGAGGCAACGTACGGTCGCCAGAAGCAAAGAGCAACTGGCGGTTCACGGTGGTAGTCAGCGGACTGATACGGAACTTCACCAGTTCACTGGCAGTATAATCCACATCGTTATTTGGATTGTAGCAATGCATGATATAACCCTTGCCAGCCTCCAAAACATCATCAGCCTTAAGGTTCACCCAAACAGAATCATTCTTGCCTGCGGCACGCATTGCACCAGAATGACCACGGATAACCCAAGAGGTATTCTCGCTTTCAGGAACTATATCGCTCACCTTGACATCGAATGGGAAAGTGACGAACTGCCATCTACCTCTAAAATTATAAAGGTTAAGCGTTACATTCTCTGCTCGCATCTCACCTTTCACAATGAGAGAGGTGCCATTATACTTAGTTCTATAATCATTGACTTGATTATTATATCTGATATTCTCATCTAAGTAATACTTAGCGTATGGCGAGAAGATCATATCAAAGTCGTTGATGGCAAGTTTACTTCGACTACTAACGGTTAAGTTACCACGTTCATAATTCAAATTGCCATTCGCATCTCGAACTTCATGGTCAGACCAGGTCATGGAGATGTTAGGACGATATTCCTTGTTGTCATTGTCACCCAACGAGAAATAGAAGTCCTTGTTCACCTTGATGCTCTGAGGCAGATAGTTCGAAGCCTGGAAGGTATAGAATTCATTCCAGCCATCAGCAAGCTGATACTCACCAACACTCCAAGAAGGCACATAGAGGGTTACTCCCGTCAAATCAACATTGCTCAGAGGGCAAGAACCATCCGTTGTTGGAGGAAGTACCGAACGAGCCTCAATGGTCTTTATATTGCCACACTCTCTGAAAGCATTTCCTTTACAATTTTCCAACGTACTTGGCAATACGATGTCAGTAAGATTAGAACAATTTCTAAAAGCATTGGCATTGATACTAACAAGACCTTCGTTCAATTGTACCTTCTTCAGACTCTTACAATCCTGGAAACCAGAATTGTCAATCATACGCAAAGTACTTGGACAAACGATAGAGTCTATAGATTCGCACCCTGAGAAAGTACTAGCACCAATATTAATCAAACCTTCTCTGAAGGTTACTTTCTTCAGATTTTTATTGTCACAAAAAGCACGATAGTTAATATTCTCAACAGAAGCCGGAATGTCTATCTCCCTCAAATCAGTCCCATTAAATGAGTCATAATCTATCAACGTTAAAGTTGAAGGGAAGTTAATCGACTGCAAACTATTACAGAGATAAAAAGCACCGTTATGAATCACCTGTAAGCCCTCTGCCAATTCTACCTTTTGCAGATTTCTACATTCCTGGAAACAATATCCAGAAATTCCAGTAACCTTACCAGACATTTTGACATTTGCCAAAGAAGAACAACTTTGGAATGCATAAGAATCCAATGTTGTCAAATTTTCAGGAAGTTCAATTTCCTTGAGTCCTGTACCTCTAAAAGCAGCATAACCAATTGTCTCCAGTTTCTTAGGCAGAACTATCTTTTCAAGTCCCCATTTATTCTCAAAAGCAGAAGAAGGAATAGAAGTAACTGCCATACCAGAGATATCCAGTTCTACCAAGTTTGTCATACTCTTCAAGGTATTCCAGTCATCATTATTCAGATTACCACTTACAACAGTTAACTTGTTAACCTCCTGTAGATAAGTAGCCTCATCCAGAATAACGTGTCCCAATTCACCCGCAGCTACATGGTCGATAGATACAGAAGTTCCTTCACCTCCTACCAGAACACAATTGTTCCAAGGAGTAGCCAAGCGGTAAGCATGGAGACTTCCATCAGGAACATAAACCTTTCGCCTATCTGTGCCACTAAAGCTACCTACCATAGGAGGAACTACGGCATTCATCTTGAGGGTCTTCAAGTTGTTCGACTCATAGAAAATGTCTGTGCCCATTGTTGTCACATTCTCTGGAATCTCAAGATATTGCATATTTGGAAAATACGAGAAGGCATAATTAGCTATATATCTAATCGTCTTTGGCAAACTGATGCTTACAAGTTTTTCCTGACGATAATAATTATAACCATTATAACGGTTACCCGATTCAATGCCAACCACAGCATAAGTCTTACCATCTTTTCTGACGGTAGAAGGTATCACCAGAGTGGTAATATCAGTACTCTGGTTAAATCCTGCGAACTTAGCCAAACCATTGGTATCATCCAAATAATAACGCAATTCATCTATGGTATAGACATCATTAGTAAATGCCCAATTTTCCATAGCTACCTGACTAGAATGCTGAACGGCGAGACTAGTTTCCAGGGCATCATAAGCACGCCAATAATCTGCGCTCTTCGATGTGTTTACATCAATGGCCTTACCCAACTTCACAGCCTCGGCAATATCGACGTATGCTCCATCAGTCAACACAGAGTCTGCTATCACCAAGTCTGACTGGATGATTGGATAGACCTCCAAAGCCTTGCTGATACTCAAACAAGCATTCTGCAACTGAATCTGTGCAACACTGTCGTTTGGATTTGCATCTGCTGCCTTTTTTGCAGTCTCCAACTCCTGCTTCATACCTGGATAAGGAGTCAAGTCCTCCAAGAATGCTTCCACCATATCATTAATAGGTGAAACCATGATATTGCTGATAATACCACAATCATTATTGTGATTTTGGCTTCCATCCTTAGAATACTGAGCCGTCAAGGTGTAGTTGCCTGCCTTTTCCACCTTATAAGAAAAAGACTCAGACACCTGACCACTTACACGTACCAATTGATTGTCATTCAGCGAAATCGTAAGCCAATCGCAATTAGATTCACTGCTAACAGAATAATCAAAAGAAATGGTTGAACCCTCACGACAATAAAGCTGCCAGCTTTTCTTGCTCACAGAACTATTCTCATGATTGCTGGAAGTCCAACTGTTTACTATATGCAACTGATTAAAGCTAACGGTATCGCCCTGGGCTACAGTAGCAGTACTACCAGTAACATACGATCCTGTCACAGAAGTGATTTCCGGAGATAAAGGTACTGGAGAATTGCTTGCCAGAGAAGCTTGAGGCAAGAGCAAAATACCGAGCAAGGCCAAGTAGCCTACATGCTTTGCGCATGCAGCCAATGGACTGTTTGAAACTGAGCCCACCGGGGCTGAAAGTCGTCCGTGTAACGGAGAACCTTCTACTCTCGTAACGGAATGCATAGAAGTACTATGCTTAGTTGTAGATATTCCCATAATCGTTCCGGGTTAAGTTGTTATTAAAATATTTTAGTTCTTATTTATTCAACACTTTTAGAAAAGTCTTCCGCAAATATAAGAAAAAAATAGTTAAGTTGTTCTTTTTCAGCATAATAATTAAAGTTTATTAGCAGTTCGGCAAGAAAAAAACGATTCTATTCGCCCAAAATGCCATTTTCTTGATTTTTTCTATTACCTTTGCAACATGATTTTCAAGCAAGCAATATGAATACTTTCAAGCAAAATAATACAAATAACATGATACTGCATTCCATATCCCTTACCCACCTTCCATCAGGCATCGACATCCCCGAGCGCATGAACAATCCGCTCGATTATCAGCCTCATCCTCTTTGCATCGCCGCATGCAAGGAGCTGCAAAACTATCTATCACAGCGTGAGGACTGGCGAGAGGAAATCGGAAAAGGAAAAATGTTTGGCGTACTCATCGTTGAGAATACCCAACCGGAACCTGGTACCCCAGAAATAGGTTATCTTGCCGCTTACAGCGGACAGATAGGCGGAAGAAGCGACTGGGACGACTTTGTGCCTGCCGTTTTCGACTATCTGCAGCCCGACGGATATTTCAAGACCCACGAGGCTGAAATATCCGGCATCAACCAGAGCATCAAGCAATTGGAAGAAAATGAGCACATGAAGGAAGCCAAGAGCCTCATCCAGCAACTGCAGGAAGAGCGGAAGCGTACCATCGCCACCTATCAGGAAAAGATGAAGGAGGCGAAGGCAAAGCGTGATGCCCGACGGGAAGCAGGAAATCTTACCCCGGAGGAAGAGGCAGAAATGGTAAAGGAAAGCCAGTTTATGAAGGCTGAACTGCGCCGACTCAAGAAATCGCTTTCAGAAAAGACCAGCCTTGAAACGGAATACGAAGCCTATCAAGCGGATATTCTTAGCTTGAAGCAACTGCGCAAGACATTATCTGATGCCCTGCAGCAATGGCTGTTTTCGCAGTTCCGCATGCAGAATCATGAAGGCGAGAGCAAAGATCTGCTGGAGATTTTCAGAGATGCAGCCCTCAGGGATTATCCGCAAGCCATCATTGCAACAAGCAGAATAGCAGCCCTGAAAATGGTGCCCCCTGCCGGAAGTGGCGAGTGCTGCGAACCGAAACTGCTGCAATATGCTTACCTGCATGGTTACAAGCCTCTGCAAATGGCCATGTTCTGGTGGGGTGAAAGTCCAAAGGAGGAGATTCGACATCACCTGCAGTTCTATCCAGCCTGCAATGGCAAATGCAAACCGATATTGCATTGGATGCTGCCGGATAGGGTATTTGATTCTAAAATTGCCGAAAAGCAGGCTTTGGAAACCTTATACGAAGACGACCAACTGGCTGTCATCTACAAGCCTTCGGGATTGCTGTCGGTGCCAGGCAAGGATCTGTCTCAGCCATCCGTCTATTCCATCATGCGGAAGAAATATCCAGCGGCAACCAGTCCGCTGATTGTGCATCGCCTCGATATGGCAACAAGCGGTCTGATGATTATCGCCAAGACGGAATTTGCCTATCATCGTCTGCAGAACGAGTTTCTGCACCATCAGGTTCAGAAGAAATACATCGCCATCATTGGATGTAAAGACCCGGAAGCCTGCGATAAAATCTGGGAAGAAGCAAAGAAGGAAGAGCAAGAAGAGCAAAAAGAGCAAGGAGCATCTTCTAGCACCGCAGGAAAGCAGAAGATTTCCCTTCCTTTGATGCCCGATTACCTGGACCGTCCTCGCCAGATAGTTCATCATGAGCAAGGCAAGGAAGCCATCACGGAATACGAGGTTCTGGAGCGCATCAATGCCACCCATCTCCGTCTGGCTCTCTATCCTAAAACAGGCAGAACCCACCAGCTGCGTGTGCATTGTGCCCATCACGAAGGCTTGAATGCCCCTATCCTCGGCGACCCGCTCTACGGCATAGAAAAGGCAAACCGCCTTCATCTGCATGCCGAGGAGATTACCTTCGAACATCCTCTGTCAGGAAAAGAAATAACGATAAAAAGAAAGGCTGATTTCTAACCGAAATCAGCCTTTTCTCATATTTTCACGGATAGAAATCCGCAGGAATATCAATATTTACACAAAAAACATGATGATGACCTGGGCAATAATCACTCGGATAAACATACCCAATGGATACACCGTGGCATAACTGATGCTAGGTGTATCGCCATCCAAAGTTTCGTTGGCATAAGTCAGCGCCATCGGATTCGCCATGCTTCCACAGAGAATACCGCAGATGCTTCCGAAATCATACTTCTTGGTCTTCAGGATGATGAAGCCTACGATAACCACCGGAACCACAGTGATGAGGAAGCCGATGCCTACCCACATCAAACCCTCGGGACGAACCACCGTCTCGAAAAACTGTCCACCTGCCGACAAGCCTAAGCAGCCGAGATACAGGGCAAGTCCCAATTCACGCAGCATCAGTCCCGCACTTCGGGTCATATAAGAGATAAACTGCACACGAGGACCAAGGGCACCAATGAGAATACCCATCACGATAGGACCACCGGCAATACCCAGACGCACAGGCGCCGTCATGCCCGGAATATGAAGCGGAATGGTTCCTACGGCAAGACCGAGGATGATTCCCAGGAAAATGGCACCCAGATTAGGCTCGTTGAGCGTCTTCACGGCATTACCCAGGAACTGCTCCACGTGGTCGATGCTCGTTGGGTCGCCCACCACGGTAAGGCGGTCGCCGTATTGCAGACGGAGGTCGTCGGTGGCAAGCAGTCGGATATCACCACGCAGCACTCGGCTCACGTTCACACCATAGGTATTTCGCATCTGCAGACTGCCCAGTCGCTTGCCGTTGAGTCCCGGACGGGTCATCACGATGATTCGGCTTTCCAGTTTGGCATCGATGGCATTCCAATCCACCTTATCATTGTTCCACTCCTTATCCACCTTCTTTCCGAAGAGAATCTGCATGGCAGATACCTCATCCTTGTTGGTAACCACGAGCACATTGTCGTTGGTATGGAGCACGGTATCAGCTTCCGGCACAATAACCTGTTCGCCTCGCCATACTCTTGAGATGATGAACTTGCGATGGGTCATCATCGAAATCTCGGCGATGGTATTGCCATTGAGTGCCGGGTTCACGATGACGTACTGTCCGATGGCTGTATGGTCATCCTCATCGGCACGTCGAATCTCCAGGTCTTCGGGCTTGACAAATAGCTTGCGCAGGAACATCATCGCCAGGATGACACCCACCACACCCAGCGGATAGGTGACGGCACAGCCCAAGGCAGCCCCGCCGCTAGGCAAGCCCAACTGCTGCAGCGCCTGCTGCGCAGCACCCAAGGCTGGCGTATTGGTGGTGGCACCACAGAGAATACCCACCATATCGGGCAGGCTCACCGGCAGCACCAGGCACAGAGCGAGCGAGAACACCGTTCCCACCGCAATGACCGCCAAGCTCCAGAGATTGAGCGAGATTCCTTCGTGGCGCATCGAACCGAAGAAGTTAGGACCCACATAAAGGCCCAGCACATACACAAACATGGTCAGTCCGAAACTTTCGGCAAACTCCAGCATGTTTGAATCGATGGTAAGTCCAAGATGACCAGCCACGATACCCACAAAGAAGACAAAGGCGATACCCAGGGATATACCTTTTACATGGAGCTTGCCGAGGGCAAGTCCCAAAGTACAAATCAAAGAAAGAATGACGATACCTTGCACCGCCGAATGCACGTTGATTAAATTATCAAACCACATAATGTTATTCTAATCTATTTTTAATCTCGATGTAATGTTCATAAATGAATATCGGATGCAAAGGTACATTAAAATAAGAATACCACAAAAGAAAAAGGTCTTTTTCTTCATTATATTTCCACCAAAAGTAGAAATAAAGGAAAAAAACTAAAAAATACTCGAAGTTTTTTTGTAACTTTGCACCCGTTTTAAAATAGAAATGATGAAAGATATTTGTTGTATAGGACATGTAACCAAGGATAAGATTGTTACTCCCAACCGTACTGTGTATATGGCAGGCGGCACCTCTTTTTACTTCGCATACGCCATCAATCAGTTGCCCAAAGACGTGAGTTTCTCGCTCATCACGGCAATGGACCCTACAGAGACCGAACCTGTAGAGAAGATGCGCAAGGCTGGCATTGATGTCACCCTCAATCCATCCCGCAACACGGTGTTCTTCGAAAACATCTACGAGGAAGACCAGAACAAGCGCAAGCAGCGTGTGCTTGCCAAGGCAGATCCGTTCACCATCAAACAACTGGAGAAGGTGAAAGCCAAGGTTTATCACCTGGGCAGTTTGCTGAGCGATGATTTCTCGCCAGAGGTGGTGGAGTTCCTCTCCCGCAGCGGTAGGGTTTCCATCGATGTGCAGGGCTATCTGCGCGAGGTGAGAGACGAGAAGGTTTATCCCATCGACTGGAAGGACAAGCTCGATGTTCTGAAGCACACCTATTATTTAAAGGTGAACGAGACAGAGATGGAGACCATCACGGGCTTGAAGGAGCCACGAGAGGCAGCCAAGCTCATCCATTCGTGGGGCGTTACCGAGGTAATCATCACCCTGGGCAGCGAAGGTTCTCTGATTTACGTGGATGATACCTTCTATGAGATTCCTGCCTACCCTCCTCACGAGGTGGTAGATGCCACTGGATGCGGCGACACCTATTCTGCCGGTTATCTCTACAAGCGATTGCAGGGTGCCAATCCTACCGAAGCGGGCAAGTTTGCCGCCGCCATGTGTACCATCAAGCTGGAACATAACGGTCCGTTCAATCGCACTATAGAAGAAGTAGAGCGCATCATCCAATAAATCGCAGCCCCCAAATAAGGAATAAAATGCTTATTTGGGGGCTGTTTTGTCTTATTTTCCGCTTATTTGTACCGAATACAGGTTCATCATGAAAGAAAAAACAGAAATGAACCATTATGAACTTGCGTAGTTTCCCGTTTTTCACTATCTTTGCAAGCAATAAAAATAATCAACTAACAATTTAAACTACGAACAAAATGAAAACAATGAAACAATTAGGCTTCCTTGCATGCAGTTTACTCACATTGGCAGCGTGCTCATCAGGCAACAGCAGTGACCCTCTTCCATCAACTGGTCAGGAAAACCAGAAGTTGCCTATCAACATCAATACCTCTGTTGATACACGGGTCATCGACAATTCCTTTGAGAAAGGAGATGACATCGGTCTGTTTGTAGTCAACTACAATGCCAATGGTTCTGCCGGCATCCTCAAGGCTACAGGCAATCATGTGGACAACATGAAATATACCTACAACGGCACATGGACGCCAGCCTCTCCTACCTATTGGAAAGACAACACCACCCATGCCGACTTCTATCTGTATTATCCATACACTGGCTCTATCGGTGATGTGAATGCCATGTCTTGGAATGTGAATGCAGACCAGAGCACCAGTGCGAAATACAAGTCAGCCGATCTTCTGATAGGCAAGACCACCAATGTGGCTCCTACCGAAACGGCCGTGAAGATTGATGCGAAGCATGTGATGAGCCAGATGGTTGTTTCCCTGAAACCGGGCAACGGATTTACAGAAGAATCGCTGGGCAAAGCCAAGATCAGCGTCAAGATCAACCACTTGAAGACACAGGCTACAGCCAATCTCGTTACCGGCAAGTTAACTGCCAAAGGCAATGATGCCGACCTCACTCCACTAAAGGAAGAAGGCAACAACTACAAGGCACTCATCATTCCACAGGCTGTAGGCGAAGGAAAACTCATCACAGTAAATGTGGATGGCAGAGACTACCAGTTGAAGAAAGCAGCCAACTTTACCGCTTTCGAAGCAGGAAAGAAACATAAGTTTACCGTAACCCTGAGCAAGACCAGCAATGGTGTGAATGTAAACATCACCAAGTGGGAAGACGACGGAATCGACTACGGTGGCACAGCAGAATAATAAGCCCTGCCCTAACATGTATCTCTGTTATCGGTGAAATTATTCATTTTTAAACAAAGAAGATATGAAAACAATCCATATTTCCAAGCACACCTTATTATATTATATGGTGGCTCTGGTAGCCATGCTCTTCACGGGCTGCAGCGATGATTTCTTCGGCGGCAGCACAGAACAGCATGACGGAAACCGCATCCAGCTATCGGGCGACATCGACCAGCTTGCCGTAACCCGCGTCAACGACAACGGTTTCTGCAATGGCGACGTAATGGGTGTGTACATCGTAGATTACGAAGGCAACAACCCTGGCACGCTGAAGGTTAGCGGCAACCGCGGCGACAATGTGCGCCACACCTTCGATGAGCCTAACTATAAGTGGAGTTCTGCCTACGACCTTTATTGGAAAGACAAGCATACCCATATTGATGTGTATGGCTACTATCCTTTTGCCAATCCTGAGAGCATCGAGGACTATCAGTTTGAGGTGCAGAAGGACCAAAGCACCACAACGGCAGAGGGCGAGATGGGTGGTTACGAAGCGAGCGATTTCCTCTGGGGAAAGGTGCCCGATGTGGCTCCTACCACCAGTGTCATCCGTTTGCCTCTGGCTCATCGCATGTCTAATGCCCGTGTTACCCTGATTCAGGGTTCCGGTTTTGCCGATGGCGAATGGGCGAATACCAAGAAGATTGTCTTGACAGCCAATGTGGCTCGCAAGGCAAGCATCAACCTTTCTACCGGCGAAATCAAGGCAGCCGGAAGTGCAGAGAGCACCATGACCATCCCATCTCGTGTCAACGACGAGTGGCGCACCATCGTGGTTCCTCAAACCGTGGCAGCCGGCACTACCCTCTTCAGCATCACCATTGGTGGTGTGCCTTATAAGTTCACTAAGAACGAGGCACTTACCTACGTGGCTGGCAAGATGATGAACTTCGGTATCAAGGTGGATAAGCAGGCAGGAAGCGGCGCTTATAAACTTACTTTGGTAAGCGAAAGCATCACTCCTTGGGAGAATGATTTGGTAAGCCATGATGCGACGGCGAAGGAATATATTGTCATCAACTCTACTCCTGGAGGTTTGAAGAATGCCATTACTGCGGCTAATAAGGATTATGCGCAGGTCCGAAATCTCAAGATTACAGGACAGATTAATGCAAAGGATTTCTACTTCATGAGAGATTCTATGCTCCGTTTGTCAGCATTGAATTTGAAAGAAGTTCGAATCAAAGGATGGGGAAAGAACGAAGAGAATGAAGAGAATATGGATGATCAAATTCCAAATAGTGCTTTCTATTTCATTCAGACTGTGGGAGGAAGTAATAGTCTCAATAGAATAGTTCTTCCTGACACTTTAAAATCTATTGGTTCAAATGCGTTCTACGGCTGCAAATATCTGTCAGGTTCTCTTATAATCCCTGAAGGTGTGACAGAAATTAAACGTGGAGCTTTCAACGGATGTATCGGTCTAAATGGAATCTTATCTCTCCCATCTACTCTAAAAAAATTAGGAAATAGAGGCGAAGATGACATGGGTGATGAAGGAACTGACTATTATGGAGGCGTATTTCAAAATTGTAGAAATCTTACAGGAAATTTAATTTTGCCAGATAATTTGGAATTAATTAGAGGATATTGCTTCTCTGGGTGTAGTGGATTATATGGTGAATTAAGATTACCTGCAAAACTTAAGAGAATGGGTAATTGTGCGTTTAGTTACTGTTCTGGATTCTCAGGCTCATTATCAATACCACAAGGTATTACAGCCCTACCATCTGAAGCATTTCATAACTGTGGTTTTAACGGAACATTAACTTTACATGATGGTATAACAAATATTGCAAACGATGCTTTTGCTAACTGTCATTTCAAAGGCGAATTACACTTGCCCAAAAGTCTAAAAGTCATTTCGGAAAACGTCTTCTGTAATAATGATTTTTCTGGAACCTTAACATTACCATCTACCCTTACCCATATCGGTAGCAATGCTTTTGCCAACAATTGGCGATTGATGGGAGTTCTTGATATTCCTAATGAAGTAGAAAGTATCGGTGAAAGTGCATTTTCAAACTGTAAAATGTTGGAAGGTATTATCTTCCCAGAATCTATGGAGACAATACGTCAAGGCGCATTCTCGGATTGTTTCGGGATTACATCTATACGATGCAAAGGAACGATGCCTGCCCATATTGAGAGCGGAGCTTTCAATGGTGTAGCCAAAGACAATTTCACTCTTGAAGTTCCAGAATCAGCCATCGCTCAGTATCAAGCAGCCAGCGGCTGGTGCGACTTCAAGCGCATCGCTGCCCACCACGAGCTCGTTTGCCGACCATCTGTAGCCTGCGCCTTGAGCACGGAGCATAAGCAGAAACT
>ERZ1026856.518-NODE-518-length-23647-cov-11.555231_pt1 | contig 23647 bp, 13 predicted proteins | sample MGYA00380158_ERZ1026856 | MGnify/ENA primary metagenome ERZ1026856 (study PRJEB33269, sample SAMEA4719794) | human gut metagenome | biome: human-associated habitat; feature: organic feature; material: feces | place: Cameroon | collected 2013-10 ...
AAGATTCAGAACTGCGAAACATTGCGTGGCGATCGCCCAAAAGAGGATGTTTCTATGCAGATTTCTGTCATCGAGGAATAAAAAATCTCCATAACGCTCCGCCGGACAGTAAATCCGGCGGAACGCCTAATAAAAACCTAAATAAATATTATATAAGTAATAACAACTATTCATTCGTATTACACAAAAAGACAAATCAATATGGAAAAATGAAAAGCAAAATGGTAAAGAGCATCATGATGCTCTTAGCATTGGCTAGTTCTAACTACAGCTATGCTTCGTCATTTTTTATTCCGCCTTCGTCATTCTATCCGCAATATACATACCTGCCAGAATGCAGCAGGCACCTGCCAGGAAGTAAGGAGTTATCTTTTCGTCTAATACCAGAGAGGCGAAAATCATTGTGGTGATAGGATTGAAATAAACCCAGTTGGTAGCTTTCACGGCACCCAACTTAGAGATACACCAGTTCCAGGTAAGGAAACATATCATGGATGCCAAACAGCCCAGGAACAAGAGATTACCCACCACCTGAGGCTTCATAAATACATCCCATGCCGGCCACTCAGGGATAATAAGATAATAAGGCAAGATGGTAAGCACACCATAGAAGAAGACCTTGCGGGTAATAAAAGCTGCGCCATAATCGCCCGATACCGATTTCATCAAGAGCGAATAGACAGCCCAGCTCATACATGCCGTAAAAGCCAAGGCATCGCCTACAGGCGACAGATGCAGCACGAACCTGCCATTCAGCACCACGATAATCATACCTACAAAAGCAAGCAGAGAGCCCAGCAGCTGTATCATGTTGATGCGCGAAGAATGGCGATAAACCAGACGTACCAGCAAGGTAGCAAAGAGCGGACAGGAACATACGATGAGCGATGTATTGGTCGTTGTGGTATAATTCATCGCCTCGTTCTCGCTCAGGAAATAGAGCGAACCGCCCGTTATTCCCAGCATAGCCAGCTTAAACTCATCCTTCCAGCTGTCAGCAAACATCTTCTTATGATTCACAATCAGCATCAGGATGTATGCAATACTGAAACGGAGCGTAAAGATCTGTGCTGGTGAAAGCCCGTTCAGCATCAGCACCTTGGTAGAAACAAAGGTGGTTCCCCAGATGGCTACGGTGATGAAGGCCACAAGATGATATAATAAATTGCTATTATTCTGTTTCATTCTATTTTTCTGATTTTTGAAATTCAACTGCAAAATTATAACTTTTATTCGAAATGAGCAAATTGTAAGCAAGAAAAGCAGAAAAAGACAATAAATAGAGCGAAATTGGAACAAAAGAAAAAGTCTTAGGAGTAAGTGCAGATACGACTTCTCCTAAGACCTTATTATTTATACAGTAAAAAAATCAAGCCTTATTTTTTCTGGAATACTCTCACATAATCCACTTCCATCTGAACTGGGAGGGCGCTTTCGTCAACACCCTTCATGCCGCCCCAATCACCGCCCCAAGCCAGGTTGAGGATAACATAGAATGGTTTATTGAAAGGCCATGAACCCACATCATTTTTACCGTCATTGTTGAAATTGAGTAATTCCTTACCATCCACATAGGTCTTGATATAATCAGGAGTCCACTCCAGGCGATAAACGTGGAAACCGTCTTCAGCACCCGCAGTCAGACGCTCCTTGGTAATCTGGGTTCCCTTCACGTGATTAAACTTCTCAGTATGGAGCGAAGAAGAAGTATAGTTAGGATTAACGCCAACCTCTTCCATAATATCAATCTCGCCACATTTAGGCCAAGGATTTGCTCCGAAATCATTGTTGCAAGGCATCATCCAGAAAGCAGGCCATGTGCCCTTACCTTTAGGCAATTTGATGCGAGCTTCGAAGATACCGTAAAGCCAGCCCTGGGTTTCGTGAGCATATACGCGACCCGAATATATCTTGCCGTTGCTTCCCTTGAAACAGTTGATGTAAAGCCGGTTATCAGCAATTTCTGTTACGCGTTTGCCATCAGCAGAGCCATTCACATAATTCTGAAGTTCATTATTCACCCAGCCCGATTTCTGCACCTCATGACGCCAGTCGGTACTATTCAATTCAGAGCCTTTATTAAATTCATCATTCCAGACCAGTTTGTAACCCTCAGGAATCACCATTTCGCCACCTTCAATAGGAGTAACCAGTTTTCCTGCCTGATGCACAGACACCGACACCTTCTTATCCTCTAATGAAATCTCGACACTTCCGTCAAGAGCTACAGACGATTTATTCTCTTCCACATCTACAGTTACCATACCTGTAGCTTTATTATTACCGCTGGCACTCACTTTAAACCAAGGTTGTATATTTGCAGCAGAACCTACACCAGGGAGGGATGCTTTCGCTTCCCAACCACCAGCAGATGCCACTACCATGATAGTATAAGTACCGCCCTTAGCAGGAACATCGATGCTCGTAGGAGAGCAGGATATCGTTACATTCCTCTCATCGCCGTCAGAAGAGCTACTACTGCAAGAAAGCAGCATAAGCGAGAGAAGGAAGGAAAATATTTTCAAGAATTTCATGTCATTTAAAATTTAGAAAGGGAGCCACTCCTACTTATTCATAGGAGCAGCTCCTGTATAATTCTATATAAACCAATAAAACCTAAAGCCTATTTCACAATCAAAACGATATCACTGACAGTTATTTCTGCATCCTTAGGAGCACCGGCAAAGTCCATTACAAGTTTTATTTTGGCCATATCTCCAGGATTCTTACCTTTAATCACGGCATCATCATAACGGACAACATATTCACCTTGTATATCAGTATACATATCAGCAAACAAGAAGCTATCATCATTGCCTGTATCACAAAGCTTAAAGGTTGCAAGAGGTAACGGAGCAGAAGTTTTTACTTTACAAGAGAAATCAACTTTCTGTCCCATCTTGATAGCGACAGGAACTTCTGTCAAAGCCCATTGTGCGTGCCACTGCTCAGCTGGAGTTTCTACAGGTATCACGATAGAATGCTTGTTACCCTCATGCTTGACAACAGGAGTACACTCAATAGGTGCCCATCCTGCATCACCAAACCAATTGGTGTTTACGAATGACTGATTCTCATCTACATCCTTCCAAAGGTTTCCAGCTGTATTATAGTCGAATGGCACCTTCAATTCTACCGGAACCACAGTACCGTCATCGTTGGCATGATCTTTTAACACCAGACTTTCTATCATGATTTCATCATCAGCCTGATTTCCACCAAAGTCGAATACCACCTTCAGGTTTTGAATATCCTTACCTTCGAGGTCTGAGCCGAAAATACACTTAGGCTCTCCTGCCTCAAGACCGGTATTTACATCCTTAGAGTCAAAGAGAATGATGTCATCACCACCTGCGCCAGAATCACAAAGTTTCACTTTAACGGCATTATGTCCCTTGGCAGATGTAATGATGCAAGAGAAGTCATAATGCTTATCTGCGCTAGTAGAGATACCTAAGTTGGTGAAAGGAACCTGAGCTTGCCAACGCTCGGTAGTTGCCACAGGGAGCTTCAATGTATAGCATCCCTTGCTGTAGCTACAAACCGGGTCATCAATTTTGCTCCATCCTGGAGCATAATAGCCAGCAGAAGGTTTTTCAGGGAAGGTAATTTTCTTGAAGAGATTAAACTCACTATCCTCTACGAAACCTGCGAAGCCATTCATCTTGGTTTTCTCCACCGTGAATTGCTTCTTCACAGACTCCTTACTGATACCATTGCGATTCTTCACAAAGCACTCCACATCATAAGTACCCTTCTTGCGATAATACTTGCTCAATGTATAGTCTGAAGAATAAGCACCATCAATTACCCAAATTGGGGTGATGCCCTCTGTTGAGTTAAAACTGAAATTAGCTGTATTGATGTCTTGATCAACACTGATATTGAAGTTGTCAGCATAATCAGCAATGTTAGGCAATTCGCCATTGGCACCGCTAAAATCTTCTGGGGAGCATGCTCCTAGCTGAAAGGCTGCTAGGAATGCAAATGCTGAATGATATAATATCTTTTTCATAATCGTTACCATTTTAATGTATTAGTAATTGTTTTGTACCAATGCCGGGTCTGAGTCAAGTTCTGCCTGAGCAATTGGGATATACTTCTTAGATTCTGTCCAAGAATTGGTACGATAGCCATACTCATCTGGTACCAATACGCTGGCAGCCTTGCCTGTACGAACCAAGTCGAAGTAACGCTTGCCCTCACCTACGAACTCCAAATGGCGCTCATTGATGACATCGTCCACTGTCACTGCACCAAGTTCTGCAATGCCGGCACGGCGACGAATAATATTCACGTAATCCTTAGCCTTGGTTGCATCGCCACCAGTCGCAAGCAACAACTCTGCTGCATTGAGGTAAGCCTCAGCTACGCGATACACACGGAGATTATTGTTGTAGTTCAAGTCCTTATCACCAGAAGTAGCATTATTCTCTGTATATGGACGATACTTACCAAGCCAGAAACCTGTATCTTGATATCGCTTGGTATATTCTACACCACGGCAATCCCATATGGTAGCATCACGACGCTTGTCATTAGATGCGAACATATTATAAGTCTCAGTTCTAACAGGCATGAATCCCCAGCCGTTAGCACCTGCGTCCCAGCCCTCGCCACCAGGCCAGGAGTTTGGAGAAATCAAGGTAGGAAGTACTGTTCCACCAATACCTTGTGGATTGCTCCAAGAACGCTCACTGAAACCTATCTCATAGTTCACCTCCCAGATGCTCTCCTTGCACCATTCGCCACTGTTCTTCCAGATAGAAGCAAAGTCGTCCATGATACCATACTCATTCTTGTCGTTGATGATTTCCTGCATATACTGCAATGCCGTGGCATAACGGGAAGTATCTTTCTGATACATCACCATCTCGGCATACATCATATAGCACATCGCCTGTGACATTCTGCCACAATTGACATCATCCCAACGCATAGGCAATACATTAGATTTGATGACTGACTCCAACTCAGTAATCAAGTTGTTGTATACCTCATCAGCGCTCAACTGAGGAGCGGTATATGGAGAAGAGAGGTTTTCCAAATAGAAAGGAATGTTTCCGAAGTAGTGCCACAAGTTATTGTAGTAATACACACGGAGGGCTCTGCCCTGCATTTCGTAAGATGCCTTGTTAGGAGCGGTGAGGTTAGCCTCTGCCCAACCCAAGTACTTCAAGAGGTCATTACAACGCTTGATACCAGAATAGTCCACTGTCCAAAGTGAGCTAAGGGTATTGCTGGAATTTGCCTCATAGTTAGAAAGCATGTGCCAGTTCTGCATATCGGTTTTGTTAGAACCGCCTACCCAGAAGTCATCACCCATAATCTCGGCATCAATATTGAGGGCATTATACTGTCCCAAAGCCCAGTCTGGCCAATGGGTAGGATCGTAAGCCGCATTCAGAGCCTCATTGATATGGGCATCTGTGGTATAATATTCTTCGAGGTTTTCACCTGATGGGTTCTCCACCTCTAGGAAGCTATCGCTGCAGGATGTGGTTGCCAATGTGATGCTGGCTGCCAACATACCAAAAGCCATATATCTCTTTGTTTTCATAATTGTCAATGTTTTAAAAGGTTATTGATGTTAGAATGAAAGATTGAAACCGATGGTATAGGTGCGAGCCTGTGGATATACACCATAGTCTACACCGAGAGAGGTACCACCTGATGAAATCTCTGGGTCGAAGCCCCAATACTTGGTCCATGTGATGAGGTTTTCTGCCATCACGTAGAAACGCAAGCGGCTGATAGAGAGCTTCTGGGTCAACTGCTTTGGCAAGGTGTAACCCAAAGAGATATTCTTCAATCTCAAGTAAGAGCCATCGCAAAGATAGAGGTCTGAAACCTGCCAGTTGGTAGCATCGCCATTCTTCAGGATAGGATACTTATTGGAGGTACCCTCACCAGTCCATCGATCGAGCATCCAAGTAGGGAAGTTGCCAGAGAACACATCTGTACGATAGGTTGCATCAAATACCTTATTACCCGTTACGCCCTGCAAGAAGAGGTTGAGGTCGAAGCCTTTCCACTCTGCATTGAGGTTGAAACCGAAGGTCCATTTTGGTGTGCCATTACCGATATTGGTACGGTCGTCCGGACTGATTGTTCCATTTCCATCTACGTCTACGAAGCGTACATCACCCGGCTTGGCATTTGGCATAATCATCTCGCCATCCTTGTTGACATAAGCCTGAACCTCAGCCATATTCTGGAAGACACCGGCTGTCTTGTAACCATAGAAGTAAGGGAATGGCTGGCCGTTACTACCGCGTGTACCACCGCCAGAGATGCCCTGGAAGCTATCGAGGTCGATGTAACCGGTATCATTACCGAGGTTGGTCAACTCATTGTGCAGATAGGTAACATTAGCCTTGGCATTGAAGCGAGCATCAGAGATGTGCCACTTATAGCCGAGCTCAAACTCAAGACCAGAGTTCTTCATATCACCCACATTGCCGATAGGCTTAGTTTCGCCTACATAGCTAGGAATCGGCATTGTAATCAGCATTCCGTTGGTCTTCTTCACATAGTAATCGGCACTGAAGGTCAATGCACTGCCGAAGAATCCGAAGTCGAAACCGATATCAGTCTGCTCACTCTCCTCCCACTTCAAGTCTTCATTGGCTGTGGCATTCGCCTTAGAGCCATTAAACTTGGTTGCGTTCTTACCGAAAAGCACGTTGTTGCCCATAGAGGTCAATACGGTATAACGGAAGTCTCCGATATTATCATTACCATTCTTACCCCAGCTGGCACGGAACTTGAGGTTACTCAACCAGTCGCGGGTGCCCTCCATAAACTTCTCGTTCATGATGTTCCAACCAACAGAAGCTGATGGGAAGGTACCATATTTATGAGATGGTCCGAAACGGCTTGAGCCATCTCGGCGGATTGTAGCCTGGAGCATATATTTCTCATCGTAATTGTAGCTCAAACGGCCAAAGAGTGAAGAGATGGCATGTACCACGTTGTTACCGCCCGATACGCTATGCTGAATCTGAGGCGCACCTACAGAGATGATCTTTCCGTCAGCATCCTTCACGATGGTCTGCTCGTAGTTGCCGGTAGCATAGTCGATAGAAGGCTTGTTTACATTCACAAGATTCCAACGGCTGCCGTTCAGATAATCACTCTTATTCTTCATTGCACTCTGACCTAAGACAACAGCAAAACTGTGCTTGCCGATAGTCTTATCGTAAGTCAAAGTATTCTCTACCTGCCAGTTGATACCCTTGTCTGAGCTCTTGTAAGCTGAGGTATGTGTAGAATAGTTATTACCTGAGAGGTAATACTTGGATGCAGTATAGCTATCTGTACCCCAGAAGCTGAGGTCTGCACTATAAGTGAAATGATACTTCAAGTTATCCCAGAGCTGGAGGTCGATAGAGAACTTAGGCACAAACTTATGTGACCAGTTCTTAGCTGCTGGACGAGCCATCATGGCAAGAGGATTGTTCATCTCCTGATAGGTACCACCCATACCAGGGATAGTATAATAGTTGCCATTGGCATCACGGAGAAGCTCGTAAGTATCACGAGTACCGTTCACTTTACCATTTTTATCGTATGTATTAGGATCCTCGTAGGCATCATAATACTTCTTCGCCACATTGCCATTGGTTACCGTAGGAGCCAATGTTGGAGCAAGATAGAGGGCACTACCCAATACTGAGCCATAGATACTATTAGCATCGATACCGGTGCTCTTTACTCGGGTGTAAGCCATGTTGACAGTTACATCGAGCTTGTTGAGGAAGTTGCGCTCTTTGCTGGCGTCCAACACATTATATATATTATTGCTGCGGAGTGAGAGGCGCTCATAGTTGCTCTGTCCGTAGTTACCACCTACGATACCTTCCTGCTTGTAGTAGCCCATAGAGAGATAGTAGTTGATTTTTTCAGAGGCACCACTGATGCTTACCTCATGGTTCTGTACAGGGGCATTGTCGTTGAATACCAAGTCCTGCCAATCAGTACCAAATCCATTGATAGGATTGCCATTAGAGTCAGTCAGTTTGTATGGATCAGCATAGATAGGAGCCTGACCACCATTCACTGCACGCTCATTCTGAAGGATGGCGTAGTCAGTGGCGCTTGTCACATCACGCTTCTTCCATGCGCTCTGCCAGCCGTATGAGAAGTTATAGTTGATCTGTGCTTTTCCTATCTTACCCTTCTTGGTGGTTACGAGAATTACACCGTTGGCAGCACGGGCACCATAGATGGCACCAGAAGCAGCATCCTTCAACACCTCGATGCTCTCGATATCACTAGGGTTGAGATAGTCGAGACCACCCTCGATAGGCATGCCATCTACGATGTAGAGAGGATCTGAATTGTTGATAGTACCTGTACCGCGAATACGAACCTTAGGAGATGCACCAGGCTGACCTGAAGAAGAGGTTACGTTGACACCGGCAGCCAGACCCTTCAATGCGTTATCAACACGCACTGGGCTCTTGCCAGCCAAATCTTCGGTGCTCACTTTAGCGATAGCAGCAGTTACCACGCTCTTCTTCTGAACACCGTAACCTACAACAACCACTTCGTCCAAAGCCTTGTCGTCTTGTTTCAGAGTAATCTTCATGTTGGCTGAAGGACGAATCTCTGCATCCTTGTAGCCAATGTAGGTAATAACCAAGGTCTGGTTAGCATCTGCATCGATGACAAAGTTACCATCAAGGTCGGTAATTGCACCGGCACCCTTGACGCCTTTAACCTGTACGGTGGCTCCGATAACGGGTTCACCCAGGTCATCCAACACGACACCCTTAAAGGTGTTTTTCTGTGCGAGCGCTGACGTCGACATCAATAATGCAGTCGCCAGCAATAGACTTTTTGTTTTCATATTCGATTATTAGTTTAGAAAAATATCTATTTGTTAGTTCACTCTATTATAATAATGTATAAGACTGTGCGGCTGTGCATTTCATAAAATGCGTTAAGCCGTGTTTCCGATTGCAAATATAATATGATTTTTTGATAAATCCTAGCCCCTTCAACAGATAAGTGGAAAAAATGCTTGCTCAAAACAACTTATATCGTTTGTTTTCAGATACTTATCTATTTTTAACAACTATACGAAAGTGGATGGGGAAAAATGGAGGAAATGAGGCTAGAACACCACTGAAACGTTATATCAGTATATTTCAGTGTTCACACTCTGCCACTTTTCATTCGCGCCATAGTACATTTATCTCATTAATTATCAGCCGTTTACAAAAGTTATATTTTTTACACCCATCCACTTTTCACTTATCACCCACCATTTTTTCATTATTTATTTAGTAATTTTGCAGATGAATGAGCATATACGTCTAAAACGCACAAAAACGTGAGAGGCGGTGTACCAAACAAACAACTGCAAGAAATAAACAAACCATAATAAATATTCATTACTTATGAAACAGTTCATTTTATCATGTGTCCTGTCGGTTGCAGCCATCGCTCCATCTCAGGCACAGCAGACTACCAGACAATTGCCAGTCTATCTCGACCAGACCAAGCCGGTAGAGCAGCGCATCGATGATGCCATCTCCCGCATGACGCTGGCAGAGAAGATACGCATCATCCATGCTCAGAGCAAGTTTTCATCAGCCGGTGTACCACGCTTGGGATTTCCTGACTTCTGGACGGATGACGGACCTCACGGAGTGCGTCCTGACGTATTGTGGGATGAATGGGAACAGGCTGGTCAGACCAACGACTCCTGTGTAGCCTTCCCTGCCCTCACCTGTCTTGCCGCATCATGGAATCCGCAGATGAGCCGCATCTATGGCGAAGCATTGGGCGAAGAAGCCCTGTATCGCGGCAAGGACATGATTCTGGGTCCTGGCGTCAACATCTACCGCACGCCTCTCAACGGCCGCAACTTCGAGTATATGGGCGAAGATCCGTTCCTGGCAAGCATCATGGTTGTGCCGTATATCCAGGGATTGCAGTCTAAGGGCGTATCAGCCTGCGTAAAGCACTATTGTCTGAACAATGACGAGGAATACCGCCATCAGGTGAACGTAATCGTCAGCGACCGTGCTCTCCACGAAATCTATCTCCCTGCCTTCAAGGCGGCTGTTGAGAAGGGTAAGACATGGGGTATTATGGGAGCCTACAACCTATATAAGAATGAGCACAACTGCCACAACCAGTGGACCCTGAACAAGATTCTGAAGGGCGACTGGAAGTATGATGGTGTCGTGGTGAGCGACTGGGGCGGTGCTCACGACCTGGAGCAGTCTGTAAAGAACGGGCTGGATATGGAGTTCGGCACTTGGACAGACGGTCTTACGATGGGTGCTACCAATGCCTACGACAACTATTATCTCTCCATGCCTTACATGAAGGCCATACAGGAAGGCAAGTTCACCCAGAAGGAGCTGGACGATAAGGTGCGCCGCGTTTTGCGCCTCTTCTATCGCACCACGATGAATCCGAACCGTCCTCATGGTTTCCTCTGCTCAGAGAGCCATTATGCAGCTGCCAGACAGATTGCTGAGGAAGGCATCGTATTGCTCCAGAACAGGAACAATGTGCTCCCTATCAACACCCAGAAGGCTAAGCGCGTACTAGTAGTAGGCGAGAATGCCATCAAGATGATGACCGTAGGCGGAGGCTCTTCTTCGCTCAAGGTACAGCGCGAGATTTCGCCTCTCGATGGCCTGAAGACGCGCTTGGGCAAGGACGGCATCGAGGTAGATTATGCCCGCGGATATGTGGGCGATGTAACGGGCAACTACAATGGCGTTACAACCGGTCAGAACCTGGAAGACAAGCGCAGCGAGGCTGAACTGATAGCCGAAGCCGTAGAGAAAGCCAAGACTGCCGATTATGTCATCATGTTTGGCGGTCTGAACAAGAGCGATTTCCAGGACTGTGAGGGTCACGACCGCAAGCATTATGAGTTGCCATACCATCAGGATAAGCTGATCGAGGCTTTGGCTAAGGCAAACAGAAACTTTGTTTATGTCAACATCTCGGGCAATGCGGTAGCTATGCCTTGGAAGGCTAAGGTTGCCGGTATCGTACAGGGCTGGTTCATCGGTTCGGAGAGCGGCGAAGCCCTGGCAAGCATCCTTACAGGCGATGCTAACCCTAGCGGCAAGTTGCCGTTTACATGGGTCAACTCGCTGAAGGAAGTTGGTGCTCATGCTCTCAATACCTATCCGGGAACCTGGCGTCAGGAAGGTGGAGCCAGCACGAAAGGCAACATCATTGATGAGGAATATAAGGAAGGCATCTATGTAGGTTACCGCTGGACCGATAAGGAGCGCATCAAGCCTACCTTTGCATTCGGTCACGGCTTGAGCTACACCCAGTTTGTCATCTCTAATCTGCGCAGCGACAAGATGCAGATGAAGCAGGACGGCACAATCACCTTTACCGTAAACGTAAAGAATACAGGTAAGCGTGCCGGAGCCGAGACGGTTCAGCTCTATATCCACGACGTCAAGGCATCGGTAGACCGCCCTCAGAAGGAGCTGAAAGGTTTCCAGAAGGTTTATCTCCAACCAGGTGAGAGCAAGGATATCAGCATCACCATCAGCAAAGAGGCCCTCAGTTTCTACGATGAGGCATCTTCATCCTGGAAGGCTGAAGCCGGAATGTTTGAGGCTCTTGTTGGTAATGCAGCCGATAACCTGAAGCTCAAGAAAGCCTTCGAGCTTTTTTAAAAAAGAATGATCCGATTCTGAGAAATTGAACGGAGGGAAGAAATAAATATAACGCATAAAAATTTGTTACGGTGAAACGCCGTAACAAACTTTTATTGTTTTCCCCTGCTTTTCATCCATTGACAAGGTTGCATAGGAACGGGGATTTTCAAAATATCAACACCCTGGTTATCAGAAGATTAACCCACTTAACACCCTACTTCAGGGTGTCAAACTTTTTATACGATTTCTATCGCCTATCATCCATCACCAAGTTCGCAGAAACAGGGATACACAAACATCAATATTTTGATTATCAGATGACTACCCATATGTCGTGAAACACGACACATGGGTACCTGAAGCATTTACTCCTAAGCTTTCACAAGTTTGCGCCATACGCCCAGAAAGGCTTATTTCATGCCAATCTGCTTCACACGCTGCTCGAACTCTTCCCTGTCACAGATGGCACTATTCTTGATTTTGGCGCGATAATTATAGATAGTGTTCACAGAATAGTGAAGGAACTCGGCAATCTTAGAACTGTCCTCGATGCCCAGACGGATAAGGGCAAAGATACGGAGGGTGGTAGAAAGACGGCTGTCATCTTCGAGCACGATACGCTCTTCAAGCTTCAAGAGGGCATTGAACTCCTCAACAAAGTCAGGGAAGAGCTTCAGGAAGGCGGAATCGAAATACTCATACAGCTCGCCCATGTAGGCCTCGCCAGCCTGCATCTGCTCCAGCAACTTGTTGAGTTCTCTTGCCTTCACCAGTTTCACTACTCGCTTGCGCATGGTCTCTATCTTGTCGACATAGATGGCACAAAGGCGCAGGAATCGACCAATATATACTTCCTTCATCTTGTTACTCTCGTTGAGTGACTGGTTCATCTCGTTGAGTGACTGGTTCATCTCGTTAAGACGCTCATTTGCCAACTGCAAGGCATGGTTGGTTTCCTTCAGCTTATGATGGGCCGCAGCAATACGCTTGCGCTGCTTGTTGACATAGTAGAGCAAGAGCATAACCACAAAGAGAAGCAAGGCTGAACACGCTACCATGAGCCGCAGATGCTGGTTGCTCGAAGAAAGTTCTTTCTGATATCCCTCCTCTATCTGCGTGAGCACAGGCATGATCTGGCGGCTGCGGATAGGCGTATTGAAAACGGTAGCCGACTTCCAGGCAAACTTGATATACTCATGAGAGCGCTTCTGCTCGCCCGGTTCGGCGTTGAGCAGATTGGCGAGTTCCCAGAGCGACCCCTGGTCCATCACAGCCAACTGGACATCGCAGATAGTAGAACGCAAGAGGCAGCGGAGGAACTGTTCTTCATCACCAAACTGATTGTAGGTCAAGCCGCGATAAAACTGTACAATGGCATACTGATGGGTGCCCGGTTTCGTCATCGCCAGCCGCTTATCGCTCAATCGCAAAGCCTCCTTCATATTGCCTGCATCGCGTGCCCTCACCTCCTGCATCTGCAGATAAAGGTCATCATCATGGCTGAATGTGCTGTCTATTGCAACCTGATAGGCATTATGCTTGCCGGCATAATATTTCTTCAAGAAAGGAACGTTGGAATAATATGCCATCTCGCCATACAGGTGCTGGCAAGCCCAGAGGTAGTTGCGTTTGCCCTCAGCATCAAGATCAGCGATATTGACAGACTTCAGCAGGTCGTACGATTCGGCATAATCGCCCGTGGTAGATTCCTGGAAAGCAAGCAGCGCCTTGGCATTTCCCTCCTTCTTTTTATCGCCCATTCTGATGGCAAGTTCCATACACTGGTTGATGTATTTCAGCGCCATGTCGTTCTTGTAGGAGCGGTATTCCTCAAAGAGCGCAAAGCAGGCATCATACTTACTGCTTAGGCGCCTGGCGGTCTTCAGTTTCTGCTCCCAATCGCGAATTCGGGCTTCACGTACCTTCACATAATCAGCCGAATGAACAATGGCGTTGTCCAGACTCTGAAAAAGCTGCTCTATATTATCTGTTGTTTTTGCTGCAAGAGAAAGAGGCATCAAGACAAAGAGCAGGAAGAAGAATGCCTTTCCCCATAATTCATTTACGCGATACATCAACTTGATTCCGTTTAAGATTGATTTATTTTCATGAGGTTTCATGTGCAAAAGTAATAAAAAAATCGGAAACGACAAATCAAATATAGAAGAAATGTAGATTTCTTCGCATTTTTCGTCTATACCGCATCCACTTTTTATATATTCTCCATTTTCTTATCCATCTCATTATCAGATACATTCCTATCTAAAAAGAAAAATTCATCCACATTTTAACATTCGTATCGCGCATCGTATCATCTTTTTTATTATCTTTGCAGAAGATAAGTATCAAAAATAACAATTAACATAATAAACAATGAGAACAGCACTTTTATCACTCACATTTCTTTTGGCTGGTTCTATGGCAGTACCTGCTTTCGCCCATACCGCAGCCCCTAAGAAAAAAGTAACTGCCACAACCAAGAAAGGCAAGATTCTACCCATGAAGGAGTATATCGACCAACTGATGGCGAAGATGACGCTACAGGAGAAGATTGGTCAGCTGAACCTGATGGTAGCTGGCGACATCACCACCGGCGGCGCACTTGACACCCAGGTAGGCGGCGATATCGCCCAGGGCAACATGGGCGGAGTTTTCAATATAAAAGGGCTCGATAAAATCAAGGCTCTGCAGGAAATCGCCATCAAGAACAGCCGTCTGGGCATCCCGCTGCTCGCAGGTATGGACGTGATTCATGGTTACGAGACGATGTTCCCTATCCCTCTCGCCCTCTCCTGCTCATGGGATACCGAGGCGATGAAGAAGGTAGGCGAAGTATCGGCCAAGGAAGCAAGTGCCGACGGCATCAACTGGACATTCTCTCCTATGGTAGACATTGCACTCGATGCCCGCTGGGGACGAATCAGCGAAGGAAATGGCGAGGATCCTTATCTGAGCGGCGTGCTGGGAGCAGCGATGACCCAGGGCTACCAGGGTGTAGATATGCGCACAGAAGAGATTCTGAGAGCCAACCGCATCATGGCTTGTCTGAAGCATTTTGCCCTGTACGGAGGCGTTGAGAGCGGTAAGGAATATAACACGGTAGATATGAGCCGCGTGCGCATGATGAACCAGTATCTGCCACCTTACGAGGCAGTGGTGAAGGCTGGTGTAGGCAGCGTGATGTCTTCATTCAATCTCATCGACTACATACCTGCTACAGCCAACAAATGGATGATGACCGATGTCTTGAGAAAGCAGTGGGGATTCAATGGTTTCGTTGTTACCGATTACGCTTCTATCGCCGAGATTCTGCAGCACGGAACGGCAAAAGACATCCAGGAGGCTTCAGAACAGGCACTGAAGGCGGGTACCGATATGGACATGTGCTCCAACGCCTTCGTAAAGCATCTGGCAAAGAGCATAGCAGAAGGAAAGGTGAGCGAGGAGGATGTGAACATCGCCTGCCGCCGCATCCTGGAAGCGAAATATAAACTGGGCCTGTTCAGCGACCCTTACCGCTACTGCAACACCAAGCGCAGCAAGAGCGAAATTTATACCGCAGAGAACCGTCAGGCAGCCCGCGATGTAGCAGCAGAGACCTTCGTGCTTCTGAAGAACGAAGGCAATATCCTGCCACTGAAGAAGGAAGGAAAGATAGCCCTGATAGGTCCGCTTGCCGACACCCGAAACAACATAGCCGGTACATGGAGCGTGGCACAGGTACCATCTAAATATACCACCATCAAGGAGGCAATGGAGCATGCACTTGCCGGAAAAGCCACCTTATTATATGCCCAGGGAAGCAATATCTGGCGCAATCAGGAACTGCAGAAAAACGGCGAATCCGGCAAGCCGATAAACTGGGGCAACGAGGCCGAGATGAAGGCTGAAGCGCTGAAGATTGCGAAAGAGGCGGATGTGATAGTATGTGCTATGGGCGAAAGTGCCGAGATGAGCGGCGAATGCGGTAGCCGTACCAACCTGGAAATGCCAGACGTACAGCGCGAACTGCTTGCCGAACTTCTGAAGACGGGCAAGCCAGTAGTGCTCCTCAACTTTGCGGGCCGTCCTACGGTTCTTACTTGGGAGAAAGCCCATGTACCAGCCATCATGAATGTATGGTTTGGAGGTTCAGAGATGGGCGATGCACTCTGCGATGTTATCTTTGGCGACAAATCGCCATCGGGTAAGCTCACCACTTCGATGCCTAAGACTACCGGCCAGGAGCCTCTCTACTACAACCATCAGAACACCGGCCGCCCTGTAGCAGACGATAATGAGAAGTTTGCCAAGTTCGCCAGCAACTGTCTGGATGTAAGCAATGGTCCGCTCTATCCTTTCGGTTACGGTTTGAGCTATACCTACTTTTCGTACAGCAACTTCCGCCTGAGCAACCAGGAGGCCAGCATCAGCAATGAGGAGGCTACCGAATGGCAGGATGGCAAGAAGATTACAGCTAGCGTCACCGTTAAGAACAATGGCTCCCGCGATGCCGACGAGATTGTGCAGCTCTACATCCGTGACATGGTAGCCAGCATCTCCCGTCCTGTAAAGGAACTGAAAGGTTTCCAGCGCATCCATCTGGCAGTAGGTGAGAGCAAGGAGGTAAGCTTTGATATCACCCCAGATATGCTCAAGTTCTACAACGCAGACCTGAAGCACATCATAGAACCTGGCGACTTCCAGATTATGATAGGAACCAACAGCAAGGATGTAAAGACAATGAAACTGAGCGTGAAATAAACAATAAAAATCGCCCTGCAAGAAGCAAAAGCATAGCTTAAAAGATGCTTTCCTTCTTACAGGGCGATTATCATCTACTGAGCCTACTCCAACTGAAGGCTCAGTTATGGTTCTATCCTTCAAATTACTTAGTCATCTCGAAACCTACACGCATACCATCGTAATTGTTGGCGATAGTACCAAGAGCGCTGAGCGTAGAATTACCCTTGAGGGAACCGATGGTCTTGATGAGGTTGAGCAACTTCTTCTGGTCGAAGAGCAGGCTGATGCCATTGGCAGTCTTCGTAGCATAACCCGACATACTCAAGATTAATCCCTTCATCTGAATGGCGTGAGTCTTCTCATCAAAAGTATAATTACCCTGCCATGACTTGCCATCTATCTTGGCAGCGAAAGTTCCATCAGTTTTGAAGGTGAAATAGGTGTTTGAACTACTGAAGCCAAACTTGCTGTAATACTCACCCAACTTCTCCTCTACCTTGTTGGCAGCAATCTCACCGCCAGCCTTTGCCAGGAGATTCTCAGAGGTAAAGGCACATCCCGGTTTGCTGTACTTCCAGGTATGGGCACAGAGATCCTGCTTGCTGAAGGTACCTGAACCGATTACATTATTCAGAATGCCATTGATAATGCTGCTACCTGCAGAACTGCTGCTGTTAGAGTTTCCGCCCAGTACAGCACCCAAGATACCTGCTATGGCAGAGCCTGCATTGCTGGTTGCACTGGTAGAAGCGGCGGCATTGCTGGTTGTTGTTGCAGCAGTTGTTGTTGTCGCTGCTGTAGTGTTAGATGCTGCAGAAGTTGTTTTCTTTGTAGAAGTCTTCTTGGTCGTAGTCTTCGTTGAAGTCTTCTTTGTTGTCTTCTTAGCCGTTTTCTTAACCGGCATCATCTCAGACATTGAGGCATTGAGCGCTGCCTCGTTCATAGCGCTTGCGTTGCTGCCAGCTGTGCATGCGAGCACGAGGGCAGCCAAAAGAAATACCTTTTTCATTGCTTTCTATATATTTATTTTATCACTCTTATTTATATATACCCATACTTTCTATTGTTCTTTCGGGTGCAAAGTTCGCAAAAAAATCGGGAATACGATAAGAAAAATCCCTATTTCGCGTATGAATCTCCCTAAAAACTCATCATTTCTACTCTTTCTACGTTATTATAGACGATTGCGATGACAATTCGTTTAAAAGATAATGAAAAAATCGTTCAGGAAATACCAATTATCATTCTAGGGGGGGGAAAACTGTTCAAACGATTGCACATTTTTTTGACATAAATCAAAAAATAACGAATAAAACACGTATTTTCATGCATTTTGTACCTAGAAATAGGTAGAAACCCCTATCTTTGCAAGCGGTTAACAAATATCAATAGGTTATGAATGATTTAATTAAGGTAAATTCAGAAAATCAGAATCAGGCTATCGATAGATGCCAACAGATTCTTCAGGATCGCCGTGAAGCTCTTGCTTCTAAGGCAAAGAGAAGAGGTTAATACTCTTCAGAAACATGAAGTAAAGGAGGAAAAGATGGTGCTCTTATACATATATAATAAGGACGCATCCTTTCTTTTTAAAGAGAGATTTTTCGAAACGACTCTTAAATGATGAGTTTCAAAAATTTTGGGAAAAGAAAAAACATAAAAATCCCGTTGTCAGCCATCTGGCTTGTACAACGGGATTTTTTCGTTTATTATATCAAGTACACGGGATTTACTTTCCGTTCTTCACTGCCTTCATGATAATCTCAAAGTGATTACCACTCTTCAGGATGACATTCTTCAGGAAGTCTGAAATCTCAGATGCCTTCAGATTCTTCACCATCTCCTTGTAATCGCTATGAGTATCAACACCTATACGCTCGTATGTGCTCAACGCACCAAGCCAATAACCATTGGTTTTCTCGCTAACAGCAGCCTGCTTCAGGAGAATCTCCTTTACCTTCTGAAGGTCTTCTGCATTTGGCTGGGCGATAGTCTCATCCATACCCTTGAAGAAGTAAGGAATAGCGATATCCGACTTCTCTGGGTTCAGCTGAGCTACGGCTGTAATAGAGATGGCAGCCTTGTTATCATAATCGCGAAGCAAACCATAGTTTGCACCTGCATGATAAGCAGCACTGAGTTCCTCACGGATAGTACGCAAATACTTCATCTCCAAAAGGCGGGCTGAAACATCAGCAAGAACCATATACTGCAAGGTGAAAGGAGCCTTGGTATACCAAATCTCTGTTGCCTGGTTCTGTGGGTTCTCCATTGCCTTGGTAAAGATATTGCTTACCTTACCCTTAGCATAAGGAATCTGCTTGTTCTTCAGCTTGAAGCCATTGTTTGGCAGACTGGCAATATACTGCTCGATGAGTGGGAGGAGAGTCTTCTCATCATAGTTACCTACGAAATAGAAGGTGAAGTCCTTGGCATTGCCGTAGAACTGCTTACCAATCTCCAGGATACGGTCGTAGTTGATATCCTTTATATCGCTTGCCTCTGGTACACGGGCAAGTTTGCTACCCAAATAGAGGGTGCTCTGAACAGAATCCTGATATACGAGGTTTGGGTTATTGCTCTTGTTGGCAAGAACAGTAGCCATCATACTCTTCATATTGTCAAAGCTCTTCTGGTCCTTGCTTACTGCGGTCATCTTGAGATAGATGAGCTGCATCAGGGTTTCGATATCCTTAGGAGTAGAATTACCCTTCAAGCCATGATTGAAAGGACTGAAGCTGAACGAAACACCAGCCTGCTTACCAGCCAAAGCCTTATCAAGCTCATTGCTTGAGAAATCGCCAAGACCACTGGCATCGAGAACATCTGCTGCAAATGTAGCATTCAGGAAATCTGCCTTGCCGAAAGTAGAATAGCCCACATTGGCTGAAGCTGCGAAAGCAATCTCATTGTCCTTGAAATCGGTCTTCTTCAATACCACCTTAGCGCCATTAGAAAGAGTCAACTCCTTGAAGCCCAACTTCTTGTTCTCAACAGTCTTCTTAATCTTACCAGCCTTAGGAGCCTGAGCGATGAGAGGTTCCTGCTTAACATTATCCACATAAGCCTCGAGCTTTTCAGCACGTACCTGCTTTACGATGGCAGAGAGTTCCTGCTCTGTAGGATAAACAGCACCAGCCTGCTCGCGCATCATAACCAATGATACAAGGTTGGTATCGCTCTGGCAAACCAACTGCTTGGCATAACTGTTGATAACCTCAAGAGGCAAGTTTGGAACTACCATCTTCCAGATCTGGCTCTCCTCTTCTACTGAAGGAATAGGCTCGTTAGAAGTGAAGTTATCCACATACTGGGTGGTAAACTGCTCGTTCTTCATCTTATCCTTGTTGGCAAGCGCCTTGTCAACCTGGCTCATGAATTCATCCTTGGCACGCTGATACTCAGTAGCAGTGAAACCGAACTCATGCATACGCTGTGCCTCGCGGAGAACAGCAGCATAAGCCTCCTTAATCTTTCCTGGCTTAGCCACACCGGTAAGGGTGAAAGCATCCTTTGTGCTTGAAATCAGGTATGAACCATCACCGGCATTTGCCTGGAGATATGGACAGTCTGGCTCCAATGCCTTCTCTGCATAACGGGCAGCAATCATAGAAGAAATCACGTTATCCATGTATCCCTTCAGGAGATAGCTCATGTTGCTCTTCAGAGAATCAGGCACAGCATTGTGCTTCATATAAACCTGGAAGAGATCAACCTGCTGCTCCTTATCCTTGTCGATAACATAGATGGCTGAATCATTATCAGATACTTGTACCTTCTCTATCTTAGCGGCATTCTTAGGTACCTTGATACCTGAGAAGAGTTCCTTAATCTTAGCTTCGATATGATTTACATCTACATCACCCACGATGATAATAGCCTGATTGTCTGGGCGATACCATTTGCGGTAGTAAGCACGGAGAGTTTCTGGCTTACAGCCATCGATAACGCTCATCAAACCGATAGGGAAACGGTAGCCATACTTTTCGCCCTGATAGAGCTTAGGAAGAGAACGCTCTATCATGCGCTGCTGACCTACGATACGCATACGGTACTCATTGTGTACCACATCGCGCTCGCTCTCGATAGCATCCTCTGTAAGACTGATACCATTACTCCAGTCCTTGAGGATAAGCATACAGGAGTCTACGGCTGTTGTACGGGTAGTAGGAACATCTGTGAAGTAATAAACTGTCTTCTCTACTGCTGTATAGGCGTTGAGATTACGGCCATACTGTACACCGATGCTCTGCAGATAGTCCTGCAGAGAGTTGCCCTTGAAATGGTCGGTACCATTGAAGGCAAGGTGCTCCAAGAGGTGAGCCAAACCGCGCTGGTCATCATTCTCATTGATAGAACCCACTTTCTGTGCGATGTAGAAACTGGCTACATGCTCAGGATAACTGTTGTGACGAATGTAGTAAGTCAATCCATTATCAAGACGACCAATCTTCACATTCTTGTCTACCGGAATAGCTGGCATCTGCTGTGCCATCGCTGTACCTGCAGAAAGGAACAGCACAACTGCTGCAAAAATCTTTCTTAGTTTCATCTGATTTTAATTATTTATGTATTTATTGTTTTCTATATCATTCTTTCTTTATACCTTATTATATATATATATCATGCTACTTAACAAGTTCGCCTATATATAACGACAAAACCTGTGACATGGTTACCGTCTGCGATGCAAAATTAAGAAAAATAGAAAAGATTTGCAAACATTTTAGAGAATATCTTCGCGATGTATGCAAATCTTAACCTAAAACTAACATTGGAGGCAGAAAACCAATCCTAACCTACATGAAAACTCTTCATCCATGAACCTCTGAAGAGGCGGATAAGGAAGAGGATTCCCCTGAATGTGAGTTCGGTAGCCATCGCTATCCATACTCCCTCCAACCCATAGCTCTTGGAAAGCGCATAAGCCAGGGTGAGGCGTACCAGCCACATGGTACCGAGATTGATCATCGCCGGTTTCCTGGTATCGCCCGCTCCTACACAGACACAATAGGTAACGATGCTGGCTGCAAAGAATGGTTCAGCAAAAGCCTCGATGCGCAAACAGATGGTTCCCATCTCACGGATACTTTCTACCGGAGAAAGAACGCCAATCATCTCAGGAGCAAAGACATACATCACCACTCCCATCACAGCCATCACAGCCATTCCCAGTCCTACTGTCATATAGGCAAAATTCTTGCACAACCCTACTCGCCCTGCTCCATGCGTCTGTCCCACCAGAGTAGTAGCCGCATCACCAATACCATAACCCGGCATATAGCAAAGACTCTCTGCCGTAATAGCAAAAGAATGGGAAGCAATGGCTATATTGCCAAGAGGTGCCACAATCATGGTACTCACTATCTGCGCTCCGCTCATCAATATATTCTGTATGGCTATCGGAATGCTGATTTTACAGGCATTATGAACATACGACCTGACCCAACGGAAACGGACATGGTCCTGACGGAGATTCAGTATCTTATTCTTGAAACCTGCAATATAAAGATTAGGCAGAGAGATGCAGACATAAGCCATCGCCGTTCCTAAGGCAGCCCCCACAACACCCAAATTCAGGATATAGATAAACAGGTAATTGAATATCACATCGCAGATGCAGATCAGCACAGCCATCACACTAGGCGTATGCATATTGCCCGCCGATTTCAGCATCATCTCAGATATATGATAAAGGAAAACGAATGGCAGTACCAGACCGTATATCAGAAAATAGCGAGAGGAATTGGTGGCTATATCAGCACCTCCACCCAGCCAATAAGGCAGATAAGAATGAATGCCGACACAGAGAAGAGAAACAAAAATGCTGAACGCCACACCGCAAATCAGCGCATGACGAAACACCTGACGAGCATTTGCAAAATCATTAGCTCCGATAAAATGAGCTACCTGTACTGAAAATCCGGTAGCCGCTGCACTGAGCAAACTACCAATAAGCCAGGTAGTTGACTCAATCAATCCGATACTGGCAGAAGCCTCTGCTCCCAGATGACCCACCATAGAAGCATCGATGAAGAACATCATCACCGTAGAAATCTGAGCCAGCATAGAAGGTATACTCAATCCTACAATAAGATTGAGTTTCTCGCGCCGATCCATCTCCCTACCCAGGCGAATCGACTCCATCAAATAATCTGTCTTCTTGCTATAAAGCATAAATTAATTTCTCGTATATCGCTCATACAAAAAAATATGTGCATATATCATTTCAAACATATGCACATACTTTTTTCTTTAATCTTAATCTTTTTGTTCAGCAATCCACTTCTTGCCAGAAGCTCTCTTATAACTCTTGAGCACCATCTCAAAACGGAGCATTGAATAGCCTTGGATTGAAGAATTACCGCTCGCTCCATAAGCCAGCTGGTATGGAATGAATACCTGCCAATGATCGCCCGGATGCATCTTGAGCAATGCGGTGGTAAAGCCATCGATAAATCCACCGGCCACACTACGGGTAGGATTAGCTGTAGCTGCATCAAAAGTACCCGTAAAACTCTGGTCGAAGACGTAACCTTCCTTATAATTATCAGTAGGAATGAAACGGCCACGATAGCTCACCTGTACCGAATCGGTAAGGATTGGAGAAGTTGTACCCTCTCCCTTCTTCAGAACATGAACGATGATATTATCGCAATCCTTATAAGTAAGGGTCACTGTATTACCATTCTGATCTTTGTTCGGAGTCTGGTTTTCGAACGTCCAGTTCTTATAAACGTACCAGCCGTTAGCTTCACCCATCTTTCTGGCATAAGCCAATGTATCGGCAAAAGCCTGCTCGTTACGCTCCTGCCAGTTGGCATATTCCGAGACATTATCATCATCTTCGCTACATGATGACAGTGTGATCACTGCCATCATGAGGAAGAAGAAATATTTCAAACTCTTAAGATTCATCTAAATGTATTTGATTAATTAGAAGTTCTTGATTTCCTTGCCAAGCTTCTTCAATACGCTAGTGATGCTTACGCGCTCCTCGATGATGCTACGAAGATCTGAGATAGCTACGCGCTCCTGCTCCATGGTATCACGATAACGCAGAGTTACCTTATGATCGTTTGGAGTCTCGTGGTCTACGGTGATACAGAATGGAGTACCGATAGCATCCTGACGGCGATAACGCTTACCGATAGAATCCTTAGGATCGCCATAGTGAGTATTGAAGTGGAACTTCAGCTCGTCTACAATCTCGTGTGCCAACTCTGGCAAACCATACTTCTTATCCAATGGGAACACAGCACACTTAA
>ERZ1026856.519-NODE-519-length-23557-cov-6.097821_pt1 | contig 23557 bp, 9 predicted proteins | sample MGYA00380158_ERZ1026856 | MGnify/ENA primary metagenome ERZ1026856 (study PRJEB33269, sample SAMEA4719794) | human gut metagenome | biome: human-associated habitat; feature: organic feature; material: feces | place: Cameroon | collected 2013-10 ...
AGAGTGTATGGGGGATTTTTTTATATAATCATATTACCAACTTTTATTTGAATGGCATGAACCAGTTGTTCGGATCACTCAAGTCGAGCACTGAGTTCTTGAACTTCAGCTTATCGCGAAGCCAGAGAGAACCATAGTTGCTGCGCCAAGGGTTATCAGCATTCTTGTGACGGGCGATGCGGCAAAGGTCGCTGAAGCGGCTTCCCTCAAAGGCAAGCTCCAATGCCATCTCGTCGCAGAGAAGGTCTTCTACGGCATCCTGCTCAATCTTCAAGCTATCTGAAGCATTTGCGTTTTCAGGATAACTTTTACCTAATTCAGCCAACTTCTTATCAATCTCTGTGCGATACTTGTAGAGCGACTGGTTACCCTGGGTCATACCGGCACCACGGGCATGCAGTGGCTGGTTACCTATGCTGTATTCCCTAGATTCGTCCTCATCGTTGAACACTACTCGGTTCTCATCCGTCAGGAAAGGAACGGTGGTCTTCAGGAACTCGATACCTTCCTGGGTCATATAGGTGGTATCCTGCTCCAACTTGTGGTTCCAGCCATCCTTCAGCAAGGCGAATGCCACGTCAGGATGTCCCATGCGGTTGATAGCCTCGGCAAGTTTCAGATAAACACCAGAGGTGCGATAGAGCGGAATGTTCGCATTCTCATATTTCATGATAATGTTAACCAAATCTTTCTTCTTATCCGACTTAATGCGGTTGTAAGAACTGTGATAACGCATATCTCCCACAGAAGCGTAGGCGTAAACAGCGTTCTTGCCGCTACCCACTCTGTAATAGAAGTTCTGACTGTTAGACAGAGCGAGGTATGAATCAGATGCTACCAGGGCAGGTTCAACGTTGTAGCGATAACCGTCTGCCGCAGTGTAGTAGTTGTAGCCAAACAAACCAGGCAGGGCAGTAATCTCACCACGCAACTTGTTGGTTGCCATAGCCACGAAGGTGATGGTTTCCGCATCTTGGCTGTAGGTAGTTGACCAGTCGCCGTTTGAAACAAACCAGCTCTGTCCGTTTCTCATTGAGGTTGGAAGATCCGAATAGGTTGGATAATACGCCCAGTTAGCCAGATAAGAACGCAGGCGCTCCTTGTTCTGCTTCAGATAATTGAAGTAATGCTCTGCCGCCTTGGCATAGTTGCCTGACTCCAGATAGAGGTCGGCAAGGATGAGGCGTACCGGAATCATCATCTTCGATGTGGTCACCTTCTTCTGCTCGCCGGCGTCGCTCATACCCAGGTCAAACTCCTTCCAGCTAGGCACTGGCAGGTTCACATACTGCTCCAGGTCGGGAGCCAGGGCAGCCACGATGCCGTTCAGGTCTTTCTTCTCCAGGTTGGCAGCACCCTCTACCGATGAGATATCGGTAAGAGGATAGGTGTAGAAAGGCACGTTGCCATAGTTGCGAGCCAGCTGCAGGTAAGCCCATGCACGGATGGCTTTTGCCTCGGCATACTCCTTCATTGCCACAAGGCTTGAACCCGTAGCAAGGGTGGTGTCGCGGTGAGCCACGTAGTAGTTGCAGTTGTTGATGATGCGGTAATAAACATACGCAGAATCATATTTGTTGCCGTCGGCATAGTCGAATGCTGCCAGGCGCTGCAAGTCGGTAGAGGCATGAGAGGTTGGCGACACGAGGTCGCCACGAAGCTCATTGACAAGCACATTCTGGTCGATGGCTTGCTGAACACCTTTCAAGATACCGTTGATATAGAACATAGAATCCACCTTCTCGTTGAGTTCCGGATTATAGACGTAACGATTGGATCCATCATCGAACATATCACTGCATGAACTGAATGTGATGGCAGCCAGGGTGGCTGCTATGAAATATTTAATTTTCATTATTTTGATGCTTTGTGATTGTACTTTTTTATTAGAGATTAAGCTTCAAACCCACTGTAATGGTGCGTCCTGATGCGATGCTACCCGTGTCGATGCCCTGATAGAGCACGGCGTTGGAGGTTGACATCTCAGGGTCGCCACCCAGATACTTGGTCAGGGTGAAGAGGTTGTTTGCCTCTACCCAAACCTGAAGACCCTGCAACCATGATGTGCTTACAGGCACCTTGTAGTTGAGGTTGAGTGAGCGGAGCTTCAGATAGCTTCCATCCTCTATCCAGCGGTCGCTGAAGCGTGAGTTGCCCATCTCGTCATCGTAAGATATACGAGGAACATTGGTCACCTGACCTTCGCTTCTCCAGCGGTTTACCAGGGCAGTACTCTGGTTGTAGAAGTTCTTGCCACCCTCTATTACGCTGCGCTGGTAGTTGAAGATGTCGTTGCCTACAGAGTAGCCGAACACTGCAGAGAGTGTGAAGTTACCGTAAGAGGCGCGGATGAATGCATTACCATAGATATCTGGGTTTGGATTACCGATGATGGTCTTGTCGTTCTCGCCGATGATGCCGTCACCATCCAGGTCAACGAAGTGCATATCACCAGCCTTGAAATACTTCTTGGCACCGGTTTCGTCGAGCTGGTAGAGATAACCGTCCTTTCCGGCAGCCTTTGCTTCAGCATCTGTTGCGAATACACCTGCTGTCTTGTAACCGTAGAATACACCGGCACTCTGACCTACGAGTGTTGCCACGTTGCCGCTGCCATAGATAGAAGAGGTATAACCCTTGGCACCCTTGGCATTGCCGTTGATGGCTACGTATTTCTCGTTAGGCAAGCTCTTGATCTCGTTCTTGTAGTGACCCAAGCTGGCACCCAGCTCCAGGGTGAAGTTGCGGCTTACCACTGGCTTACCGTTGAGGCTTACCTCAAATCCGGTGTTGTCCATAGAACCCTCGTTGCTCCAATAGCTCTTCACACCTGCCACAGGAGTGGTGAAATCCTTCACGGTGAGGAGGTCGGATGTATGGTTCATATAGTAGTTGAAGCCTAAGCCCAGGCGGTTGTCGAGCCACTGGCTCTGGAAGCCCAGGTTGATGCGGCGGGTCTTCTCGAAGGTCACATTCTCGTTACCGATGTTGTTGAGCTGAACGGCTGGGATGGCGTTGTGCAGGAACTTCAATACCTCGAACGATGTGTGTGCCGCCTTGTTGTTGATATCGTCGTTACCGCTTATCTCAAATCCGGCGTTCAGGCGCAGATAGTTGAGGCCGATGTTCTGTGGAAACCACTCTTCGTTGGTCATCACCCAACCTGCCTGTACGCTAGGGAACAAGCCCCATGCTACACCGCCCATGCGCAGGCTTGTGGCCTTGTCGCCGAAGCTGCTGCTGCTCTCCAGGGCTGCCTGAGCCTCCAGGAAGTAGCGGTTCTTATAGTTGTAGTTGGCTTGTGCATACCAGGTAAGGCTGGTCTTCTTGTAATCCTCACCCTTGGCATCCTTGAAGTCCATGCTGTTGGATACGTTTGGCAAGAGGTCGTTACCGGCACTCTGATACTGTCCTGTAGGGTTGTTCATCTCATAACCATAGTTCAGATATCTGAATCCTGCCATGGCATCGATGGTGTGGGCACCCAGGATGCGTGAGAAATCGAAGCGGGTATCGCTCATCACGGTCTCTTCCTTGGCGAAGATGGAAGCAGACAAGGTCTGCACCATACCCAAGCCCTCTACATAGAAGGTTGGCACACCGCCCTTCGGACGATAGTAGCGCTGGGAGTTACGGTTCAACGTATAGTTGATGTTCTCTGAAAGCTTGAAACCCTTGCCCAGGTCGAACTTAGGCATGATGCGCACGTGGAACATAGAGTTCTCCATGCGGTTCTTGTTGTTGCCGCTACCGTTTGCCAGCAGGGCAGTAGGGTTTGCCAGCGAGAGGTTGGGATCCAGTGCACTCAGGAAGTCGTCTGCCTCAGAGAGGGTAGAAGACAACTGACCTGTGGTCTTGTTGAATACGTATGGGTTGAGGATAGGCGACTTGATCAGCGCCAGGAGTGTAGGCGATGTCACGGTACCCTTGCTGAAGTCGCTAGGAGCGCCATCATCGAAGAGGTCGCGGCTCAACTTCACGTAGTCAACGTCAAACTCAGTAGCGAATCCCTTGGTAATCTTCAAGTCGCTGTTGAAACGGATGTTCAGGCGGTTGAAGCCATTCTTCTTGGCAGTGCTCTTGCCGTCGGTATAACCCAGAGAGAGGTTGTACATACCCACATCGTCACCACCCTGCACGTTGATGCTGTAGTTCTGGCTCAAGGCTTCTTCATAAACCTCCTTGCTCCAGTCGGTGTTGTTGTGGTATGCATTATAATAGTAATTGTTTTTGTCGTTATTCAGGAAATTGAGATTATTGTTCTCCATAATCTTGCTGATTTCCGGATAAGTACCCAGCATCTCTGTGGCATAGCTCATATACTGGTTGGCATCCATCATCTTAGGAAGCTTTGGTACCAGGTTCACACCCACACCGATGTTGGCGTCAATGCGGGTAGCGATGCTGTGACCGCGGCGGGTTTCTATGACGATAACGCCGTTGGCACCCTTGGCACCATAGATGGCTGTACCGTTCTTCAATACTGAAATCTTCTCGATGTCGGCAGGGTTGATGTTCAGCAACTGGTTGTTGAACATACCTGTCTGCAGCGAAGTGCCGTTATACTGCATGTCCATTGGCACGCCATCCACTACTACCAGTGGCTGGGCGTTGGCATTGAGTGAGTTCAAGCCACGGATAAACATGGCAGAACCGATGCCTGGAGCACCTGAGCGCTTGATGGTGCGCACGTCGCCGCCGAGCTGCTCGCTGATGAGGTCCTCAACAGAAATCTGTGTGGTTGTCTTATCGGTCTTTACGCTGGCAGCGCCACCGAGCTGAGTACCGTTGGTGTACATCTCGTTGAACTTGTCGCTGAGCATGTTGGCAGTGATATGACTCTTACCTGCGATGGAAACCTGCTGGCTGGCATACTGCGAAGTGAAGAGATAGAGCGATGTAGTGAAGGTAGGCACCTTGATGGTGAAGGTACCGTCGTCCTTGGTCATGGCAGCATAGTTGGCATTGCCCAATGGCTGAACCTGTACACCGCTGAGTGGCTTTCCTGTAGCAGCATCGTAGATGGTACCTGTGATTTCCATCATAGGGTATTCAGGCAACTTAGGAGCTGCTGCCGTCTTCTTCTGACTTGCTGCGTCATCTGTTGCTTCCTGGGCGTTGACCTGTGCTGCCACAGCCATCAAGCCCATGATTGCCAATATTCTGAAATTTATCATTGTTTTCAAATGTTGAGTTCATGTTTGATTAATTGCTGGAGCCGGTGAGGTTCCAGAAGAGTTCTGGCATGTCGCCCGTGTAGTCGCTAATCATACCATTTTTCATGTAGTATTCCACTGCCTCCTGAGGTACCAGTACGATGCCTGCGATGCGGAGCTCGGTGCTACCATCTTTGACACGTGTGTTGCAATATACATTGAACACTGGGCGGATTGCTGGGTTGCTCTGAAGTGCAGTATAGCTCATGTTTGGCTTGAAGATACCCATGTACTTGGTCAGAATCTTGGATTCTTCCTTGGTTCCGTAATCGAATGTCACCGTACCCATATTCTTGTTCATGTGGTCGAAATCCTTTTTCAGGGCACCTGGAGTTGGATATCCGGTGCTGGCTTGTGCCTTAGGAGCGCCACCCCTACTGTTGTGCATGATGGTACGCAGAGCGATGGCTTGCTCGGTTGGTACGGCTAGGGTATCGTTGATGGTAGCAGGAACCATGGTCAGATATACAGCGTATGCTGTAGATCGAACCTGTGGAGCGTAGAGGAATACCTCTGGGCGCTGGTTGATGGCAGATGATACCTGATAGAACGCTGGGGTGTGCATGGAACCCTTTACGCTTGGATTGCGGTCGCTGCTTCCCACGGTCACGGTCTTTGTCAGGGTTACGTTGTTGGTACCTGCCTGATAGTTACCGTACTGAGCCTTCAGGTGGATGGTAGGGTTCCAATTTGACCATGGGCGTGCGTAGAGTGAATCGCCTGTTAACCATACAGTACCGTTACTCATGTTGTATTTGGTAGCACCCTTGAACAACTCTGCGGCATCATTCACGCGGCTGCTGTTTTCGCTCATGTAGTTCAAGGTGTTGTATGAATACACATTGGTTGTACTGTGGATAGAGTCGGTAGCACCGGTTGGGATGTTGCCACCCTTCAGTGCTGGGTTCACGGTGTTGCTGAATATCAATGGCATCAGGACGGTCAGGATGGTATGCTCTTTCTTCAAGCTGTCGGCATCGATGTTTACCTTTGATGCGATGGTGTAGGTGAGTTTACCTGTCTTCTCATCGTTGGTAAGGGTGAATGGCTCGAAGCTTTCAGGATAGTCGTAGTATGCCTCCACATGCTTGTAAGCCTTCTCCCATGCCTTGTCGCTAGGAACAATCATCGTGTAGGTACTGTCTTCGCTGGTGAGCTGGGCATTGAGCAGGGTGAACATCTGGTTGGTTTCTGTATAAACTGTATCCAGATAGGTTACTTCACCATCCTTCATCGGGCCTTCTACACTCTTGTCCTTGTCTATCTCGCGCTTCATCTTGCTCATGAAGATATCCTTCAGCGAGTTGGTGGTCACGCCACCCTCGTGCTCGCGGGCGAAGTATTCATAGAAGTTCGGACGGAAATCCATCATGCCCTTCATCAGGTGCAGCACGCCGTTCTTGCTCAGGATATTGGTGCTATCTACAGCCTCTCCGCTCAGCACGTAGCTGTTGTCGCTGCCCTGGAAGTCTAATACCTTCTTGTTGAGGAAGTGGATGCGCTCGTCGATGTCGCCCGATGCACGGTGATAGCCGCGTGCAATGTGGTTGTTGAGGAATTCTGCCTTCAGCAAGCTGTCGCTCATGGCATCGTACTTATTGAAGTCGTAGGCATTGTTCTTAGGTGCCCATACGGTGAAGCTCTGGTTGGATTTGAGCGCATCGTCGTAATGCACTTTCGTCAGAAGGGTGACAAAGTTGCTCAACTCATCTTGGCTGCAGATCTGCTCCCAGAGGGTAGCGTCGGCACCCGGAAGGTTGTTGCCGTTGGCATCATAATGGTCATCCCAGTCGCTGCAGCCTTGGAGACCCAAGGCTACAGCTGCTGTCATTAATATATATCTTACTTTCATGTTATTCTTTTTACTTGATTTGGATTCTATTTCTTTAGAATACGTCCTCGGTGAGGCTTAGAATACATCCTCGGTGAGGCTAGGGTGGTTATACACGTTCACTGGTACAAGTTCGATGTAGTCGAGCTCAAACTGTGCCTCTGTGTTCTCTGGCATCGCTGTCTTGCAGCGGAACCAGTTTTCTTCACCCTGCTTGAAGTACTGCTTGGTTACGATGCGGCGGATGTGCTGCTGACCACCTGTACCGTTGAATCGTGCCAGGGTACCCTCGCCATACTTCATGTTACCGAAGTAGTTAGGACCACGCATCCATCCACGGTTGTGCATAGCCTTATCCACAGCAGCACCATTGTCACCATCGGTATTTGGGTTTGTCCAACCCACGGTTACTGAGCTTGCCTGTACGTTCTGATCCAATGGGATATCGCATGGAGTCATGGTTGAACGGTCGGAAGAGTGACCCAGGTAGAACTGTACGATAGTACGTGCACCGTTGTTTACGTAACCGAAGCGCAATTCATAAGTTCCATCCTTTGGTACTGGAGGCAACTTGATGGCGAAGTCGTATGCACCCTTACAGTAGAGCTCATCGCCCTGGTAGTCGTTCCAGCAGTCGTTGCTTGAACCCTGTCCTACCTTTGCCTCATCCTTGGTAAGATAATATACGCGAGATGCCTCGCCGTTGTAGATAACCATATTCTCGAAGTAACCCTCTGGGATACGAACGGCTGTGATGTTACGGTCGGTGCGGCCGAAGAATGATTTCAGGTCGGCTCCGGTGTAACCTCTGTAGCGGTTGGTCATACTCTCATCGAAGAGTGACATGAACTCGAAGCGGAGACGCTCGTTGAGCACATTGTTAGGAACATTCTCCTTGTAAGCGAGCACACCGCTGATAGGGTGAACGTAACCGTTGCTTGCCTGGCGTGAGTTGATCTTGGTGTTTCCTACCAGGATACCCTCGTCGATAACCTGGTTTGCCTCCAGATAAGCTGTACCATTGCGGTTGGTGTTACCTGGGTCGCTGGTCAGAGTAGGAGTATTCAGCTGGCGGTTGATGCGGATCTCGCCTACGTTACCACCTGGATCCTTGATACCTGTGAGCTTGAACATGGTTCCAGGCAACAGGGTGCGAACATACTCATATACATCCATATCCTTCAACTCGTTGTATGAATAAACAAGCTTGTCGGTAGAGAGTGCATAGTGCAGAATGTGGTAGCGGATAAACATGTTGAGGGCGTTCCACTGGTTGGTGTAGTCGTTGCCGGTGCTTACGTTGATGCCCGCATCCTCCACATAGCTATACCAGTTCTTGCAATTTGCATATTCCTTGTTGGCTCTTTCTACCAAATCAGCAAAGTTGTTGATGCCTTCCTTCTTGAGTACTTCGTCTGGCTCTGCAAAGATGGTGAATCCCACCTTACACTTGGTTGGGTAGTCGGCGAATGGATACTTGGTTTCTGGTTCGATGTTGAACCAGCTGATTCCCTTGGTGCGGATGTTTTCCTGCAAGATCTTGTCGATACCTGTCTTTCTCAAGGCTTCTACCCAGAGTTTGTAGCTTCCCATTGCATCCATCTCGTCGATGATGTAGTTGGTTGAGCGGTAGAAGAGGCGGTCGATTACCTGCACGATACCATTTTCCACTTCCTGGTCGGTCTTGATGAAATGGGTGGTACCATCCATGGTTATTTCGCCATTTACACGCTTTGGTGTATGGGTGTTACCCAGCATCATGGTGATGTCGGCACCTGTGAGGAAGTCGTTGGTGGTCTTTTTCTGACCTGTTACGTGCGATTCGATGATGTCCTTGCAGAGGGAATCACGCTTTTCTGATTTCCAGAGGAGGTTCATGACGCTGTCTGCTGGTACTTTATCTCCATAACCTGTATAAAGACCATTGTGTTTATCGCCGCTCTTCACATCTTTGTAGAGTGAGTCGATATAAACTTCGAGTGCCTCGTTGGTTGGGGCGAAGCAGGTGTAAGTTCCGTAGGCAGACAAGCGGTCAGACATACCTGCATAGTCGGAAATCCTAGCGATGTCGCTCAAGGTTGAGTCGCTGCGCAGATAGTCGATGACGGTTTGACCGGTGAAAGTATAGAGGTTACTGTCATCAATCTCTTCAGAGCAAGATGTGAATGACGCAACACCCAGTGCTGCGAGTGCCATCATGCCTCCTATCTTATGAATGAACTTAGTCATATTGCTATACTATTTATTAATGTATATATATAATAATGTGTAATGATGCTGTTAATCCTGTCGCTCGGAAGTCTGTGTCTCCACATAAACCGGGTTCTGATGGATCAACTTGTTGTTCTTGGTTTCCTGCTGCAGGATTGGCCAGTAGAGGAATGCCTCGTTCTTGAACTTAACGACACCTGTACCGTATTTGGCATTCAGAATGTTCTTAAATTCGTTGTCGGCATTATCCAAAGTAGGATAGAGGCTACCCTTAGGGTCAATCTCGTAGAGGGTCTTGGTTGGATCTACACCCGTCATATGGCGGTAGCTGTAGCGAACCAGGTCGTACCAGCGCTTGCCTTCGTAGAGAAGCTCACGACCTCTTTCCTGGAGGCAGAGCAGTTCCAGCTTGGCTTGCTTGTCGTAGTTATCCTTATAAACCAATGAATCCTTGTTTACTGCCAGTGGGTCGAGCGAACGCTTGTTCACGGCGTTGACAATCAGGAAGGCATGCTTCAGCTTGTTGGCATCAGTGCCTGCCAGCTGTGTCTCGGCTTCTGCCTTCATCAGCATCACGTCGGTGATACGATACATGATCCAGTTCTGCTTGTAGTTGTCGAAACCGCGTGTCTGCAAGTAGGTGTAACCCTGCTTGCTGGTAGGAATCATAGAATAGGCTTGCATGTTATACACCATCTTTCTGATTGGGAAGGATGAGGAGTTGGCATCGTTCACACCATAGCTGTTGTCGTAGAAGCGATAGTCGTTCTCCGACTGGTACAAGGCAGAAGTAGAAGCACTCGACTTGGCTGGTGTAGGGCTGTCGCCTACAGAGTTACCCACTGCTATGGTTCCTGCAAGCATACCGTAGGTTGATGTTGCGTCCTTATGCTTGTAGAAGTACTGGCGAACGAGGTTGTTCACGTTGCTGGTTCCATCAAACTGGAGTTCGAAGATGCTTTCGCGTGAATTGCCTTCCACGAAGTTCTGGTAGAATGCCTTGTTACCGCTCAACAGATAGTAAGGAGCTGTAGCGTTATCGCTGGATGCAGAACCCTTGTAGTTGTTCTCGTAGAATCTCTTGTGAGATTCAATCACCTTGTCGGCATAGTTGATGCAAGCCTGATAGTAGGTCTTTGCCTTCTCCTTGTCTGTTTGGCTCCAGAGTGAAGCACGCCACAGATATACATCGGCGAGGATGGAATTGATGGCATCCTTGCTCAGCAAGCCTACGCTGCGCCAGTCGTCGGCGGCGAAGGTGCCGTACTTGTAGCAACCTCTTTCTGCTTCTACCAGGTCGTTGATGCAGAGCTGCAGGGTAGAATCAGGTGCCAGCTGGCCGTCGAGGGTCAGGTCGTCTGACTTTTCATACGCCTTGGTTACGTATGGCACGTCGCGGAAGGTGCGAACCAGATAGAAGTGGCAGAGTGCGCGAAGACCGAGCATCTGCGCACGGGTGGTTTGGTAGTCACCTTCGGTATAGTCAGGATCCACAGCCAGAACATCCTGTGCGTGGTTCATCACCAGATTGCAGGTGTTGATGACATAATAGAAAGATGACCATGAGTTATAGCCGCTGCTAGGATAGAGATCCACGTTGGTGATGTTATCCAGTGTGGTATTATCCAATGCGCTGGTTTTTCTCAACACGTCAGAGCGATAGTCACCCCACATGATGAATCTTTCGATGTTGGAACCAGAAATCATTCCAGTATAGGCACCTGTGACCATTTGGTCAACCTGGTCTTTGTTTTTCCAGAAGTTCTCACCCACGGTCTTATCTGTAGGGTAGATCGTCAGGAAATCGGTGCATGAGCAGAGTGATAAGCCTCCGAGGAAGGCTACCGCCAGGCTCTTGATGATATGGTTTGTTTTTTTCTTCATTGTTATCTTTATTTAAAGATGGGTTAAATACCGAGCGTCATACGGAGTGTGAATGACTTGCTTCGTGGTGTTTGCGAGTTGTCGGAAGCGAAGTTCCAGCCGCTATTGGCATGCTCAGGGTCGGTGCCGCTATACTTGCTCCATACGAAGATGTTCTGGCCGCTCAGGTCGAAGCGCATCTGGTTAAGACCAAACTGCTTCAGGAATGTCTTAGGAACATTGTAACTCAAACTTACGTAGCTGAAGCGCAGGAAGGAAGCATCCTCCACGTAGCGGTCGCTACCGAGCCAGTTGTAACCATAGTTATAGAGTGCGCGTGGTATCTCTGTCTGGTCGCCGTTCTTGCGCCAGCGCCAGTTCACGGCAGAACTCTGGTTGGTGGTATCATACATCTTCTCCAGGCCCATGCGAGCGAAGTTCACTACCTTGAAACCGGTACGGAATACGAAGTTGGTACGCAATGACCAGTCGCCGTAGTTGAAGGTGAATCCGAAACCTCCCGAGAACTTAGGGTTTGAGTTGCCTAGATATACCATATCCAGTGAGTTGATGGTACCATCCTTGTTCACATCCTCGTAAATCACGTCACCACCGTCGAACTTGTAGGTCTCGCTACCATTGCTTGAGTTGTAGGTCATGCGCAGTGGTGAACCGTCGGAACCGGTGATTACCTTGCCTTCCTTGTTCAGTGCCACAGGAGCTGTCTTGCCCGATGGCAGGAACTCGTTGTTGAGGTACTCAACCAGCTGGCTGTTGCTCCAGTTGTTCTTGCGGCGGAGGTTGGTCAGGTAGTCGTAGGTATATTGATATACTCCGTGAGCGCGCAATCCGAAGATTGACCCCAGTGCGTTACCCACCTGGATGCGCTTGAAGTACCTACCACGGCTGTCGGCTGTCCAGTCTTCATTGATACCATCGAGCACGGTAGGATCCATCTCGGTAATCTTGTTGAAGTTCTGAGCCACATTGAAGCTGGCGCTCATCGAGAACTTGCCTGCCTTGATGAATCGGTTGCCCTGGATGTTCAACTCCCAACCCTTGTTTTCCATCGAACCGATGTTCTTCCATGCCAGGTTGGCAAAACCTGTCTGTGAGGCGATGCTCACACCAGCGTTCAGCAGGTCGTTGGTCTTCTTGTAGTAGTAGTTGAAGTCTGCCTCCAGCTTATCATCGAAGAGACCCAGGTTGGCACCGAGGTTCCATGAAGTGGTCTTCTCCCATTTCAAATCTACCAGCTGCAAGCCATCTACCTTGGTAGCTGTCTGTGTAGTAGTACCGTTACCATAGATGCTGCCGGCTACGTACTTGGCATACTGCAGGTACTCGCTGCCAGGAGTCCTACCGTTCACACCCCATGATGGGCGTACGGCGAGCATGGAGAGCACATTGCGCGACCAGCGCATCCAAGGCTCATCGCTGATGTTCCAACGCACGGATACACCAGGGAAGTAACCCCACTTGTTGTTCTTGCCAAACTTGGTGGTACCATCGGCACGCACGGTGAAGTCGGCGTTGTAACGGGTCTTATAAGAAACGTGGGTAGAGAATACACCACTCATACCGCGCCACTCGCCGTTGCTGGTTGACATGTTGCGGAGGTAAGCTGGCACCGTAGGTGAGCTTACGCCGTTAGGCAACTGGTTCTCGGTTACGTTCTGGCCGTAGCCGTTACCCTTGGTCATCTCCCAGCGTCCCAGCATCGTCCAAGCCAGGTCGTTACCCAACCAAGGGGTGAAGATGAGCTGGTGGCGGGTGGTGAATGCCAGCGAGTTGTAGTCGTCCATCGCATAGCGGTTGTAGTTACCGTCCTCCCATCCTGCAGTAGAAAGGGTACCTGGATACCAGGTAGGGTTGCTCTTTGAAAAGACATCGAGATAAACGCTTCCCTCGTAGTCGAGGCGTGTCTTGCGCTCCTCTGTACCCATCAGATAGTAGTTGAGCTTGAACTCAGGGTTGATGCGGTAGGTGGTCTCGTTGTCGTAAGCCAGGTTGGCGATGGCAACAGGGTTACCGATGCCGCGCACTGACTTCAACTGCTCTGAAGAAGTACCGCTCACGGTAGAACCTGCACCCACCTTGCCTTCCGGCAGCATGATGTAGTATTCGTTGGTATCGAAGCCGTTGGCATCCTCACGGTAGATACTCATGTTAGGAGCCATCTGCAAAGCCTTGCCCAGAATGTTGTTACCGTAGTTCTTCTGGTTCTTGGTATAAGTAAGAGGGAACTCGGTAGAGAACTTGATGCGGTCGCTCACGTAGTAATCCAAACTCAAGCGGGTTGAGAAACGGTCGAGCTGCTGCTTGATGATGGTACCCAACTGGTGGTCGTAGTTGGCAGAGATACGGAAGGTAGCCTTTTCGCCACCACCCGAGATGGTGATACCATGTGTCTGGTTCCAACCCATCTTGCGCACTGCATCTACCCAGTCGGTATTGTCATTCCAGTTGTTGTATTCTGCCCAACTCTTGTTGTAGTTCAACTCGTTGATGTTGGTGGTAGCCGAAGGATTCTGTGTAGGGTTGTACAACTCCTCCTTCATCAGCATGGTGTATTCATCACCGGTAAGCAGATTGTAACCATCTGGCTGCCAGGTGCCCTGGAGCATGAAGTTATAGTTGATGCGGATCTTTCCGCGCTTACCGCGCTTGGTCTTGATACTGATGACACCATTGGCACCACGTGCACCCCAGATGGCGGTAGCGGCAGCATCCTTCAGGATGTCGATGCTCTCGATATCGTTCACGTTGATGGAAAGCAGAGAGCTGTAGGTCTCCTCCGTAGCGGTTGACCAGTCGGTGTTCTCGGCACCCGGCACATCCATGATGTTGCCGTTAACTACGATCAGAGGCTCAGAAGAACCGTTGATGGTGGTTACACCACGCATACGCATGGTAGTACCGGCACCCAGGTTACCAGAGTTGGCCACGATATCGAGACCTGCAATCTGACCCTGCAGCGCCTCGTCGGCACTGGTAAAGGCAAGACCATCCACCTTGTTCATGTTCAAGGTCTGTGTAGCCACAGAAAGCTCGTTCTTAGGAATGCTCAAACCATCGCCACGGAAGCGCTGCTTGGCAACCACGGTAACTGCTTCAATCTGGTTCTCATCCTTCAGCTGGATTTCGAAGTTGGTTTGTGAGCCGATCACCTTAGAGTATGGCTTGTAACCCACGAAGGTGACAACGAGTTTGTGCTTTGGATTCTTCACTGTCAGCTGGAAGTTACCGTTCACGTCGGTAACAGTAGCGTTGACGTTACGGTTGTTGGCATCCTTCTCGATGACGTTACAGCCAATCACAGGACCAAACTCGTCGGATACAGTACCTGATACACGCTGCCCTTGGGCGGCGATGGTCATGGTGCTGCACAGGGCGGCTGCTGTAAGATATGTTCTTATATTGTTCATTATATTACATGCTTGATTGTGAATTTATTTGTAGTACTTCTGTCCGTGCTTCTGGGCATAGTACAAAGCGTTGAGGCGCTTGATGCTTGCCTTCTTGGCAGCTTCTGTGTTGCTGGCAAAGCGGTCGTCGTAGCGCTTGCTTTCGTTGATGCAGAGTGGCTCGGAAATCTCATGGATGGCTGTGAACGATGAGGTATTGATCATCGACTTGTAGAAGGTGTAGTCACGAGTCATGTAGTTCACGAGCTTCTTGCTGTCGTTGCCATTAATGGTAATGGTGTTGCCGGCGATGTCGGTTACATGGAGCTTGTCGCTTCCACCGCTCACGTTCAGGCGCTTATATATGGTACCATCTACGCAGGATGTCTGGAAGCGGTACTTGCCGTTGGTTTCAGGAGCATCTCCGAAATCCACGGTGTTGTCGGCATAGAGCGCGAAGTCCTGGAAGTGGTAGCGGATGAAGTTTCTGATGGCCTCCACCATATCCTTTGCCTTTGCCTTGGCTGCCAGCTGCTGTTCGCTTGAACCATGTTCTGCATCGGCGAGCACCTGCTGCACCTGCTCCCAGGTAGGAAGACCGCGCTTGAAGGCTTCGTCCATAGCTTCGTTGTTTGGGGCATACAGCGTGTAGTTGTAGGTGTTGAAGAACGCTACGTTGTAATCGAGGCAGTCGTACTGCTTGTTCGTGTTGATGTTTGCATCAAACTGGTTGGTGAACACGGTAAACTGCTTCTGCTCGCTTGATTTTATACCGATGTTGGTAAGGATAGAGCTCAAGTCGGCTGGCATACACAATTCCATGAACTTGCTGAACTGGCTGTGGTTGTTCAAGCAGCCGAATACGCTGGTTTGTGGAGCCTGAATCACGCGATTGATGACGAAGGTGCTACCATTGCTGTAGTCGGTAGTGGCTTCCTTGATTTCTGAAGCTGGCAATGCGAAGTTCATGCCTGTCATGCCGTTGATCTGGGCGCCGCTCTTCACGGTAGCGCCAACGCCTGTACCGCTGATTTCGATTTCACCGCCATGCTTGGTCTTGTAGAATCTGTTCTTGCCGAACTTCTCGCCCTGTGCAAGAGATACGGTGTGATAGTTCAGAATATCAATCAGTCGGTCGGTCACCTCACCCACTGTTACGATGGTTGAATCTTCGCTGATGGAACCATTGGTAGGGTTGTACTTGAAGGCAGATGCCGAGATGATATTGTCCTTGTTCACATCTTTATAATAGAAGTGGAGCACTCGAGGACCTTCCTTGTAGTTCTTACCCAGGGAAACCGGATCTACATAGTAGAAATCGGTAGATGCACCCTGACCGCCGCAGAAAGCGTGGTTGTCTGGCAGGAACAGCGCATAGTTGGCTGTGCTGGCACGCAGGTAGGCATAGAAGTTCACCTTCAGGTTGCTCTTGTCCTGGATGGCCCAGTTGATCACACCCAGGTCGCGTGCCTTACGCAGCAGGGCTGGGGTAGATACGATATTATATGAAATAGGTGGAACCACGCGGTCGAGCATGTAGATGGCACCGTTGTTGGCGATTCTCACGTCGTATGCGCCGTTGGTGGTCTTGCAGATGTCACCTGTTGTGATGCCGATAGGGTCACTCGCCTCGTCCATGATGGTACCAAACTTGCTTGGCACTGACTGTACGAAGGATGCATTCATCAGGTTGTTCACGAACGAACGGATGATATTGCTAGGAATGCTATCCAGGTTCTCTGCGAAGTGATCGTCGTTGTCATCGATTGGCTTCTTGGCGTAGAGCTTCATGATGTTGTAACCACCGTTAGACGGATTGGTGAAATAGTCTTTTATGGATTTGTCGGTAGGAACAAACATGCTACCCATATCGGCGAGCATGGTGCCGTATGAGCTGTAATACTGGTTCCATCCCGGGTCGAATCTTAAGAGTTTGTCTGTTGGAAGCTTCACGCCCTGTGGGTCACGCTCCAATGCCTGGGTTCCCTGCGAACGCTCGCTGAAGTAACGCCACTGATAGATGGAGTCAATCTGGTGGGTGTTGTTGAGCTTGGCATTGTCGTTGTAGTTAAGGGTGGTCTGTGCATCGTAGTAAGGAGCACAGAAACGGTCGAGCATACGGCTGAACCATTTTGTATCCTTGCTTTCGCGAAGCATCTGTGCCAGGTTGCCTGGAGGCACGATTACGCCGTCTGTCTGGTTCAGGTAACCGTTCAGACAGGTGATGTCGCTGGCGATGACCTTGTTCTTGAAGATGTAGGTACTGCCATCGTAAGGACGACCGGTGATTACGGAGAAGTCGTTGTCGGTGATACCGTTGTTCAGCATCTGCTCCTGGGTGAAGTGTACCATCATCGGACGGGTGTTGTCCATCACCACATCGATGCCGTCGATATACTTATCCCAGTAGGAGTTGTTCTGTGGCATCACGCCGCGGTTGTAGAAATGATATACCGTATCAATGGCATTGGCAGAAGTCTGGTGCTTCAGTGCAATACCTCTAGAGAGGACGCCTCCGTTGCTTTCCACGTTAGAAAGCATCTCTGTCTGGATAGCGTTATCCAGCACGGAAGCATAGAAGAGTTGTTTCTTCATAGGGGTAGTCAGCTCTTCGTACGAACGTACGCCCCATGAATTACTTTCGAAGAACTTGTTGAAAGCTGAATCGTTGGCAACGAACACAGTCTTTGAACCCGTCTTCGACATCACTTCCTTGTAACCCAGGTCGTCAATCAGCTTGAGGTAGGTGTTGAAAGTACCCTGAAGGCTGGTACCGCTAGGGTTTTGCAGCTCTTCGTAGATACTCTTGCCCAACCATTCAGGATTGTTTCCCTGTTCGTCAAGGTCGTAAGAGTCGGTGCAGGCATTGAAGCCACCTAGAGCCAATGCTGCGCACATACCGATGATCGCGTAATGCGAATCTTTAATTAAACGGTTGCTCATGTTTTATTTATTTGATGTTTGGTTTATTGCTAGTTAACACTGGGTATGATTACGTAAGCTCCACCTTTTGGGTGGAACTGACATGAAAAGTACCTCCTGAAAACAGCGTAGAAAGTAGCTTTCTACCTATTGAGATTTGATCATAAATGCTCTGCATATTGATTTATTTTTTATTTATAGTTGATGCCTGTTAGTTTATCCGGTGCAAAGATAACAAGTTTTTAAGAAACTTAGTTGATTTTAATCAAGAAATCCTTTTATCTTAACCATATTTAACATAAAGGGTTGCTTGTTGTCTGCTTTTTGTACTAACTTAAAAAGCGCATTTGTTGTAAAACGACACTTATACAATAAGGTAACAGCCTTTTGAAGGCTTAGAAAACGGATGATTTTAGTTAAATAATCTAAATTTAGTGTAGATTTCCACCCGAAAAAGTTGCATGTATTCATTTTATTGCTAATTTTGCAAGCAAATCAATTATTCAAATAAGTTAAGAAGCTAATTACTTCTCAAACCAAAAATTAAACCAAATAGCAATGGACAAACGTTTACTTTTCTCAGCCATCTTAGCAGCCGGCATCGGTGCTACAGAGGCACAGGCACAGAAAGTTGAAGCACCAGCATTCCCTGAACCAGTTCAGTTGAAGTTGGATGGTACTGACACTGTTTACATCAAGAATGTTAAGGCCGAAAAATGGCTCGTTAACAGCAATGCTTATGGCACCCAGACAAGTTTGGGTGAAAAGGGTATGGCTATTGCCATCGTCCCTAACAAGACAAAGGATGTACCTAATGGTACTTTTACCTTGTTCAATAATTCTGCTGATGATACTTACGGCAGAAAGATTTTTACCAACAGTTTTGATGAGAACGGCGGTAATTCTTATGTAGATTACAACAACCAGGGCATTGAAAAATGCAATTGGGAGATTTGGACAAAGGATGGCAGCAAGCGCTTTGAGATTCAGGCAGATACCATCGCAAACTTGAAGAATACAAGCAACACCCGTGCTGGCTGGAATCCTAATGATACAGGTAAGGATGGCAAGGGCGAAGATGCTGTTGACCAGTTGTTCCGTCCTGCCTTGAACATGCAGGCAGAGGGCGCATCTGAGTATGGTGTAGAGTGGGAGGCTTATCCTGTTACTTATTTCTATCGTCTGGATAAGCTGATGCCTGCTATCAACGATGCTATCGACGAAGGCTTGAATATTCCTAAGGCTATCGCTGTGTATAACGATGCCAATGCTTCATATGCAGATTTGAAGAATGCAATGAAGTATATCAATGATGTTCGCCGTAATGTGACTTTGGGTACAGCTACAGCAGAATCTCCTGTAAGTCTCAATGAGTTCATTACAAATGCCAACTGCGATGCTTTGACCGGCTGGGATCACGATTGCGTTTACGATAAAGATGGTAATGTAGGATCTGGTGGTCATGGTACCAACTGGCAGAAACAGACACATAAATATACCGCTCCTGATGGCTTCGAGACAGGCACATTCCTCGAGCGTTGGATTCATGCATCTTCTAACCCGGAGACAGGCGATGCAGCAGGTACAGGTCATTTGAGCGATGGTTATCTTTCACAGACATTAACCAACTTGCCAGCAGGTGCTTACAAGATTTCTTGCTATGCAATGGCTTGCCAGCAGGAGAAGGGCGCTGGTTATAAGGTAGAGGGTGTATCTCTCTTCGCTAACACCAGCTCTAAGGAAAATTCTAAGGTTGTTGCAACAGATCCAGGTGTACCTCAGAAGTTTGAATTCATGTTCGAGGTGAAGGAAGGCGAGAACGTAAACTTCGGTCTCAAGCTTGAGAATGCTACAGCCAACTGGTTGTTCGTTGATGAGTTCAAGGTAGATTATTATGGTGCTGATGCACAGATGATGTATCTTCTCGATATGCAGAATGTAGCTACAGATGCACAGGGTACTGCTGAAACAGCTGTTGCTTATCAGGGATATATAGATACCGTGAACGAGCTTGCAGAGGAAGGTATGAACATGACAACAGATGCTTCTAAGGAAGAAATCTTGGCATTGAAGGCTAAGATTCAGGAGGCAGTAGCTGTTATGAACGCTAGTGCAGCCAAGTATGCTGAGTTGAGTACATTGAATGATGAAATCCAGAACTTCCTGGGCGAGGGCGGCAATGCTACTGATGCTTTGCAGGCATTGTTGGATGATTGCGGCGATGGTTCTACGCTTGATGATCAGATTGTCGGTGATCACTCTCTTAATAATGACCAGATTGATGAGTATATGGGTAAGCTGAAGACAGAGCTTGATTTGTCTCGCAAGCAGAGCATTACTGCAGGTTCTGATTTGACTTACATGCTCGCTAACCCTACATTTGATAGTGGTAAGGATGGTTGGACAGGTGCTACCGTTGTAGATGGTACATGGAAGAACTGCGAGTCTTACCAGGGCACATTCGATATGTATCAGGAGTTTGTAGCTCCTCAGGATGGTGTTTACGAGATTTCTGCACAGGCAATGCATCGTGTAACCTGGAATGAGGCTACTGCAACAGCTCACGAAAATGGTTCTGAGGATATCACAGCCGTTCTCTATGCTAACAACATGGAGAGCAAGTTCGCTTCTCCTTTCACATACGGAGTTACAGAATCAGAGAAGGCTGATAATGAATATAAATATACCACACCTGATGGTGAAGAGGTATATATCCCTAACTCAATGAAGGGCTTTGCGAATGCATGCGAGAAGAATCCTGAGGCTTACAAGACCACTGTAACAATTCTCTTGAAGGCAGGTGAGACTGTTCGCATGGGTGTTCGTGAAACAAAGCGTCCTAGCGCAAATGCAGGCGACTGGGCAATCTGGGATAACTTCACTATGAAGTTCCTCGGCGGTGGTCAGGATGCTATCGATCAGGTTTCAGGTCCTGTTCTCGCTCAGGGTAATGCACTCCTCGGTTCTAAGATGAATGCTGAGGTACGCGCTACCTTGGAGTCAGCTCTTACTGATCTCAAGGAAAATGGTTCTATCAAGACTATCAACGCTGCTGCTGATGCTATCACTGCAGCTCATGCTTCTGTTGATGCTTACCAGACATTGAACACAGCTGTAGAGAGCGCTCAGACACGTTACGATAACAATGAGGCAGTTTATACGACCTCTGCTGAGGCTAAGGCTGTATTCTCTGCTGCCAAGGCTTCTGCTGAGGCAGCTTACAACGATGGTACTGTAGCTGATGCTGATGTTCCTGCTGCTATCCAGGCTTTGAACGAGGCTGTTACTAAGTATGTTATCTACGACAATGCTAAGTTGGCTTCTAAGGATAATCATGTTGATATCTCTAATGTACTCGTTAACAACGACTTCGCAACCATGGACAAGACTGGTTGGACCGTGAAGAAGGGTAATATCGGCTTCCAGGCAGGTAATAGTGTTGAGGCTGCTGAGTTCTATAACTGCGACTTCGATTTGAAGCAGAAGATTGTAGGTCTCCCTGCAGGTACATACTACTTGAAGAGCAAGGCATACTATCGCGACGGTAACGACGCTTCTGCTTTCGCTGATGAGGATGAGACAGTGAAGAAGTATGAGACCAACGAGAATGCATTCCTCTACTTCGCAACAAGCGATTCTACATTCGCGGCAACTGAGGCTTTGAAGCCTATTGCTGCTTGCCAGATTGCTGAGGGTAACTTGAATGAGTATGCGCATCTTGGTAGCACAGATGGCATGGTCAAGTATGTTGAGGGTGCAACTTCTGATGAGAATCTCTGGATTCCTAACAATATGATTACTGCTCAGGCATTCTTCAAGTCAGAGCAGGTAGGTTCTAAGTATGAGACAGAGCCTTTGAAGATTGTTTACGATGGTAAGAGTGAGTTCTATATCGGTGCTTACAAGGATGTGAAGGTAACCAATGACTGGACAATCATCAAGAACTTCACCTTGGAGTATGCTGGTTACGATCCTAACGAGCCTGTAACAGCTATCAAGGATATCGAGAACGCTGCTGGCAACACTACAATGGGTACCAAGATCTACAACGCTGCCGGTATGCTCATCGGTAAGCTCCAGAGAGGTATCAACGTTGTGGTTACTACATTGAGCGATGGTTCTAAGAAGGTTAGCAAGATTATCATGAAGTAATCTGAAAACTAGCTTGTTTTTAGTAACTAGATAATTTTAGGGCAGACGGAATACAGAGAGTGAAAAACCTTCTGTTTCTGTCTGCCTTTTTCTGTTTTCCGGGATAGCTTATGCTCAGCAGCAGAGCATCTGGTTCTATTATCTATATTATCATTTTTTCATTATGAAACTATTCAGTCATAAACCGGTTCTATTCAGTACCATCCTCTGCCTCTCGCTTTCAGCTACGACACAGGCACAGGTGAAGATGAACATCGATGCCACCCAGCGATCTGCCATGATCAGCAACTACCAGTATGGCCTCTTCTTCGAGGAAATCAACCATGCCGGAGATGGAGGTCTCTATGCCGAACTCATCAGAAACCGTTCTTTCGAGGATAACGCTTCTACACCCGAATATTGGTCGGCTATCAGGCAGGGCGGACAGACGGTGAATCTCTCACTCAATACCACCCAGCAGCTGAACAGTGCCCAGCAAACCAATCTTCGTGTCTCTCTCTCAGGAGCCAGCGATGCCCGAAAGGCGGGTATCAGCAACAGCGGCTTCTGGGGCATGAACTTCGTTACCGGTTCCACCTACACCCTCACCTTATGGGTCAAGGCATCTACCAGCTTCAACGGCAAACTCTATGGCCAGTTGCAGAAGGCGGATGGCTCGGCTGCCTCTGAAGAGGTGAAACTGCAGGGTAAGCTGGAAACCAACAAATGGGTAAAGCTCACGGCAACCATCAAGGCTACAGCCGATTGCAGCGACGGACGCTTTGCCCTTCTTTCTTCTACCAATGGCACCCTCTACCTGGATGTGGTGTCGCTGATGCCTGCTACCTGGAAAGGACGCACCAACGGATTGCGCCCCGACCTGGCACAACTCCTCTATGATACCAAACCAAGTTTCCTCCGTTTCCCTGGCGGATGCTATGTGGAAGGACAGGACAGTTATGAGAACGCCTTCAGATGGAAATCTACATTAGGTCCTATCGAAGAGCGCCCTGGCCATTGGAACAACAACTGGCACTACCGCTCTTCCGACGGATTGGGATATGATGAGTATCTGCAGCTGTGCGAAGACCTGAATGCCGCACCGATGTTTGTGGTGAACGTAGGTTTGGGTCATGGCTTCACCGTGCCTTTCGAGCAGGTGGATACCCTGGTGCAGAATACCCTGGATGCCATAGAATATGCCAACGGAGATGAAACCACAGAGTGGGGAAGACGCCGCATCGCCAACGGTCACAAGGAACCATACGGACTTAAATTCATCGAGATAGGCAATGAGAACGGTCAGCCGGAGGCACGCTTCGAGTACAGTCGCCGCTATGCCAGGTTCTATGATGCCATCCACGCCAAATATCCTGATATCGTGATCATCGGCAATGTGGAGGCATGGGGCACCGACAACCCTTTGTGGGTGCTCGATTCGCCTGTAGATCTGGTAGATGAGCATTACTACCGTTCTTATCAATGGATGAGAAACAACTATCATAAATACGACCGTTACAACCGCTCCATCGGCGTTTATAACGGCGAGTATGCGGCAAACCAGGGTGCCTACGGCAAGTATGGCAATCTGAACAGTGCCCTGGGTGAAGCCATCTACATGCTGGGCATGGAGAAGAATTCGGATGTATGCAAGTTGGCTAGCTTTGCACCTATCTTCACCCACGAACAGGACCCAAGGTGGGCATACGATATGATTCACTTCAATGCCGGCAAGAACTTCTGTACCCCTTCTTACTATGTGCAGAAGCTGCTGGGCAACCATCTGGGCAAGCAGAACCTGAAATGGACGGAAACCGGAAATGTGACCACCGCCGCCGATTACAAGGTGGGCGTGGGTTCTTGGGCAACCCAGGTGGATTACGACGATGTGGAGGTGAAGGATGGAAACGGAAACTCCCTGCTGAAGGATGATTTTGCATCTTCTTCTGGTTCATCATCATCTTCTTCTGCTGCTG
>ERZ1026856.520-NODE-520-length-23535-cov-8.409881_pt1 | contig 23535 bp, 22 predicted proteins | sample MGYA00380158_ERZ1026856 | MGnify/ENA primary metagenome ERZ1026856 (study PRJEB33269, sample SAMEA4719794) | human gut metagenome | biome: human-associated habitat; feature: organic feature; material: feces | place: Cameroon | collected 2013-10 ...
TCAAGTTTATGCTTTATTAACGAGAAGTTTTCTATAGGGTGCTGAGTAGTTACATATTAGAGATAATGTATTAAAAAAAGTAAAAGAATTCTTATCACCATATCTTGGTGAAAATATATTGGCAGGAAAAGATCGATTATTACAGTATATAGATGAAAAAGCACCATATTATAAACCACTTTTTGCTGGTCTATCTGATGATGAGAAAGTTGTAAATCCAACATCAACTGAAAAGTCTTTAGATTTATATCTGCATAACAAACTTGTAGAGAAAGAACATCATCTTATTGAGGAGGGTCATGATTTATTACAAGTAAGAACTGGTGAATCTGAAGAGGATTACAGAAAAAGAGTTAATAAGTATTTTTGTAGTGCTCAGCAGTTAAAACAAACAGATCTTGCTCGGTATGTTTTACATCGTAAATACATCTTGGAATTGTTGGAGGCCACATTGCAAATAGATGACAATGGACATTATTGCAAGGAAGAGCGAATACATGAAATAATTATGCCAATGCGGATAACAAGCGATGATATCAAGTTCCAAGACAATAATCTTTGGATTATTGATGAGCGTTTGGTCTTTCACCATTATTTGGCTTCAGATAAGACTTTTAAATCAATGGAAGTTACAGATTGCGATTCAAATAGAAGACCAGATATTCTTGTTGATAACATATTTGATAATCCTTTGTTTGTGTCCGAAAAAGACACCCCTCCTTTTGCAACACTACGAATAGTAGAATTCAAAAGACCTATGAGGGACAACATGGAATCAGAAGATAGTACAAAGAATCCAATTGACCAATGTATTGATTATGTGGAGAAAATAAGAGCGGGTAAAATTACTACAAAGAATGGACGGCCTATAAATGTGTCCGAAGAAATACCTGCCTATTGTTATGTGATTTGTGATCTTACACAAAGTATGCAATTAGTTTGCAAGAAACATGATTTCAGGAAAACGTATGATAGTTTAGGTTATTTCGGTTATAAATCTGAGTTGAGAATTTACTTTGAGATAATCTCTTTTGATCAATTACTAAACTCAGCAAAAGAAAGAAATGCAGCTTTCTTTAATAAGATAGGTATTTCTCACACATAAAAAACAAACATGTTTTCTGACGAAATAAATTGTAAGCACTAAAATTAGGGCTTAAATTAGAAAGAAGTAGCTTCGCTGCAGAACTTTAAACATACGATTATATACAGCTGTGAAGATTAGGAACATTTTCGATAAAGAACAATGAAAGCTTGCTTTTAAATTGTTGAGCGAAGAATTTTCGTGCCAACGAGTGCAGAACCAAACTTGTTTAAGCTATGCCGAATGCAGCCGAAAATCACTTGCGTGTAAAATGTATGAAATACTTAATAAATATGTGGAATTTTTAACATCTCAATATATAGACACTTGCAAAAGTGCCTATACAAAGTGGTATGCCTTAATTTAAGACTAACACTAATGGCAATGCCCTAAATAGAGCACAAACTTAATATCTAAAAATACTATAATTTATGATAGGAATGGCTATTAATCAGGTTTTTGCTGCTTATGATTTGGTTGGCAAAACATTAGATGGTAAATGGAATGTTACAAAACAATTAACCAAGTCTGGTACTGGTGGAAATTTTTCAGTTTGTTATCTTGCGGAATATAATGGACGGGAATATTTCTTAAAAGCATTGGATTTTAGTAGTATTAGTCATAGTTCAAATTTTGTAGATGGTATGTCTGCAATAATGAATGAATTTCGCTATGAAAGAGATTTGTCAAATTATTGTAGAGATAGGCATGTTAATAAAGTTGTTATAATAGTAGGTTCAGGTGAAGAAAATTTTCCTGGTTATGTAATAGGAAATGTTGCATATTTAGTTTTTGAAAAGGCAGATTGTGATGTTAGGAAATTTATGGATATTTCTAAAACCACAGATGTCGCATGGTGTTTCAAATCGCTAAAGGATATTGCAATAGGATTAAAAAATTTGCATAACGTAGGTGTATCACACCAAGATTTGAAACCTTCTAATATATTGGTTTTTAATGAGGAGTGTAAAATTAGTGATTTAGGGCGTTCAATGTGCGTTAACATGGACGGACCATATAATGATTGGATTTATTCTGGAGATCAAACTTATGCTCCCATTGAAGTCTTTTATCGTTATACATGGACAAAAGAATGGCATTTGAAAAACTATATGACAGATTGTTTCTTATTGGGAAATTTAATAACTTTTTATTTGACTGGATGTACCATAACGGCTTTGATGGGGAGTTATTTACCATCACAGCTAAGCCCAAGAGTGTATAAGGGTTCTTTTAAAGCAATTGAATCTAATCTTTTGGATGCTTTTCAAAATGTGTTAGATAGAGTAGAGAATAGTTTGCCTGATGTTGTAGACAAGCAAAGGGTTATACGAATGGTAGAATCATTATGTTATCCTATACCAGAAAGAAGAGGACATCCTAAGGCGGTAAAATCACGAGAAGCAAACTATGATTTGCAACGTTATATTACCGAACTAGATTATCTGATGAAAAAGGCAGAATTTGAATTGTATCGTTTAACATTAAAATAGAAGATTATGGCATTTTTATGTGAAACACCTGATAGGAGGGTTATTCCTAATTGGAGATCATTAAGTGATACAATATCAAATGGGGAACTTGAATATCCTCAATATGATGAAAAAAAAGTATTTGATTTATTCGAATATGAGCAAGAATGGAATAAAAAGCAGTCTTTATTATATGCAAGTGAGTTTGTAAATGCAGCAGTTGCAAATGGCATCAATGATAATCTTGCAGCCAGAAAAGCTGCAGAGTTTATAGTCGCTTGTAACGATAAGGTAACAGAAGCACAAAAGTCTGTGGCCAGTTTCCTGTTGAATACCCATAATAATTGTATTATAAAAAAAACTGATAATGAGATAGATGAATTGTTGATGAGAACAAAGGATATATATGCAAGAATCGGCTATTTTAAAAGTCTAATTCGGAAATATCCCTTTAATCCTATGAATTATGTAGAAGCGGCAAGATTTTATGTTATGATAGGTCAAGCCAAACAGGCTGTAGAAATGATGAATATAGCCTTGGCTCTTGATTCTGAAAATCGTTTCGTTTCAAGGAGTGCTGCAAGATTATTTGTTCATGTCGAAGATATTGATCGTGCACATTATGTATTGAGGAAAAATGAACAGGTTGCTTTTGATCCATGGCTAATGGCATCTGAGATTTCTGTGAATTTATTAAGAGGTAGAAGTTCTTCTTTGATAAAGAAAGGGCAAGAATTAATAAACTCTGGTAATTTTAGTCCTTTTTCTTTAACAGAATTAATGAGTAGTTTAGGCACTTTGGAATTTATTAAAGGTACGCAAAAGAAAAGCAAGTTTTTTTTCAATAAATCTTTGATAGCACCAAATGATAATTCTTTGGCTCAAGCAGAATGGGCAAAAGCTAACAAACTCACTCTTAGTTTTGATAGGAATGTTTGTAAAAAGGTAAATCTAAGCTATGAAGCAAATGCTTTGTACGCTTTTCAAAATGATAGATATGAGGAAGCCTTAAAGGCTTCTATTCGTTGGTTAAATGATATGCCTTATTCTAAGAGTCCTATTTTTGTCGGAGCAAATATTGCATATACTTTCTTGAAGGATTATAAAACTGCTGCTAAGATTCTGAAAAGAGGGTTGAAATCAAATCCTAATGAACCTGCTTTCTTGAATAATTTAGCTTATACTTATGCTTTGGATGGTAAGCTTGTTGAAGCAAATGAGATAATATTTAGAATGAATAAAATGTCTGATATTGATGAAAGAACTCGTATTTGTTTAACAGCTACCCGTGGTTTAATAGCCTACAGAGAGAAAAAGATAGAAGAAGGACGTAATTTGTATTTAGAAGCTATAAAAGCAGCAAAAGATATAAGAGAAGATCCAACATATAATTGGAATGCAATATTGAATTTTATAAGAGAAGATATTATGGCTACACATATAATTCCAACAGATGTAGATTTAGTTTTAGCACAAATACACGATACCCCCAAAGATAAAGGAGTAAAGGCTTTAAAGGCAGATATTCAAGAGCTAATAGCTAAAGTAAGAACTTCATTGTTGTATAAGTAATTTAAACTATTTATCATGGCAATAGTAGACAAAGTTACTTACTGTTCTCGCATATGTATCCCCTACGACTTGCATGATACCAAGTATGAAAAGGGTAAACACTCAATTGCTTCCGAGGCATTTTGCATGAATCAAGTAACCTTTGCACTGCAAAACATAAAAATACGATTATGGTATTTCACTTATGTATTCAGCAGACTTATAGAGGGTGAGAAGGGCTACGAAAAGCTTCTCCCAGTGCTGTTGCACGGTAAATTCAAACAAACAAAAGTTAAAACAAAAATAATCAAAGGCTCTCCAGCCCCTGTTTATAAGGGGTTGGAAGCAATTGAGTGCTTACGAAAGAATAGGACTCACACAAAATGTAAATCCATATGTTTATCCTTGGATCACTTTACTATAACTTTATTATTGTCATTAATACTGACAGTAATAACGAAAAAGAATAAAATAGGTTCACAACTTTTATAATCTACGAAATATAATAGATATAGAATGAGTAAAATCTCTAAAATTAAGAAACAAATAACAAACAGCAAAGACGGAAAGACAGTCTTTGCAAATTTTGGATATCTGTCACTTCTTCAGATTGCAGGATATGTTTTTCCACTTATTACGATGCCGTATCTTGCACGTGTCATTGGGGCAGATGGTTTCGGAAAAATTGCATTTGCCACAGCCGTCGTTGTCTGGATTCAAACAATATCAGATTGGGGGTTCAACTTAACTGCGACTCGTGATGTTGCACAAAATCGATATAATAAGGAGAAAGTATCTCAAATATTTAGCAATGTATTGTGGGCCAGATGTCTACTGACAATATTGTCTGGTTTGTTATTAACGATCGCAGTCTTGAGCATTTCTTATTTCCGTGAAAATGCAGCAATTATTTTTATCACGTTTCTATTGGTTCCTGGCCATATACTCTTCCCCGAGTGGTTTTTTCAAGCAATAGAGAAAATGAAATATACAACTATTTTCAATCTTATTCTAAAACTGATATTTACGATTGCAGTCTTCGTATTCATCCATGACAGGAACGATTATATCATACAGCCACTTTTAACCACTATTGGTTATTTATTATGCGGTTTAGGAGCTTTGTATCTGATATTAGGAAAGTGGGGATATACTTTATATAAGCCTCAGCGAAAAGAAATAGTAAAGACAATAAGGAATAGTACCGATGTCTTTATAAACAGTTTAATGCCGAACCTATATAATAGTTTTTCTGTAATGTTGCTTGGATTTTTTGGAGGCTCCACCGCCAACGGTCTATATGACGGAGGAAATAGATTCCCCACTATTTTTTATAATTTCCAATCTGTTCTTTCACGAGCATTTTACCCTTTCTTGTCCAGACGTCCTGATAAACATACATTCTATGCAAAATTGAATGTAGGCTCTGCATTGATTGGGGCATTACTTCTTATAATTGTATCCCCATGGGTTATAAGGATAATGTTGGGTGATGAATTTAATAATTCAATTACAGTTATGCAAATTCTTTCTTTTTCAATTGTTTTTCTCGCCATGAGCTATGCTTATGGAACAAATTACTTGATTATTCATCATAAAGAAAAACCTCTAAGAAATCTTACTTTTATTTCCTCTATAGTCGGAATGTGCGCTGCAATTCCCCTTGTATATTTCTTTTCATATATAGGAGCTGCATTGACAGTATTTTTATGTAGAGGATTGTTAGGTGTAGGTTCATATATTTTAGCAAGAAAAATAAACAATACATAATAAAGAGAATATGAAAATAGGCATCATTAAAGAAACAAAGATTCCTGTTGACAACAGAGTCGCATTAACACCAAGTCAGGTGGCGTCATTAAACGAGCAGTATCCAAATCATCAAATTGTAGTACAATCAAGTGATGTAAGGGCATATACAGATGAAGAATATCTCCAAAATTGAGTTGAAGTCGTAGACGATATATCCGATTGCGACATATTGTTTGGAATTAAAGAAGCAAAAATAGAATCCTTAATTCCCAATAAGCACTATGTATTCTTTGGCCATATCGCAAAGATGCAGGCATACAACCGCCCTTTGATTCAAGCAATGATGCAGAAAAAAATGACATTCTCAGATTACGAATATCTTGTAGATGATGACAATCAGAGAGTGTGTGCTTTTGGATGGTGGGCAGGTGTAGTTGGAGTCTATTACACGCTAAGGGGCTATGGTTTGAAGACAAAATCATATAATTTGCCTAAACCGGATATAACTTTTACTCTTGATGCATTGTTGAAGAATTTATGTAGCATCCCTCTTCCATCTGTTAAAATACTTGTAACAGGCAATGGTCGAGTTTCGCAAGGAGCACAATATGTTTTGAATTACATCAAGGCCCAACAGTTAAGCGAGGAAGAGTATCTAGCCACAGACAAAGTAGATGTTCTTTCTTACGCAGTAGCAAATGTAGAATCTTTAGTGAAAAGAAATGATGAAGGTCCATTTGATGCTATGGAGTTCAAAACAAAACCTCAAAACTATCATAGTGACTTCATGCGTTGGGCTAAAGCAACTGAAATTCTAATATGCGCCCATTTCTGGGCAGCAAATGCTCCTGTATATCTCACGTCCGAAGATTTACAGAACAACGAACTTGGTATAAAGATGATAGGTGACGTCACATGCGACATTATGGGAAGCATACATTCTACTATACGTTCTTCCACTCATGCCGAACCTTACTATGACTACAACCCTGAAACCAGGAGCGAAGAAACTGCTTTCTCTGATATGAGCAATATAAGCGTCATGGCTGTTGACACTTGCCCGAATGCTCTGCCAAGAGATACAAGCAAATATTTTGGAGACATGCTAACAGAACACGTGTTTAAACCATTGCTTGAAGGCATGGATTCACCTGTCATAAATCGTTCAACAATTATCAAGGATGGGCAACTGACAGAGCGTTTTTCTTATTTAAAAAACTTTGCTTCGGGTAACTAAATTAACACGATAGAATTATGATAATCAGGAAAGTTCTCTGCCGTGTTTTAGGCAGATTAGGAATCACAAAGAACCATTGGCCTGTTTGTTTGCTTGAGTATGCCAATATGCAGTTGTACAAGCAAAAGCAGGGATATACCTTCAACCTTGACACCCCCAAACTGTTCACAGAAAAGATACAGTGGCAGAAGACGCGTTTCAACCGTCCTGACCTTGTAAGATATGTAGATAAATACCTCTTTAAAGATTTGATAAAAGAAAAACTTGGGGGGGGGATTTACGATTCAGATGTATGGAGCTTGGACTAGTGTTGATGCATTCAGAGAAGCATGGGATTCTTTACCAAGAAAGTTTTGTTTGAAATCAACACTTCAATCGGATGGCAAATTCATTAAAGTCATAGATAAATCAAACACGGACATTGACAAGTTGTGCATGGAAGTAAAAGATTGGCTCAACCCCAAAAATCTTTTGATTCATTCTTTCTGTTCTGCGTATTACAAAGCAGTGCCACGAATCCTAGCTGAGGAATATATGGAATCAGTCAAGGACCAATTATATGATTACAAGTTTTTCTGCTTTGACGGCAAACCATATTGCATTTATGCGGCAACAGAACATTTTCAAGACGAGTATTATCCAATATCATTCTACGATTTGGACTGGGAACAGCTTGATGTGCAATATGGCAAGCATCGCAAAGATTTCATACCTAAACCTCTTCATTTCGACGAAATGAAAGAGATTGCATTGAAACTGTGTCAGGGCTTCCCTTTTATTAGAGTGGATTTCTTTGACACACCTGATAAATTGTATGTTGCAGAACTCACATTTTATCCTGGAGGAGGACTTACTCCATATCACCCTGTGGCGTTTAACGAGAAATTAGGTGCCATGCTTAACCTAAAAAGAAAATAAATATGAATCAGATAAAAAGAATACTCAAAGGCATTCTCCGTCGAGGTGGATGCATTATTCCGGACAAATTCCAAATAGAGACTTATTATCGTCTGGAAATGGGAAAGAAATTAGATCTCAATAATCCTAGGACCATGAATGAAAAACTCCAGTGGCTGAAGTTATATAACCGTAAGGAAGAATACAAAGCTCTGGTAGACAAAGTAAAAGTTAAGGAAGTCGTTGCAAATAAAATTGGTGAAGAGTATGTCGTTCCTATACTTGGTGTATGGGATAGCTTTGATGAGATTGACTTTGATAAGTTGCCCAATCAATTCGTACTGAAGACCAATCATAGCGGAGGCAATACAGGTGTGATTATTGTTCCCGACAAATCAAAATTTAATGTATCAGAAGCTAAAGAGAAACTCGAGAATTCACTGAAGTCTGATATATATCGGAACTATAGAGAGTGGCCATATAAAGGAATGAACAAGAAAATCTTTGCGGAAGAATATCTTGGTTCTGACCTTGTAGACTACAAATTCTATTGTTTTGATGGTGATGCGGACTGTGTTCTGTTATGTATCGATAGGCAGATAGGAGCAGCGAAGTTTTATTTCTTTGATAAAGATTGGAAACTATGCCGATACAACAAACGAGGAAAAGAAGCCCCTGAAGACTTCACTCTTCCTAAGCCAAATGGTATTGACCAAATGTTCCGATTGGCTTCAGAGATGTCTAAAGGTTTCCCATTTGTCAGGATAGATTTCTTTGACGTTAACGGTAAAATATACTTCGGAGAATACACTTTCTTCCCAGCTTCTGGCTATGACTATAATCGTTTACCCGAATCCGATTTGTATTTCGGGAATAAGATAAAACTTCCTTCAATAACAAAATAATGCTACCAAGAAAAATACGACGCGCAGTCTCATATTTGTTACACGATAGATCCAGGTTCTGTGACTCATTGGTGGCTAATCTACTGTTTTGGCTGCCAGATGAACAGTACCTGAAACTGAGATTTCGTTTTAAGATGGGATATTGGCCCAATTTAAAAGAGCCAAAAACTTTTGTCGAAAAGATAAATTGGCTTAAACTACACGATCGCAAACCCGAATACACCAAGATGGTTGACAAGTATCAGGTAAAGGAATATGTAGCCAAAAAGATAGGTCAAGAATATATCATTCCAACATTGGGAGTATGGAAGAGACCGGAAGATATAAACTTCAATGTCTTACCCAATCAATTTGTATTGAAAACCACTCATGGCGGAGGCAGCGGTGGTGTTGTTGTATGCAAGGATAAAAAGACTTTCGACAAGAAGAAAGCTATTGATAAACTTCGCGATAGTTTAGCCAGCGACATATATCGGAACCTGCGCGAATGGCCATATAAGAATGTAAAGAAGCAAATAATTGCTGAGAAGTATATGATGCCAAGCGATAAAGCCTATGATCCGACTTATGATTTGACAGATTATAAATTTTTCTGTTTCAATGGAGAGCCTAAGTATTGCCAAGTTATTAGAGACCGCCATACTCGTGAATCCATAGACTTCTTCGATATGGGATGGAATCACTTGGAGTTTGTGGGACTACTAAGTTCCAAACAACCATGCTACACAAATCCAATTACAAAGCCTGTATGTTTTGAACAAATGAAAGAGATTTGCAAAAAACTATCTACAGGTATCCATTTCCTTAGGGTTGACCTTTATGCGATTGATGGTAAGGTATATTTTGGAGAACTAACGTTTTATCCGGCAAGTGGTATAGGCATGTTCCAGCCAGAGGATTGGAATGAAAAGTTCGGCAAATTAATTGACATATCAAAATGATAAGATTTCTAAAGAACCCTTGCAATATTTATATCACGTTGATGTCGTTTTATTCAATGCAAGGTGCGATAATCCCTACTGGAGGTACAGTTTTCTCTCAGCTTATTCTTCTTGTTACTATGTTAATGGGATTGTACTATACAATAAAGACAATTTCATTAAAGGGAAAACCAGTCTATTTTAAAGGATTGAGTTTGCTTTTTTTTACACTGACTATATACGGGATTATATTATTATTTAGCGACCACCATTATGTAATAAAAGCAAAGCTGATTGATAATGAAGTGACAAATTTTTCATATTTAAAGAGTTTATTCTTATCGCTGCCTAACATATATACATTTTATTATTTTTCAAAAGAAGGTTATCTTACCGAAAAAGCCCTTCGCAAATGGGTAATCGTATTCATTGGCATATCCGTTTTCAGGTTCTTTGACTACCAGATTTCATCCATACAATCGATGTTGCTAATTGGTAAGGATGTTAAAGAAACGACAAACAATATGGGGTATTTGTTTGTAGCTTTGATGCCTACTGTTGCTATATTTAAGGATAATATCCGTATACAATATGTCATATTGATTTTTTGTATGGCATTTATTATGATGGGAATGAAGCGAGGTGCAATTATTATAGGTGCAGTTTCACTGATATACTTTTTGTATTTCAATTATAGATATAACAAGAATGTTTCAAAGATAAAAGTTATTGTTTTTTCATTGCTGATAATTGTTGCTGCTTATTTCATCACAGAATATATGATTGACTCTTCCGATTATTTTGAAAGTAGAATAGAGCAGACAAAAAATGGTTCGAGCAGCGGACGAGATAAAATATATGAACATTTTTGGAACCATTTTAAAAATGAGTTAGACTCTTCCAAATTCCTCTTGGGTAATGGAGCTAATGCAACGTTAGGAATCGGAATAAACTATGCACATAATGATTGGTTGGAGATTGCCATCAATCAAGGTGTACTTGGTCTGGTCATCTATTTTATATATTGGCTATGTTTCTGGAGGACTGTATCATCAATAAAACATAACAAAACGGCCAAGTTAGTTCTTACACTCACTTTCATATCATTCTTTATCAAAACAATATTTTCCATGTCATATACTGGATATTCTATGATATCATGTAGCGTATTCGGATATTATTTGGCGCACTATAAAGAAAAAGGACAATAGATAAATGAAAAAAATTCTTTTAATAACAGAAAGTTTAGGTTCTGGCGGTGCGGAGCGGCAAATTTGCGGGCTGACAGTGATGTTGACTAAAGCAGGATTTCCTTGCCGACTGATAACTTACGTAAGGAATCAGTTCTATGAGCCTTATCTTCGCCTGAATGGTGCGGATTATCAGTTTGTGCCGGAATTATGGAACAAAAAAGACTCGTGTATTTAAGGTTGCCAAATATGTTAGACAATATAAACCTGATGTAGTGATTTCATTCCTGCCATCTGTAAATAAAACGATGTGTCTTGCATAACCTTTCTACAATGCAAAGTTAGTTGTGTCGGAACGCAACAATAATACTTGCATTTCCTGCGGCGACAAGATACAGTTCAATCTTTATCGAATGGCAGATGCAATTGTACCAAATAGTAATAGCCAAGGTAATTTCATCCGCAATAATTTTTCCTTTCTTGGCAAGAAGGTATACCCGATTATTAACTTCGTTGATGTAAATCGCTTTATGCCTTCAGAGAATTATTTTCAAAATGACACTCTACGAATTGTGACAGTTGCTCGCTATACCCAGCAGAAGAACGTTTTGACTTACATGAAGGCCATTCGTATGGTGAAAGATATGGGGCTCAATGTACATTTCGATTGGTATGGAGATAAGAAGCATAATGCAGTTTATTTTGCAGAAATAGAGAAAGAGTATCAACAACTTGATATTGCAGATTACTTGACACTACATAATCCTAACCAAAAGATTGAAGAAGAATATTGCAAGGCTGATATGTTTTGCCTTCCAAGCCTATATGAGGGATATCCCAACGTTGTAGCAGAAGCAATGTCTTGTGGATTGCCAATTATCTGTAGCAATGTATATGAGAATCCATATATAGTTGAAGAGGGAGTGAATGGATTTTCTTGATATTATTTGGTGGACTGTTGTATATACAAGATTCAAAAATAGAACAAAAACAAGCTATTTATATGATGAATAAAGTTTATTTTCTCCTTCCTGATCTTTCTGCAGGAGGAGCAGAAAGGGTAACCATCTCAATAGCTCGACTTCTTCGTAAAGAAGGTTTTGATGTTGAGTTTGTCAATATTGGTTTCCATAAGGGTGAAATGTTAACATGGATAGAGCCAGAGTTTAAAATGACAAGCCTTGAATATGGCAGAGTACTAAAAGCCATATTTAAGTTAAAAACGTTCATGAAGTCACACTCTGACGGTATTTATTTTTCAAGCCGTGAACATGTAAGCCTTGTAGGTTTGTTAACAGCAAAAATGTCAAATCGTCAGATGGTAGTCCGTATTCCTAATATGCCAAGGAATAATTTATCAAAAGGTGTGGCGGGTTTTAAACTTAAGGTGATAAAGACTATCAATCAATGGTTGTTGAAATCAGCTAAGATTGTTATTGCTCAAAATGAAGAAATGCGTGAGCAATTGCTTAATTTCTATCATTTGCCTAATGATAAAGTTGTTGCTATCAACAATCCTGTAGATGTTGACTATGTTAAGAATGCTGCAGATGGTAGTGAGAGTCCTTTTAATACGACTGATATAAACTTTCTGAATGTGTGCAATATTGCATATACAAAAGGTATTGACGTGTTAGAGGCAGCATGGCCTAAAGTAAAAACCACTATCCCAAATGCCCACATGTATATTGTAGGACGTGATACGTCGGAATATGCTCAAAAAATAGTGAAAGAATCATTGTCTCTTAAGGATTTCACATTTCTTGGTTTTAAAAGCAATCCATATCCTTATCTGAAACATTGTGATGTGTTTGTGCTTCCTTCACGTATGGAAGGGTTTCCTAATGTAGTCCTTGAAGCCCAGTGTTTCAATAGGCCAGTCGTAAGTACGACTTGTGTGGCAGTAATTAAGAAGATAATTCAACAAGGAGAGAATGGATATTATTGTGATGTCGAGGATGCTGACACGTTAGCTACGTGCATGATAAAAGCTGTAAATATGAAAAACATCATTAATAATTATAATTTGTTTGACAAAGAATTGTTACTCAAATGTTTTAGATGAAACCATGGCAATAACAATTATACAAATACAGCGATGGACAAAAATGCTTTTAGGTAAAAGTGTTGAACATGTTCATCAGGGAGAAGGAAAAGTCTATAGCAAGGGTGAAATAAAAGGATATTATAATGATTTGACTGAAAAAGTTACAATAGACAAATCGTTATTGTACAGCGATAAGCTACCTTTGATTAAGCAATTAGATGGTCAGTATATTTATTTCCCCGTGGCTATCTTCCAATATGCTTTAGGATGCTATGATTTGTGGCTTATAGAAAAAGATGAGATTTATAAGAAAAAGTTTATCCAATGTGCATCCTGGACTTTAGATAAACAAGACGAAAAGGGAAGATGGGACAATTTCTCACATGTATATAAGAATGCACCTTATGGAGCTATGGCTCAAGGTGAAGGAGCATCTGTTTTATTGAGAGCGTATGCGTTGACAGGAAATGTAAACTATCGTGAAGCAGCTCAAAAGGCTGTGGATTTTATGCTTCAAGATTTAAAGAAAGGTGGTACTACAGAATATGCTGATGTAAAAGTCGTTTTCAGAGAATATACCAATCAGCCTGTTGTTTTAAATGGATGGATATTTGCATGGTGGGGATTGTATGATTACGTTTTGTCTACAAATGATAAGGATAGATACAAGAGTCTTTTAAACAAGTCTTTGGATAGTCTTGTTAAATCACTACCTATTTTCAAGAACAAGTATTGGAGTTTATATGATTATGATAGAAAACTAACTTCACCATTCTATCATAATCTACATATAGCACAAATGAAAGTGATGTATGATTTGACAGGTAAGGAAATATTCAAGGAATATGCCAATAGATGGCAAAAACAACAACGGAATGTTTTCTGCAAATCATTGGCTTTCTTAATAAAAGCAATTCAAAAGATAAAGGAATAGTATGGGAAGAATATGTGTTTGTGGAGCGTTCCGTTTATGGGATGTTCCAAAGGGTGGACAAGAAGTAAAGACATGCATACTTGCTGATGCTCTCGAAACAAAATATGACAAGATATATCGAATAGATACACTTGCAAAGAACAGCAGGATAAAAATGCCTTTCCAACTATTATGGGCAATGATAACGTGTACTGATGTTGTCATATTGCCAGCCCACAATGGTTTAGTGGTATTGTCAAAGCTATTATCAAAGTTGAACAAACTATTTCATCGTCGTCTTCATTATTCTGTAATTGGTGGATGGCTGCAAGATTTGTTGCCAAATCATCCTGACGCAATGAAAGCACTTCATGAATTCACGGGTATTTATGTGGAAACGAAGACAATGATGAATGCCTTACAGAAACTTGGATTTACCAATGTATATGTAGTGCCAAATTGTAAGCCTCTTTCTATCATTAATAAGAATGATTTGGATACTTCATATTCAGAACCTTATAAATTAGTTACTTTTTCACGTGTTACAGAGAAGAAGGGAATAGGGACTGCTGCTAATATTGTAATGAAACTCAACAAGAAGTATGGCAGGAAGGTATTTACTTTGGATATTTATGGGCCTGTAGATCAGGGGGAGGATGAAAGATGGTTTGCTGAATTGCAAAAGAGTTTTACAGATGACATCACCTATAGAGGTAACGCTCCCTTTGATAAGAGTGTTGAAATATTATCTGGCTACTTCGCTTTGTTATTCCCAACTCAGTATTTTACAGAAGGTATTCCTGGTACTATTATAGATGCCTATTCAGCTGGTTTACCTGTAATAGCTTCAAAATGGAAGAGCTTCGCAGATGTTGTAGAAGACGGAGTGACAGGATTTGGATATGATTTCAACACAACGGCTGATTTAGAAAAAATAATGGAGAAGATAATAACAGATCCATCTATCATTACAAACCTTAAACAAGGATGTGTCAGAAAGGCTAATGACTTTCTGCCTCAAAATGCAATTAAACCATTAATTAACAAAATAAGATAATATGAGACTTTGTTTTTTTATAGATGACATAACTCATACTGGAGGAATAGAGAGAGTAATATCATTGTTATGTAGTCAGTTTGTGATTAATCATAAAGATTTAGAGATAGAAATTGTATCACAATTTAGGTCAAGTAAAACTCTGGCTTATGATTTTAAAGGAGTAAAGATTACATATTTGTCAGATAAGGATTATGATGCGAAACCACATTCTTCACAAAGAATGTTTCGTATTTTAGGAAATGTGTTTAATGTTCGCAGACACTTTAAAAGGAATAATTACGATTTAATCGTTGGTCAGTCTTATCCTAATAATATTTTGCTTTATTTAGCAGGTGTGGATATGAGTAAGGTTATAGCTGCCGAACATGTATACTATGACTATTACGGAAGTTTTTTGAAAAAAATCCGTTTGCATATTTATCGTAAGTGTTGCAAAGTAGCAGTATTGACAACAAAAGACAAGGTATGCTATGATAGGCATTTCCCTTCTGGTCATACTTGTGTTATACCTAATCCTGTAGTACTTACGGAGACTTATGAGTCTCCTCTTGATAGTAAAGTGGCTATTGCTGTTGGTCGTATGCAGTATCAGAAAGGCTTTGACACGCTTGTCGAAGTTTTTAAGAGAGTTCATAAGAAGCATCCGGATTGGACTGTAAATATATATGGTGATGGCAATCTTCGTTCAGAACTTGAAAAGCAAATTTCCGAGGCTGGGTTGAATGGAGTTATCAATTTGATGGGTCGCTCTAACGAAATCTATAAGAAACTTCGTGATGCTTCTTTTTATATAATGTCTTCCCGTTTTGAAGGTTTCCCAATGGTATTGATAGAAGCACAATCTCAAGGTTTGCCTATTGTCAGCTTCGATTGCCCAAATGGACCTTCTGATATTATAAATAATGGCGTAAATGGTATTCTTGTAGAAAATCAGAATAAGAATGCGCTATATGAAGGTATATGCTACATGATAGAACATCCTGAAGAGCGCAAGGCTATGGGTGAAAAGTCTCTTGAGAATGTCAACCAGTATAGTACGGTGGTTATCTGTAATATGTGGCAAAAACTTTTCGATGAAATAAGAAATAAGTAATGGTATGTCCGTCTGCACAAGTGGTCGCTACAAGCTATATGGTGCGATACCATCGGGCGGAACAAGAATTCAAATAGAATAATACAGTTTCTACCCGTTGGCGAATTGATTAGACCCAAAACGGTCATTATGCCGTATAATGGTCATTTTATATACTGCTTGCAGTCTTTTGCCTTTTATAAGGCGTCTTTTGTCCGTTTTTAATTCGCAATAGCTCGCTATTACTCATTAAAAGCCAAACAAAATCCACTCTTCTAAAAAAACAAAATACAAGCAAGCCCTAACGACCGATTTGGGTTTTAGTTTGTCGATAGGAGTAAAAGTTACTAATATCGCTGATTTTTAGTAAGAAACAAGAATTTTCAAAAAAACTGTCAGATTGTCTGGTTTTTGCTGTAATATTCTGAAAAACAAGCAGTTGACTGTCAGACAATTGTCTGGTAATTGTCTGGATGGTTTGCTGACGAGAGGAATTCAGACGACAGGAATCGTATGTGCTGGCAGAATTATAGGAGACAGGGATATGGGTGTTACAACATCAACTTATTGGGCAGATGTCTGGCAGTAAATCTGCCCAACAGGGGCAAGCACCGTGCCCATGTTGGGCAAGCACGTTGCCCCAGTTGGGCAAGCACCGTGCCCAATTTATTAGATTAAGTGTGCACTAAAACAATTCCGCCAACGGGTTATCAATATCTGTTGAATTTGAAAATTAAGCTCAATGATAATGCAATATTTAATTGAATTCACTATCTTTGCATAAGATTGGCTGCACCTCAGCAATTCAAGTACACTTGATTGCATTCGGTTTGCACAATCTTTGCATTTACAGACCATAAGGTTTGTATGTGACAAGATCAAAAATATCAATGATTTTAAATCTATAAATGATATGACCTCTCTCGAGATAAGAAACGTTGGACCATTACTGTCGGCATATATAGAATTCAAGAAATGCACTTTGTTTATAGGAGAACAAGGTGCAGGTAAAAGCACTATCGCTAAACTGTACTCCCTTTTCACATGGCTCGAAAAGGGATTGCTAAGACATACAATTTCAGAAGATTCGGTGGTGAAATATAATCGGTTTAGAAACAAGTATGCTGCATATCATAATCTGAAATCATATTTTTCAGAACAATCATACATTCTATATACGGGTGAGCAGTATGTATTCGAATACGAAAATGAGCAGCTGGACATTAGACGAAATGATTCGAATGGAGAGTTGAATTCTGCCAAGGTGATGTATATCCCTGCAGAACGTAACTTGTTGAGTGTTGTAGAGAGTGGCAAATTGCAAAGCGGATTGTCAGAGTCAATGCAGACCTTGATGGAGGAGCTGAATAATGCTAAAGCTTATTATGCCAAGGGGGTGGATTTGCCTATCGGAGGAATGAACTTTACGTATGACAGACTTAACAAAGTAAGCTGGATAAATGGAAAGAATGCAAATGGCAGTGAGTTTAAAATCGCCTTGAAGGAAGCTTCAAGTGGTTATCAGTCGTTGATGCCGATGACACTTGTTTGTCATTATTTATCAGATGTAGTTCAGAATAGTGGGGCTGAAACAATGGACTATAAGGAACAGCAACGCTTGCAACAGGAGGTGGATAGAATAATGGAGGACAATAGTATCTCAGATACTGTAAAAAATGCAATGCTTCGAAATATATCTGCAAGGTATAGATATAGCGAGAATGTGAATGTGGTGGAGGAAATGGAGCAAAACCTATACCCTGAATCACAAAAGCGCGTCTTGTTTGATCTGCTTGGCATTAACAATAGATTGGAACGCAACAAATTGGTGTTGACAACGCATAGTCCGTATCTGGTGAACTACGTGACCCTTGTTGTGAAAGCTGCAATGATAGAACAACGGATTCCTGAGGATGCCGATGGACTAAAAGGCTCATTATATAGTATCGTTCCGGCAGAATCTATAATGAATGCTTCTGATTTGGCTATATACGAATTGAGAGATGGCGAAGCAAGATTATTAGAAAACTATGAGGGTATTCCGTCGGATTCAAACTATCTGAATCAGCAGATGGCTGAGACAAACGATTTGTTTGACCAACTGCTTGATATCGAAGAACAAATACAGGAGGCATAGATATGGAGGATGTCGTAGATTTCTTTATTCCTAAATGCCAAGTGAATGGAATAACGGCGGAAAGGTTTGGAATTTGTGATGATGTCGACACTGCAGAGAAGACTCCTGCATATGTCAATTATGAGAACGAAAAGAAATGGGGTGCTATTATAAAAAACAATAGTGGAAAGCCATTGAATTTTACAGCGGTGGACAATTGTGTTGTTGTTCGGAGAGAGAATGACGATATGGAAAACCGTTGCGATGCAATGTTGTCAAATGCAGATTATCTGGTGTTTGTTGAGTTAAAGAATGAGCGTCAGAAATGGTTTCCCCATGCTGTCGAACAGTTGCAGAAGACAATAGAGATTTTCAAGCAATATAACGATGTCAGTATGTATAAAAAGAAGCGTGCATATGCATGTAATGTCAGACATCCGAATTTTGCATATAGCAACAAGGAACTGAAACAAAAGTTTTATCAAACAAATGGTTTCAGACTATATGACGAAATGACAATAGAGTTTAGATAGAGGTTTATCCGTTGTAGGCAGGTTGGATGTAACAATAATAAATCCCCTCCCGAGTGGCGGCACTAAGCGCAGAGCGATACTGCTGATTGGCAAATACATGAAGCAATAAGATAGCCTGCGCATCTTATACGAACTGTGACTATATTCTTTTCAACAGAGAAATCTCCTTGTCTTCTTGTCAACTCGTAGCATGTCAAAGACATGCGTATTTATAAATATCAATTCTTTGATTTGGTATGCAATTAATATTTACTTTGCGTTGAAATATCTTTGAAAAAGATTATCTTTGTGAAAAATATTCTTAAAGCTATGATTTTAAGAACTTTGTTGATAGAGAAAAGGATTGTCAACGACTTCAGAATGCCTTGCAAAGAGTCGATTGTCAGTTTATCGTAGTGTATGGTCGACGCAGAATTGGTAAGCACTAATATAAACTGCTGATCAATTATTAGTTGTTTATTTATATCACTAATAAAAAACTTGTTTCATTCAACATATATATTTATCTTTGCATAAAACTTAAATGCTATGCAGACAATAGAAATACGAAATATAGGACCTTTGAAGGAAACGGGAGTTGTCCCAATTTCCCAGGTTATGCTTTTAATCGGTGAGCAGAGTACTGGCAAAAGCACATTTATGAAGATTCTGTGTTTTTGTTGTTGGCTTGAAAAGCAAGTAATGATTGGTGGTGATAGTATATTATCGAGATATACCCATTATTATCGCTTTTGGAATGAACTTAAGAAATTCCATCATTTTAATGACGATTTTCTTTCTGATAGCAGTTATATCAAATATGATGGCTCTGCAATACAGATAGAAATGCGAGGCAAAAAGCGTAATGCAAAGATTGTCAGAAAGCCTAAGTTTGCAGAAATAAAACATAACCTGAAGATAAGTTTCTTGCCTTCTGAACGAAACTTATTGTCGTCTATACAGAACATTGAAAACCTGTATAGGTCGAAAGATGTTGACATGTTGTTCAATTATATTTTGGAATGGGGGGAAGCGAGGTTGCAGTTTAATGAATTACATCCGCTTGATTTGGTCTTTGTGGATAAAATGAAATATCACTATAATGCCAAGAATGGGGATGTGCTGACTTTGGCCGATGGACATTCAAAGATAAAGCCGTATTATGCATCAAGTGGTGTTCAGTCTGCTCTACCGATACAGGTGCTTGCTACATATTTAGCAGGAGAGGTGGGTACTTCAGCCAAGATAAGTCCGGTTGAATATTTAAAGCAATTGGATTTAACTGATTCCAAGATTGACATAAAGGCACTGACATCGGTACTAAGTGAAATGCTGAAAAATGGAGGCGCTTCAAAAATAGGAAACGAATCAGAGATATATCCTTCTTTTGACAAGGTTTTCAAAAATATACAGAACCGTTCGTCCTATAGATCTTTTCACTTGTTCGTAGAAGAGTTGGAACAGAATTTGTTTCCTATAGCTCAGTTCGAACTTGTCAAGATGTTAGTAGGTCTACTGAAACAGACGGACAAGAAAGATACCGGATATAAAAGCACGGTATTTTTAACGACCCATAGTCCTTATGTATTAACGGCTTTGAATGTTATGATGTTGGCATCTGCTGCATATGAAATATCACATGATAAGGTACATGATTTAGGGTTTGAAGACTATGTTCTTCCTAAAGGGGCTTATTCGGCTTATTGTATAAAGGATGGACGATTTGTAAATATTGTCGACGAAGAATTCGGTTTTATAAAAGGAGATTTTCTGGATTCTGTTTCAGAACTGGTGGACAACTATACGTTTGAATTAAACTCAATCATATATGGCAATACTGAAGGATAGACTGGATGCTTTTGATGGCCAGCCCGAGCAGGGTTGGAATAAAAGGAAGAGCATCTCTGTTGGCGAGCGTGGACAAGTATATAGAGCGAATTTTTCGCATGAATACTTGTCTGCCGTATATGCAATAGACGGTGGTATCATTAAAGATTATAACACGACAAAGTGCGACAAGTTGGTCTTGCTTGATTTGGATAGCCAAACGTTATTTGAATTGTTTGTTGAGTTAAAAGGTGGAAACATACAACGTGCAATTGAACAAGTAGAAGCTACATTGAATAATCCTTTATTTAAGGATTCGGCTGTCAAAGAAAGACAGGCAAGAATCATTGGACGCAAGATTCCAAGTAATACAGGTAATTCAATAACTGAAAAAGCGAAGAAAAGGTTTATATCAAAATACAACTGCAGATTGGAGTTCAAGACCGGACCTGCGGTTGAGAATATCAAAATATAAAACAACAAGTTTGTCAAATATTAACCCTTATCGATGAGCCTGAACTTAGTTTACACCCTAATTGGCAGATGACGCTTATAGACAATCTTGATATGGCTCTGGAAAAATAAATCTGCCATTTGATGATTACTACACACAGCCATATGCTGGTTTCTGATTTGCCTATGAATCGTTCTGCTGTATCTCTATGGGAGGGTATGGATGGTATTATTGTGGCAAATCAAATATAGAGGCATACAGATGATATGACGGAACAGGAAGACTTCATAATACAGAAGCCATATCAGCCTGAGGAAGAAGAAGTGCTCGCAATTTCAGCACTAAAGGCGAAAGGACTTTAGTGCTCTTTACCAAAGTGGAACCTGTACATAGGGAAAACAAGATGATTTTCTTGCCAGTAAATGTGTTAGAGAAGATCTAATGTTGTTGGTATAAAATATATTTCCCCATCCGAGTGGCGGCACTAGCGCAGAGCGATACTGCGGTGGGGAACTTCAAATTGATTTTATTTTTTACGACATGCTGTATGGGCTTTGATGCTCATACGGCAACATATTGTATACCTTTATATTCAAGCGAAGATTTTTATTATGCAAGACTACGGATTGGTGTCTGTCATCACTCCCACTTGGGCGTGTGCTGATTTTATAGCAGAGACGATAAAGAGTATTCAAGCGCAGACATACCAGAATTGGGAATTGCTCATACAGGATGACTGCTCAAAAGACAATACACTTGAGGTGGTAAAGCCGTTTATGGAAACGGACGGACGAATCAAATATGAATGTAATCCTCAGAACTCTGGCGCAGCAATAACCCGAAACAATGCTTTGCGTAGGGCAAAGGGAAGGTGGATTGCCTTTCTTGACTCGGATGATTTATGGTTGCCCGAGAAATTGGAACATCAACTGAAGTTTATGGTGGAGAATGGTTATGCTTTCTCTTATCATGAATATACTGAGATGAGTGAGGACGGAAAGGACTTGGGCGTGTATGTGTCAGGAATCAAGAAAGTGAGTAAGTTGGCTATGTTTATGTGTTGCTGGCCAGGATGCTTGGCTGTGATGTATGACAGAGAGCGCATAGGACTGATACAGATTAAGGATGTACGCAAGAACAATGATACTGCCCTTTGGCTGAAAGTGGTGAGAAAGGCTCCTTGCCATTTGTTGAAGGAGAACTTGGCGAGATATCGCCGCCGCAAGGTGAGCATCACTCCGAAGCCGTTGTGGAAACGCATCTGGGCACATTATCCACTGTTTCATGTGGCAGAGGGGATGACCCCCGTGATGGCTACGTTCTGGACCATGATGAATGTCGTGGGCAACGGCTGGAAGAAAATGTGGTATGTGAAGAAGCTGAAATAAGACCTCCATGAACACATCTGCTGAAGCTTTATTACAATTATCAGACATAGTCATAAACGGACGAGGGCAGACAATTCCCGACAATGCCGACTGGCAGGATGTGTTGGCGCTTGCCAAGAAGCAAGGCATTCGCGGTTTGGTATATGATGCATTCGACAACCTCAAAAAGAGTGGGGCTGATATCAAAGGATTTCCTGAGAACGAGCAGATATTAAAGATCTACGCCCAGACAGTTCTGACGGAAAACTTGCATACCAGGTATTTCGAATTGGCGAAGCACGTTTCCGAAATGTGGAAACGGCATGGCATAAAGACAATAGTATTCAAAGGACTGGCGCATAGCCGTTATTATCCGAAACCAACACATAGGGAACTGGGAGATTTTGATTGCTACCTGATCGGCGGAAAGGGGAATTGTGCGTATGAGCAAGGAAATGATGTGGCGCGCAGGAATGGATTGAAGGTTGATGACGGATGGTATAAGCATTCGCACATCATCTACAAGGCGCTGATAATCGAGAATCACCGGTTTTTCACTTCTGCCCGACGTGGTGGAACAGATATGGCTCTACATAAATTCATTATAGATGCGATTGGTGACGCAAGCCAACTCGACAGGCTTGACGGGACTGAAATTTATACGCTGCCAATAGAAGCGGAAGGTTTGTTCATGCTTTATCATTCGCTTACGCATTTCTTGGTGGAGGGAATCCGTCTGCGTCATATCGTGGATTGGGCTTGCTGGATGAAGGCGAATCAAGACAAACTACAGTGGAAGGAATTTTATGAGCTTTGCAAACGGTTCAGACTGGATGGCTTTACGGATGTTCTGAATACTATCGCAGTGGAATATCTCGGCGTAGAACTGCATGACAAGACGATATTCGCTGACAGCAGGTATGCCGCAAGGACTATAGAGAGCGTTTTGAACGACGACACATCAATCTACAATCGTGGCAAAGGACGATGGTATGAGCGTTTGCATGTCATCGGCAACGCTTTCAAACATTCCTGGAAATTCAGACATGTCGCACACTATAGCATGATTGGCTATGTGTGGCAGTTTGTATATGGATTCTTGAAACGAAAAGAAGGGAAACAAGAATAAACATTTTAATCAATAAATACATATTATGAC
>ERZ1026856.521-NODE-521-length-23462-cov-14.869996_pt1 | contig 23462 bp, 22 predicted proteins | sample MGYA00380158_ERZ1026856 | MGnify/ENA primary metagenome ERZ1026856 (study PRJEB33269, sample SAMEA4719794) | human gut metagenome | biome: human-associated habitat; feature: organic feature; material: feces | place: Cameroon | collected 2013-10 ...
AGCGGGGGTTACAAAATATAATTGGAAACGTACAATAAAGGGATTTGTCGATATGGTATCTTTATGGTTTTGGAGTAAATACTCAGCAAGACCTTTGCATATTTTTGGTGGGGCAGGAATATTTAGTTTATTTTTAGGTTTTTGTTGTGGAATATGGTCTCTGTGTTTGTTTATAGGAGGGGCTAAGATGTCTACGAATATAATGCCACCGTTAATGACAGTTTTCTTTACAGTAATTGGATTATTAATGTTTGTATTTGGACTTATGAGCGATATAATGTTAAAAACATATTATGGACTAGACTTAGATACAACTTATAGTATCAAAGAGATTCTTGATAATAAGAAAGTTGAAGATGAGAGATGAAAATACTTGCTATATCACATGAATTTCCGCCAATAGGTGGTGGTGGTGCGAATGCTGCATATTATTTGACAAAAGGATTTGTAGAAAAAGGGCATAAGGTGACATTGATCACAGCTAATTATCAAGATATGGAGCAACAAGAGACAATAAATGGTGTGACACTGATTAGAGTTAATGCTAAAAGAAAATATAAAGAACACTGTAGTTTTCAGGAGATGTTGAGTTTTATATTAAAGGCTTATCCAGTTGCTGAGAAATTTGAAGAGAATGAACATTATGATATATGCTTGATTTTTTTTGGAATTCCTAGTGGACCATTAGGATATATGCTAAAAAAACGAAGAGAGTTGCCGTATGTAGTGAGATTTGGTGGTGGAGATATTCCAGGATTTCAAAATAGATTTAAGGTAATATATAAGATCCTTGCACCATTTGTAAGGGGCATATGGAAAAATGCAGATGGTTTGGTTGCTAATAGTGAGGGACTTTGCCAATTGGCAAATGAGTTTTATTCGAAAAGAAAAATTGATGTAATTACAAATGGAGTGGATGATGAATATTTTTGTCCCAAAAAAGAAGAAAAAAAATATATTGATATTTTATTTGTTTCAAGATTAATTGAAAGAAAGGGTGTACAGTATATTATTCCTAAGTTAGATTACATAAATGAGAGGACTAAGGAAAACATCAGATTTACAATTGTAGGAGATGGACCGTATAAAGATGTGTTATTAAATCTGGCAAATAAGAATAATAATAAGGATATAATCGAATTTGTAGGACAAAAAAATAAAACAGATATTTTAAAATATTATCAAAAAGCAGATATCTTTGTATTACCATCAAAAAAAGAGGGAATGCCTAACGTTGTTTTGGAAGCTATGGCATGTGGGTTACCTATTATTATGTCAAATTGTGAAGGAAGTAAAGAACTTGTAGTTGAAAATGGATTTGTGGCTGAAATCGAAAAAATTCCGGATCTGTTGATAAGATTATGTAATAACGAGGAGGAAAGGGTCAATATGGGAATAAATAGTCGAAAAAGAATTCAAAAATTATTTTCTTGGGATATAATAGTTGAGGAGTATATAAAAAAAATGGAAGACATATTAGATATGCAAAAGATAAGGGGATAATGTATTAAATACCAAAAATAAAAGTTATTAGTTATAGTAATAACTCATTGATTGCAAAACAAATTAAAAGCGAGGGAATGGCTAAAAAGAGAAAATGCTAATGCTCGCATTATATTTTGGTATTGGAACAATCTTACAGATAAAATGCTTCAGCCGGAAAAAATAAGAGCAAAAGTCTATTGGAATTTATATGATACATATCTAAAAGCTTCTAATAATAAAATATTAAATTATGAGGAAGCTAAATATGAATTATCCAAGGTTCTTGAATACACAATTCAGAAGAGAATGATATGTTAGAAAGTATCGAAGAAATGGTTAAATATTATGATGAACCATTTGCTGATCCTTCACAATTACCTATGATGATATTGTCCAAAATGGCAAAAAGGGATGTTACAGTTGCGCTATCCGGGGATGGAGGTGATGAATTATTTTGTGGTTATGAGATGTATGATTATATATATATGGCTCAGAGATTAGATCGAGTGGCAGGAATAGTAGATAACATTATGAGAACAGTACATTTGGAACAGATTAAAAATAGTTCCTTTTTTCCGAAAGAAGCAAAATCACTGTTGAATAATAGGAATGAAAATACAAAAGTCCAGTTGTTTACAGATTTGCCCGAAGAATATGCAAAGAGAATGGTTAGAGGTTGTTCAAAGAAGGTAAAATATGATATAGAAAAAGAAATACAAATTAATAATTGGCAGGAACGAAGGATGATATCTTGGCACTATCAGATAGAAAAGCAATAGAAAGACAAGGAATTTTTAATTATGAAGAAGTGCAGCAGCTGATTGATATAGTTAGTAAAACAGATCATAAACCATATCCGAAGTTGCTATGGGCTTATTATGTATTTCAATTATGGTATAATGAATATATAGACGGTTTGAAGAATTAAAAGATTTATGTATAGTGAGTAGTTATTTTGTAATTGTCATTAATTAAAGAGTAGAATATGGCAGATATTTATTGAAAAAAGTATATAAAGATAATGAGGAACAAAAATGAATAAAGAGAGACAAATAAATTTAACAAAAATGTTTTGGTATGTGGTAAAAAAATGGAGATTTATAATTGTATGTATGCTATTGCTGGCGATAGCAATGGGAGCAAAACAGTATAAGACAGATTTTGCTAACGCAGTAGCTAATCAAAACGTAGTGAGTCCATCATTGCTAGAAATAAAAAATTCATTAAGCCAACAGGAAATGACCGAAATCGAAATTATGCAACAGTATAAACTGTTAGCGGAGAGTACAGAGCAGTATATGACAAATTCTGTATTGATGCAGATTCCATATGACAAAGAACAATGTGTTACATTACAATATTATATAGATGAGAAAGAAAAAGATGACCAGGCAAGAGCTGCTAATGTACAAGCTTATTATAGTTATGTGGCAAATGGAAGCTTGGGAGCAGAACTGGCTTCCCAATATAGTCAGACATTGAGTGAACAATATGTTGCGGAGTTGATTTCGGCAGTAAGTACAGAGTCTGCGGTTACTATTAAAATAGTTCATTATGATAAGGATGAAGCGGAAAAACTGGCAGAATTAGTAAAAAACGCAATGGTGGAGTATGCTTCGGTTTTAAATAGTGAGGGGCGTGAACATGATTTATGCTTACAATCACAAACAGAAAGCGTTATAGCAGATTATGAGTTATATAGATTACAAAGTGAAAAAGCTAATGTATATGATACAGCTTCTGGTGCATATCTTGGTTGGAAAGAAAAAATGAATGCTAATCAGCAAACTGTGATTGATAATTGGGATGAAATACAGAGATTAGATGAACAAGGGGAAAATGTAACAGAAAAAGTAAGTGACGAGAAGAAGGATGATGTGCAGCCAATAAGTGTTTCAATTAATGTGAGAACTGTTATGATAGGTGCGATAGCAGGTCTGTTTTTGGCGATTTTGTTGTTGCTGGTAAGTTATATTGGAACAAAAAAAGTCAGAGATGAAAACGATTATTTAGTATTAGATGTAGAATTACTGGGAACAACATTAGAATACGCAATACAACATAGACTTTTTGGAGTAATAGATAAGTGTATCGGAAAAATACAATATAAGCAGGAAAGCAATATTAGTGAAGAAGAAAAAATCCAGATTATATGTTCTTCTATTTATTTGCATTGCATAAATAAAAATATTACAAAATTGTATTTTACGGGCACTGGTATAAATGAATTGAGTATAGTAGATAGAATTATTGAGGAGCTTAAAGATAGAAAAATAGAAGCTTATAAAGGTGGTAACATACTATATCGAGCGGATGCATTGGTGAGGGCAGCAGAGATGGAAACGGTTGTGTTAGTAGAGAAAGAATGGAACTCAAAATTTTCGACAATTGCAAATGAAGTGGATACTTGTTCAAAGAATGGCATTAGTATTCTTGGTGGAATATTGATAAGAGCCTAGAGGGTGAGCATGAAGATAAAAAATGATGAGTTTAGTGTATTAATACAAATTCTGATGATTATAGCAGGAATTACAATATGTGGTTATTTTTTTACACAATTTGGATTGATGGATGAATATCAGGATATTGTGAATGTGGTTTTAGTAGGAATTATTTCAATATTGATTTTTTTACAAATTAGTCAATTTAATTTATTTGCCATAGAAAGAATCATAATTCTTATAGGATATGGAATTCGAGTTATCGTTGCATGGATTGATATTTATCAAAATGATAAGGTTACCATTTTACATTCTGGTGATGATTCGATTGCATTTTGGAATGTGTCATTAGAAATTAATAGGACAGGAGATGCGTTTCGGTCATCTGCATATTCACGAATATTGAGCAATTTGTATAAATGTTATGGTGAGAATAGGTTTTTGGCACAGTATGTAAATATACTGTGCTTTCTTGGGGTTGCTATAATTGTTTTAGCCATTTGTAAACAGGTTCAGATAAAAAATATATATCGGATATGGATTTTGACGTTTGTTAGTATTCTTCCTAACTATATCTGTCTGTCATCAATCCTGCTAAGGGAAAGCTTCATGATTTTCGCAGATACATTGGCGTTTTGGTGTTTTATACAGTGGATGAAGCATGGACGAGTATATCAATTTGCGCTGGCATTTTTGTGTGCGCTTCCAGCAGTTATTATGCATTCAGCATCAATTGGAATGTGGGTGGCATTTTTTATTATTGGAATGTTATGGGATTATAGAAAACAGAAAATGAAAGTATCATTAAAGACTGCAATAATGTTGATTGCAGCGGCAGGCGTATTGACTGTTTTTGAAGCAGTGCCGACATTAAGGGATATTTTACTTTTATACTTTCCGTCCGAGCTGTCAGTGCAGAGTATTACCGGAAAGTACTTTGTACCGGGTGGATCAGATTATCTGACAGGAATTGAAGTGACAACATGGGGAGGCTTGTTATTCTGGACTCCGATCAGAATGTTGTATTTCCTGCTATCGCCGATGCCGACAGACTGGAGAGGGATTGGAGATATGGCGGCATTTGCGATTGATTCAGTTCCTATCATTGTATTTGTGGCTGGCATTCTGAAGGGATTGAAAAAAAATAAGAATAAGTCATATGTATATGCAGGGCTATTGTGTTGTCTTATTATTACAGGGATTTTTGCGTGGGGAGTTACAAATGCAGGAACAGCGATGCGCCACAGGGCATTGCTGATTGGTGTATTTGCAGTTACGTATTGCATTAGTAAAGGAGAAAAAGCGATTAGCGAAGGTGATAAATGCGATTCGTAAGATATGGAGAAAAATGAAAGTGAAAGCAGGACTTAAGGGAAAACAGGAAGATATAAAATTATTTGGTGTAAATGCAACCATATTGTTAGCGGTCTACAGCACAATGATGAATTTTCAGATCACGAGTGATCATGTGTACGCTGCAGTAATAGATGAATTCTCACAGTTTCCGAGTATGATAAATCAGCTGGCAGCAGGCAGGTATACAGGTTATTTTATTGCATGGATCTTAAAGGTCTTTCAGCTTGTGGGCGTGGATAAAGTGCATCATCAATTTGTGCTGCAGATTGCAGGAATATTAGTGTATGCTATTGCTGCAAGTATTTTATATAAAATATATGCTGAAAAGATGCAATTGGAAAAATACTCAATATTTTTGAATGCTCTTATTTTAATTGCGTTTGTGAATCCTTTTATTGTAGAGACTTATGTATATATATGCCTTGATTGGGCAATTGGAATACTATTGGCGGTATTAGGAGCAAAATATTTATTAAAACAGCGTTATGGACTGGGATTTCTTTTTTCTTTTTTTGCAGTATCAACTTATCAGACGAATATTTTAATGGTACTGATTTACTGTATTGGAGCAATTTATATTGAATATCGTCACAGCTTTAAAGAATTGTTTACAAGGATTATGAAGTGTGGTGCAGTAACTGTTTTGGCAGCTTTTATTAATATATTGATACCAAAAATATGCCTGAGTCTGGGTATTATCGATGGAATCGTCAAGCAGACCGGGGCAGGAGATGAGTGGAACTTAAGAATTGTCTGGATTGCGCAGATTATATATTTGAGTATTTACAAGGGATATGGAATGCTTCCGGATGGGTTTCTCTTTTGGATGATTTTATTGATATCGCTTATTGCAATTTTATATTTTGTCCGGAAAAAAGAGAAAAAAACCGGGTTACAGATTTTATACTGGATTTTGTTGACAGGCATTTTATTTGGCATGCTATATGCGCCATGTTTTGTGTCGTCTACGATCGGATATCCACAGAGGACAATGTTGTCGTTGTTTATGAGCTTTAGTGTGCTTTTGATCTGTTTCTATAGTCTGATAAAGAATGAGAGACTATTAAAATTCTATCATATAGGTATTTATCTGATTGCAGGTATTATGTTATATCAGACAGAAAGTGGAATACAGGATTGTTACACATCGAATGCATTGGATTTTTACGAAGCACAGTGTGTGCAGGAAACCATTGAAGCGTATGAACAGGAAACAGGAAATGAAATTACCCAGATTGCAGTACACCGCGCCAGCAATATTCATTACAGTTACGCACAGTTACATTATGAAAATGTTTACGCATTGTATAGCCACAGATTGTTTTATGATGCATGGTCAGATGTGAATCTGTTGAACTATCTTTTTGATGAAGATTATGAGAGAATAGATATGGATTATCCTTATGGCGATAAACGACAGTTTTATGATGAGATATGTGCAAAATATTTTGATGGAAAGTCATGGGACAGACTTAATACAGAAGAACAGATTGTATTTGATGGAAATGTAATGTACTGGGTGATATATTAAATTTTCGGAGTGGGACAGATGAAGAAAATAGAGATGGTTGTACCTTGTTATAATGAAGAACTATGCATTGAACCTTTATATGAGGAAATTAACAGGGTAATGCAGGAATTGACAAATTATGAAGCGGCTGTTTTGTTCGTTGATGATGGAAGTCACGATAAAACAATGGAAAAGATTAAAGGGTTAACTCAGAAAAATACGGAAATCCGATATCTTTCCTTTTCCAGAAATTTTGGAAAAGAAGCAGCAATATTTGCCGGTCTTGCAAATTCCACAGGAGATATTGTGGTTTTGATGGATGCCGATCTGCAGCATCCGCCAGCATTAATCCCGCAGATGATAAAAGAAGTAGAAGCAGGGGCAGATTGTTGTGGTGCAAGACGAATTGACAGAAAAGGGGAACCACTTATAAGAAGTTTTTTTTCAAAAGCATTCTATTGTTTTATGAAAAAAACGACGGGATTGGATTTTGTTCAAGGCGGATCTGATTTCAGGGCAATGACGCGGCAGGTAGTGCAGGCAGTGGTTGCAATGCCGGAAAAGGAGAGATTTACCAAAGGGATTCTTTCATGGGTAGGATTTCAAATGAAGTGGCTGGAATATGAGAATGTAGAACGGACACTAGGAACAACAAAGTGGAGTTTCTGGGGATTGGTACGGTATGGCGTAAATGGTTTTCTTGCGTTTTCTACAACACCTTTGAGGGCGGCAGTATATCTCGGTTTTATGATTGATATAGCTGCAGTTATTTATGCACTGGTAACGTTTTTTTCCATGATCACAACAGATGCTCCAAGAACCGGATATGCTTCGATCATATTAATTATGTTATTTCTGGGAGGCACCATTATACTAATTCTTGGTATTATTGGAGAATATATTGCACGATTATATTATGAAGTGAAGAATCGTCCGGTTTATATTGTAAAGGATAAAAACTTTTAGGTATAAGATTAAGAGGTAGAATATGATTTTATGGTTGATAGTTATACTGACAATAGTGCCATTGATGTTAGGGGCATTGATCACATATCCAATAAAGAGAAACTATAGTGATGATCTGATGTTCTGGTATGCCATCGGATTAATTATGATGGCTGCATTGTTTCAACTCATCTGTGTACCGCTTACTTTCTTCCGGGTACCGTTTCATACGCTTGTAATAATCTATAATGCATTGTTGACGTTATTAGTATTGTGTTCTGCTGTTGTGAACAGGAAAAGATTAAAATGTTTGAGCAGATATAAAGTGGAACGATCTGTATTTCTACTCATAGCAATTGGACTGATCATGATACAGATAGTAACAAGTGTTGTATTTACGCCGCAATATGTATACAGTGGGGATGATACTACTTATATAACAATGGCAAATGATTCTGTGGAATCAGATACCATATATCTGACGGATTATATGACTGGAAAATCCTGCACATTAGCAGATGTGTCGCCGAAGTATACATTGACGTCTTATATTATGTTTACGGCATATCTGGCAAAGGTATCAGGGCTGCATGTACTGATTGTATGTAAGACGATCCTGCCAGTAGTGATAATTGCTGTTGCATATATGATTTTCTGGCAATTTGGATTGTTTTTGTTTAAAGGGAATCAAAAGAATGCATATATCTTTTTGATATTTGTGAGTATGTTAAATCTCTTTGGGGCGTTTTCCAATTATACGCTTTCCTTTAGACTGCTGGTATGCAGCTGGCAGGGAAAAGCGTGGATGGCAGCGGTGGTCTTACCATTTTTGTTTTATTATGCAGCAAAAATCTTTGAGCGGGAATATTCATGGGCAGAAATGTTAATTGTTGCAGTGACGATGGTAGCTGCATCAGCAGGAAGTTTATTTGGAAATGGGCTTGCGCCGCTGATGTTAATGATATTGGCGGTGATTTCCGTGATCAAGTATAAACGATGGAAGAATTTTATTATGGCAGCTATATGCTGTATTCCATGTGGTGGATGTGTACTGTTATATAGATACTATGATATTATATTAGGGTATATTCGGTAAAATCAGAGCAGAGACGGAAGGGGAACAATATGAATATTGTAGAGGAAAGCTTTCGCTTATACTGGGGAACAAATGGTTACTGGCTGCTTTATGTCGTGGCATTTGTATTTCTTTTGTTAAGCAGAAAAGAAAGGGAATATCGAACATTTTTCTGCTGGTATGCTCTTATCATTATAGTTGTCATAATGAATCCTTTATTTGCAGGAATCCTGTCAAAGGTTATTGATTCCAGTGAAAATTATGTGAGAACGTATTATTTGCTGCCAATTGTCACAATGATGGCGTATGCCGGCACAAAAGTAGTAGCGCTTGCAAAAAAGAAAACAGAACAGATATTTTTAGTAGCAGCATTATGTGTGACTGTGATCTTTGCGGGGGAGTCTTACTATGAAAGAGATGCCTATCAAAGAAGTGAAAATATTTACAAAATTCCACAAGAGGAAGTAACATTGGCTGATGCAATCCTTGATGATATAGAACCTGATGAAAGTGCAAATGTTTTGGCGGTATTGTGGAATCCAAACTGGTACTATATCAGACAGTATACTAATAGAATTGTTGGAGTTGGCTATGCAATGCCGGAGTTGTGGTACAAAGATTACAATTACACTTGTCATGGTGAGGTAAATGATTATATTGAATATATGTATCATGAGGGATATGATTATCAATATATGATCGTAGAAAATAATCCGGACATGCTTCAGGATTATCGGAATGGTGGTCATACTATTTTGACAGAGACCGATCACTATGCAGTTGTCAAAACGGTTAGGAGTGCAGAAAAAGATGATTGAGATATCAGTAGTAGTTCCGGTTTATGGATGTCCGGAAGCTGTTAGTCCATTATATGAACGTCTGACAGAGACATTAATGAAGATCACAACCAGTTATGAAATCATTTTGGTGAACGATGGATGCCCAAAGGATTCATGGACTGAGGTTGAGAAAGTATGCAAGAGAGATAAAAAGGTGGTCGGGATTAATCTTTCGAGAAATTTTGGACAGGTAAATGCTACCAATGCCGGAATAGAGTATTCCAGTGGAAACTATGTAATAGTGATGGATTGCGATCTGCAGGACGAACCGGAAGCTATTACTGATCTGTACCAGAAGATACAGGAAGGGTATGATATTGTATTTGTTGGAAGAAAGAATCGAAAAGACAATGGATTTGTAATGTTTTGGTCCAGGCTGTTCTATAAGATTTATAATCATATGGTCGAAGGGTATTATAATCCTGACATTGGAAATTATTGCATTGTAAAAAGAAAAATTGTTGATGAATATTGTGGTCTGCCGGAACATAATAAATCATTTACAACGATATTGAGCTGGATGGGTTACCGGACAACCATGCTGATGGTAGAAAGCGGCGAGCGTTATGAGGGAAGATCATCTTATAATATGCGCAAGAAAATAAAGATGGCAATGGATCTGATCACATTTCAGTCGAATAAACCATTATTATTTGTGATTGAACTTGGAATAGGAATTGCTGCTTTGGCATTTTTGTTTATTATTTATCAGGCGTTGGTTTACCTTTTTGTGGGAGGAGCACCAAGTGGCTGGATGAGTCTGATCGCAGTTGTCTGCCTTATTGGAGGAGTTCAATTATCGTCAATTGGTGTAGTAGGAATATATATTGGAAATATTTTCAATGAGATTAAAAATAGAAAATCATATTTTATTCAGGAAATATTAAATGGTGAAGAACGGGAAAAGGTTTACTAATCAGAGATTTTGAGATATAGTATATAGGGTATGTTTAAAGTGTGGAATAGAATTGAAGGAGAATATAAATGAGCAGAGTTGCATTAATTACGGGAATCACAGGACAGGATGGTTCTTATTTGACAGAATTATTGTTAGGTAAGGGATACGAGGTGCATGGAATTATCCGGCGGCACAGTACACCGTGTACAGACCGTATTGACCACTTGTTAGAGGACAGGCAGTATAAAGACAGATTGTTTTTACACTATGGTGATTTGACGGATACAAGCTGTCTGTCTAATATTATCAATACTTATAAACCGGATGAAGTATATAATCTGGCAGCACAGTCTCACGTGGGAATATCTTTTGAAGTTCCGGAGTACACAGCGGATGTGACTGGTGTTGGTACTCTTAGAATTTTAGAGGCAATTCATCAGAGTGGATTAAATTGCAAATATTATCAGGCATCTACTTCAGAATTGTTTGGAGGCCTGCCGGAGACAGCGCCGCAGAGCGAAGCCACACCATTTTATCCAAAGAGCCCATATGGAGCGGCAAAGCTTTATTCTTACTGGATCACAGTGAATTACCGTGAGTCCTATAATCTGTTCGCATGCAATGGGATTTTATTTAACCATGAATCTCCTAGACGCGGAGATAATTTTGTTACAAGAAAGATCACAATTGCGGTAGCCAATATCATGGCTGGAAAACAGGAAAAATTATCTCTCGGAAATATGGATGCAAAGCGTGACTGGGGATTTGCAGGTGATTATGTAGAGGGAATGTGGAGAATCCTTCAGCAGGATAAACCGGGGGATTATGTTCTTGCTACAAATGAAACACATACAGTCCGGGAATTTGTGGAACTTGCCTTTGCGGAGGTCGGCGTTACAGTAGAGTGGAAAGGAACCGGCGTGGAGGAAAAGGGATATGACAAGGCAACAGGAAGGCTTCTTGTGGATGTCAATCCGGAATTTTTCCGTCCGGCAGAAGTAGAATTCTTATGGGGAGATGCGTCCAGAGCAGAAAGAGAACTCGGCTGGAAGCGCGAAGTAAGTTTTCCACAGCTGGTGCAGATGATGGTAGACGAAGATATGAAAAAGTTTGCCAGAATTTCAGCATCTGAATTTCGAAATCGTTCATAAATAATTTATATAAATGTAATAGAAAAGAAGGGTTAAGTCATGGAAAAAAATTCTAAGATTTTTGTCGCAGGACATAGGGGAATGGTCGGTTCTGCTATTGTGCGTCAGTTAGAAAAAAAAGGGTATACCAATATTATTACAAGAACACATCAGGAATTAGATTTATGCAGACAGGATGCTGTTGAAAAGTTTTTCGCGGAGGAAAAACCGGAATATGTTTTTCTGGGAGCTGCAAAAGTTGGTGGGATCATGGCAAACGCATCTGCATTGGCAGATTTTATGTATGACAATATGATCCTTGAGATGAATGTCATTCATGAGGCATGGAAGAATGATTGTAAGAAGCTGATGTTTCTCGGCTCATCCTGCATTTATCCAAGAATGGCAGAGCAGCCGATGAAGGAAAGCTGTCTGCTCACAAGTGCATTAGAACCAACAAATGAGGCATATGCACTGGCAAAAATCAGCGGCTTGAAATACTGTGAATATTTGAATCGTCAGTATCATACAGATTTTATTTCAGTAATGCCGACAAATCTTTACGGACCAAACGATAATTATCATCCGGAACACAGCCATGTATTACCGGCTTTGATTCGTCGTTTCCATGAAGCGAAAGAGAACGGTTTGACAGAAGTTACATGCTGGGGAACCGGTACACCATTACGTGAATTTTTATATGTTGATGATCTGGCAGAAGCCTGCGTTTATCTGATGAACCATTACAGTGGAAATGAGACAGTCAATCTTGGCTCCGGTAAAGAAGTCAGTATTAAAGAACTTACAGAGCTGGTTGCAAAAGTCGTAGGATACGAAGGAACAATCAAATGGGATACAACAAAGCCGGATGGAACGCCTAGAAAGTTACTGGATGTAAGCAAACTGGAAAGTCTTGGCTGGAAGTATCACACAGAATTAGAAGAAGGAATCGCATTGGCTTATGATGATTTCTTACATAGTGAGATAAGAGTGGAACGCTGATGGCGTTCCACATTGTGGTTAAATAAAAGATATTGGAGTACTAAGTTGACAAACCGAAAAAAATATATAGATGTTTCAAAAGGAACTGCCATTCTTATAGTTCTGATTACGCATGTGTTCGGTCTATATGCCGTGGATTCTGAAATCCATAATCATATTATGGTAATATGTGCAACTTTACATAATCCTACTTTTTATTTTATGAGTGGAGTGCTTTTTTATGGAACTATGAAAAAGTATGACAGGAGTAAGATGCTGAAAAATAAATTTTTGGATTTGGTGGTTGTTTTTGCAGTATGGGTAGTTATATATACGATGTATCAGATAATATTAGGGCGTACATTTTATGTAGAAAACAGCATTACAGGATATAGCGTGAGTGCAATAAATAGTTTGTGGTTTCTTCCGACACTGTTTTGTGGGATGTCAGCGGTTGTGCTGCTTGATGTTTTGAAACATTGTAAACATATAGGGATCATTGTAAAAAATGATTTGTTATTGTGTATGATCTGGCTTTTGATGATTTTGGTAACAGCATTTTATTCATCGGGAATGGCTAAGATTTTTACTTTTTCTTATATCGTCTGGAAAGGATATCTTGGAAAAAGTAAAAAGCATATAGAAAGGCTGAATGCTGCTGTTTGGGGGATAAATGTGGCAGCTGTATTTGTCTTGAATTTTGCCCAAACAAGTGATATGAGTATTCCGGGCTGGCGGCTGGCACTGATATTGTTTATGTTTGTTACAGGATCCATTATTATTCCCAAAATTATGGAGCACATTTGTGAGAAAAAAAGTGAAAGCAAGGTCATTGATCGTCTGGCTAAGGTAGGTCAAAATACGGTTTATATTTACATTTTACATTTTTTTGTATTATATTTGTTTGAAGCATATGGAAAAATTAATTTATTTACGTGTGCTATTTGTTATGTATTGTGTGTTTTTTTCCCGTTAGCGGTAGGGCATGTTATCAAAGGTAAAAAGATTGATTACATTTTATTTCAACCGTCTAAGTTGTTAAAAAGATTGTAATAGACGCAGATTGGAAGAAATAAAAGGGTTTGTACCAGATACGACATATAATTATTTAAAACAAAAATATCAAAATAAATGAGACGGTAATCAGGAGGATAAAGTAATGCAGATAGCAGTAGCAGGAACAGGATATGTAGGTTTAGTAGCAGGTGTTTGTTTTGCGGAAGTTGGACACAATGTAATGTGTGTAGATGTGGATGAGAAAAAAGTGGAATTGATGAAATCCGGCGTGTGTCCGATTTATGAGCAGGATCTGGAAGAATTAATGCAGAAAAATTATAAAGAAGGAAGACTGGATTATACTACAGATTATGCAAAAGCGTACAAGAACGCAGATGCGATTTTTATTGGAGTTGGAACACCGGAGAAACCGGATGGGTCGGCAAATCTTTCTTATATTGCAACAGTAGCAAGACAGATTGCAGAAAGTGTGGAACATGATTGTCTTGTTGTTGTAAAATCTACAGTTCCGGTTGGCACGAATGATAAAGTGGAGCAGTTTATCCATGATTTCTTAGATAAAGATGTAAAAGTTGAAGTTGCAAGTAATCCGGAATTCTTAGCACAGGGAACTGCAGTACATGATACATTACATGCAGCACGTATTATTATTGGAACAGAGAGTAAGGAAGCAGAAGAACTTCTTATGAAGATCTATGAGCCATTCCATCTGCCAATCGTTTCTGTAAATAGAAGAAGTGCAGAAATGATCAAGTATGCATCCAATGATTTCCTTGCATTGAAGATTTCTTATATGAATGACATTGCAAATTTATGTGAATTAGTTGGTGCCAATATTGAGGATGTGGCAAAGGGAATGTCTTACGATGCACGAATCGGAGCCAAATTCTTAAATGCCGGAATCGGTTATGGCGGAAGCTGTTTTCCAAAGGATACAAAAGCATTAAATTATCTTGCAGAGCAGAATGGGTATCATCTTAGAACAGTAAAAGCAGCGATTGATGTGAATAAAGAGCAGAAAACAATGCTGTTTAAAAAAGCATCACAGCGTCTGATCACATTTACAGGGTTAAAGGTTGCTGTGTTGGGACTCACATTTAAAGCGGGAACAGATGATCTCAGGGAGGCACCATCATTGGAGAATATTCCATTGTTATTAGAGCAGAAGGCAGATATTTATGCTTACGATCCGGTCGGTGAAGAAAATTTTAAAAAGAAATACCCGACAGAGATCACATATGTTTCTACACCGGAAGAAGCATTAAAAGGAGCAAATGTTTGTTTCGTATTTACAGAGTGGGGCGAGATTAAGCAGCTTGCACCGGCAGATTTTAAAAATAATATGAGAACTGCCTTGGTTTATGATGGAAGAAATGTATTTGATCCGCAGAATATGAAAGATGCAGGGGTAGAGTATTATTCCATTGGAAGATAGAGTCAAAGTAATAGGGAGCTAATATATAATGAGTGAACACAATAAGATTATGGTTACCCGTTCGTCTATGCCAACATTAGATGAGTATGTAGCTGAGATAAAAGATCTTTGGGATAGTCATTGGATGACTAATATGGGAGAAAAACATCAAAAATTAGAGCAGCAATTGGCAGATTATCTTGGAATCGAAAAAGATAATATTGCATTGTTCGTTAATGGACATCAGGCGTTAGAATGTATTTTAGAAGCTTTGGAGCTTGGCAAAGAAAAGAATGCCTGGGGTGAACCAAAAAATGAAGTGATCACCACTCCATTTACATTTGCATCTACTACCCATGCAATTGTCAGAAAGGGACTAAAGCCAGTATTTTGTGATATTAATGAAGAGGATTATACGATAGATGCCTCTAAAATTGAGGAATTGATCACAGATAGAACATGTGCTATACTACCAGTTCATGTGTATGGAAATATGTGTGACGTGGAAACAATCCAGTATATTGCAGACAAGTATCATTTAAAGGTAATTTATGATGCAGCACATGCTTTTGGAGTTACTAAAAACGGACTAAGCAGTGCCTGCTATGGAGATGCATCAATGTTCAGCTTTCATGCTACGAAAGTATTTAATACGATTGAAGGGGGAGCAGTTTGTATCAGGGATAAGAAGTATAAAGAAATTTTAAATAAGTGGAAAAATTTTGGCATCTGTGGACCGGAGGATGTCGAATTTGCAGGTGGAAATGCTAAGATGAATGAGTTTTGCGCAGCAATGGGAATATGTAATCTTAGACATCTGGATGATGAAATAGCAAAAAGAAAGAATGTATATGAGCAGTATATGTCACATTTAAAGGGGATAGATGGAATTATTTTAAATAATAGATTTAATTGTGATGTTCCGAACTATGCGTATTTTCCAGTAGTATTTGATGAGAGTAAGCTTGGCTTCACAAGGAATGATGTGTTTCAGAAGTTAGAAGATAATGGAATAGTTGCCAGAAAGTATTTTTATCCACTATCTAATACCTATAAGTGTTATAGAGATAGATTTGAAGCAAATAAAACACCTATTGCATTAAAGATATCTGAAAGAGTGCTAACGTTACCGATGTATGCTGATCTGGATAGCTATAATGTTGAAAAAATATGTGGGTTAATTTTAGAAATGTTGAGGTAATGTATATGATGCTGCATGATTACGAATATGAGGTAAGTGTTTATTGCTGTACCTATAATCATGAAAAATATATTAGAGATGCATTAGAGGGATTTTTTATGCAAAAAACTGATTTTGACTGGAAATTAGTTATTCATGATGATGCATCTACGGATGGAACACAGGATATTATAAGGGAATATATAGACAAGTATCCTGAAAGAATTGTTTCTATTTTACAAACAGAAAATCAATATTCGCAAGGAATTGATATAAATAAAATTATGAGTAAGTACCTGAAAGGAAAATATATTGCAACATGCGAGGGAGATGATTACTGGACTGATCCATATAAATTGCAAAAACAATATGATTTTTTGCAGCAAAATCCGGAATTTTCAGGATGTTATCATAATATAGTTGAACTTAATAATGAGGGGGAGCAGGTAACATCAAAAGAATTTCCATATAAGGAAGAATTTGAAATTGAGAAAAAAATAAATGCTAAATTGCAAGGACAAACAGCGAGTGCTTTCTATAGGAATATATTTATGCTACTATCAGAAGAACAGAAACAGAAGTTTTTTGAGTGCAAGGCTAATGGAGATAGAAAAATAGCTGTTACATTAAGCTACCTTGGAAAAATAAAATATTTAAAGGATTACATGGCAGCGCATAGAGTGATTGAAACAGAAGGAGATAGTTGGCATGCAAGAGTATATGGAAAAAATATGACACAAAAAAAACTTGAAGGATGGCTTTCATTAAAGGAATACATACGAGAGGCATTTAATGAAGAATTAGATATAAAAGATGAAGAGAAGCATATATTATGGTCTAGCTTTAGTTTGTTTATGAAAAATAGAAGCAGAGGTGATTGGAATATATTTGTTAATGTTTGGAGTATGTTAGATAAAACAAATACTCAAAAAATAATATTATTGCTAAGTTATCCGTTAAAAAAGTAATTTTATATTTTAGGAGATGAAATAAATGACTACAAAAAAAAATGTAATTGTTTTACCCGGTACAAGATGGCAAATTCCGTTAGTGAAAAAATTAAAAAAAAGAGGCTATAATGTGATAGTTTTTGATTGTTTCGAAAATCAACCAGCTTATCACTATGCTGATGAGTATAGGCTGATTGATATTTTAGACAAAGAAGGTGTTTATAATTTGGCAAAAGAATATTCACCGCTTGCAGTTATGTCTGATGAGTGTGATATTGCGACACCAACGATTGCATGGGTGTCAGAGAAATTGGGACTACCTTCTATTGGAATGAGGATGGCTGAACTATATACAAATAAATATTGTATGAGACAGTTCGCACAGGAGAATGGGTTTGCAACGCCACTATTCTTTAAGTGTTTTTCTGTACAAGAAGCTGTGAAGGCATATCATTCATTTGGAAAGAAAATGATAATGAAACCTTTAGATTCGAATAGTAGTAGAGGTGTTTTTTCGATAGATGATGAAGCAGATATTTTAAAGCATTTTGCGGATTCTATAAAATATTCAAAAAAAGAAAAGAGTGTGTTGCTGGAGGAGTATATAATAGGAGAGGAATTCTCAGTCGATGGGATTATGAATTCAACTGGATATTATACCATGGCTATTGCTCATAAAAAACACTATGCAGATAATGAAAATTTGGATCAAGAATTGATTTTTAAGTATTCTGATGAGGTGTTTGATTATGACTTATTGCGAAAGACGAATAGAGAATATGTAGAGGCAACCGGTTTAAAGTTTGGACTCACGCATGCAGAATATAAATTTTGTAATAATAAGTATTATCTGATAGAGATAGGTGCCAGAGGAGGTGGGAATTTAATATCAGGAATTATCAACCCGGAATTGACAGGAATTGAGTCACAAGAATGTCTGATCGATTGGAGTTTGGGATTGCCAATTCAAGATCGAAAGTTACAGTATATAGATTCATATGAAAAAAAATGTGCTATTATGAGCTTTTTTGATGTGGGTGACAAGGTAGGTAAAGTATATGAAATCTCAGGCGAAGAATATTTACAAAATAATTTATGTATAAAATCATACTACTTTAGATATTCTAAGGGCGATATTGTAGATGCAGTTAAGGATGGAGGAAACCGATTTGGGTATTATATTGCATGCTGTGATTCCATAGAGGAGTTAAATGAAATCAAAGAAGAAGTAAAGAGAAGAGTTAGGATTAAATTTGAAAAATAAAGCTTAAATATCAAAAAGGAGAACCAAGAGAAATAGTATGACTATATTAGACACTACAATACGAGATGGCAGTTACTGCGTAGATTTTAAGTTTTCGCAGAAGGATGTTGCTGAAATTGTACAAAGGGTGAGTTCATTGGGCTTTTCATACATTGAAATTGGGCATGGAAAAGGATTAAATGCTAGTTCATTAGAAAATGGATTGTCGTTACAAACTGATGTAGAGTATATGGAAGCTTCAAATCAAGCGAATGAAAATTCAAAATTAGGTTTTTTTTGTATTCCAGGCATTGCCAGATTAGAAGATATAAAAATTGCTGCTGATAATAATATGAAATTTATACGAGTTGGACAAAATGCAGATGAAATTGAAACAACAAAAGATTATATAATCAAAGGCAAGGAATTAGGGTTAGAAGTAATGGTTAATTTTATGAAAACTTATATTATTTCACCTAAAGAGTTTGCCGAGAAGGCAAAGATTGTAGAGAATTGGGGGGCAGATTGTGTATATGTAGTTGACTCATCAGGAGGAATGCTGCCAGAACAAATAAAGGAGTATTATGAGAATGTAAGAAATTTGACTGACATTAAAATAGGACTTCATTGCCACAATAATATGGGGTTAGGAGTAAGTAATGCGTTAACGGCAAATGATTGTGGATATGATTTTATTGATACAACACTGCAAGGTGTTGGTAGAAGCGTTGGTAATACAATGGCAGAAGCATTTATAATGGCTTTAGAAAAGAAAGGTATCAGCACAGGATTCGATATTCCACGATTGCTGGAATATGGATATTATGTGAATGATAATATTATTAAAAAGACAGCGATTAATCCACTTGATTTAATGTGTGGTTATACAGATTTTCATTCCTCATATTTAAAAGATATATATAGGTGTTGTTTACAAAAAAAAGTTGATCCGTTAAGGTTGATTATGAAATATTCACAATATGATAAAAAAGGAATTGATTATGCAAGATTATGTGAAATTGCGGAGCAGTTGCCAGTAGACAATGATGAGAATCCATATGACTTTAGAAAATATTTTAAAACGATTTATAGATAAGGAGAAAATTATGATGACTGAAAGAGAGAAAAAGTATGCTGCATTTGTTGAGAATGACATGTTAAATAACCGAGGAAGGATAGTAAACGGATGCGAAGAATTAAGGTATTTATTGAAGAACCCGAAAGTGAATTCAATTTTTGCTAAGCACTATTTAAATGACATTTTGTTTTATGCAACCACATATTCCGAGTATTATAAAAAATATGCAAGTGCCAAGTCTTTATCAGATTTTCCAATTATGAAAAAACAAGATTTAAAAGATAATTGGGATAAGATTGCTATAAAGGGAATTTCTGAGGATGAACTTATAACAAAATATACAAGCGGCTCTACTGGTACACCATTTAAAATGATTATGGACAAATATAAGCATGCAAGATGGATAGCAGGCAATAAAGAACTAAGAGCCATAGATGGTGTAGAGTCTCATCAGAAAACTATGTTTATAAGCGCAAATGTTGCAGATAAAAAAATCCCCATGGAAAGACAAGAAAGAGACAATGTGTATTATATAGATTATCGTTATTTAGCTGAGGAAGAATTTGCAGATTTATTAACGAAATTAGAAATGGAAAATTATCGCACAATGACTGCTATTTCATCTGTGTGGGAGGCTCTGGCGCAATACATAAGAGCAGGAAAGGCACCCGCGTGGAAGGGAAAATTAATAGCAGTTTTTGCGATGTCAGAATTATTAAAAGAAACTACAAGAGAAACTATACAAGAGTACTTCAAATGCCCGATGTACTCCTATTATGCTAATGAAGAAAATGGCGCATTTGCTATAGAGGATGGAAGCGGATATGGGCACTTGTTAAATACAGCTGATTATTATTTTGAAGTTTTGAAAATGGATAGTGATGAATTAGCAGAAGATGGCGAGGTAGGCAGATTAGTAATTACAGACTATTTCAACAAGGCATTTCCTATTATCAGATATGAAAATGGAGATTTGGTATCTATAAGACATATGGAAGATGGTAGAGTATATATTGAGTCTATAATGGGTCGTGTTGCCGATGTGTTATATACAACAGACAAAAAGATGATAGATATTTTTCACGCTATTTCTTTTTTAGAACCTTGTCAAGATATAAAACAATTTCAATTAGTTCAGAGTGATTTTGATAAATTAGTATGGGTACTAAATACAACTAATCATTCATATGAAATGTTTATTGTTGATGAAACAAAGAAATTATTTGGTGAAAATGTAAATGTGGAGTTTAAGTACGTTGATGAAATACCGCGACTTAGAAGTGGAAAGACCAGAATGACAGTTTGTTTGATTCCAGAAAAGAGCAATTAGTCGAAAGGGAACAATATATAAAGATGTCAAGGAATTTTAAAGTAACATATTTAGGCTATTGTGTAGAAATGTTGAAATATTTATCAGAAAATAGTTGTTTTACAATAGTTAATGCTGTAGGTGTAAAAGGAAGAATATCAGATGAACAATTAAGATATATTTCTGAACATAAAATAGAATATAGGGAATTAGAAAAAAAAAGCGATTTATGTTCATTGGAAGAAATGCTTGATAAATCAGATATTGTTATTCTATATAAGTTTGAATATATTATTCCTCAAAATTTTATCGAAAAGTATACATTTTTTAATTTTCACGGTGGAAATTTGAAAACAAATCGTGGTGCGCATGCAGTTGTGTGGTCAATTTTGAATCAGGAAAAACAAACTTGTTTAACATTATATAAGCTGACTGGTGGAATAGATGTTGGTATTGTAATAGGTGAGTATTATGTGGACATTGAACGAGATGATACGCCGATTAGTTTAAATGAAAAATTATGGTTAGGGATTCCTGGACTATTATGCAGTCTTATTAAGTATCTGAATGGAACCATTAAAGGTAAATTGATAACAGAAGGGGAATACAGAAGGAAAATAAAAGAAGAAGATTACACGATAAATATTTATGCAGATAATTTTGAGAAAATTATAGCCAAAATTAATTCACAAGTTGCATATAGTGGAGCAGTTTTATGGTTTGAAGGAACAAAGTATCGTGTAAGATACACACATCAACAGGACATTCCAGAAGACTGTGAACGTATAGTTGAAAAGAAAGAAAATGAATGTATTGTTGAAGAACATGGGAAAAGAATCACAATGATAATCGAAGAAGAGAAGCAAGATGTTAATAAAGAAATTAAAGGTTCTTTGAGATAGGATTTATGAATGCATGGAAAATAAAATAAAAACAAAAGTAATCAGTGGATTTATATGGCAGTTTGCAGAAAGTTGTGGAGCTCAGATTGTAAGCTTTATTGTTTCAATCATTTTAGCACGCATATTGGAACCGAGCGATTACGGAACAATATCATTATTATTAGTATTTATTACGATATTGAATGTGTTTGTGGATAGTGGACTTGGAAATGCTCTTATTCAGAAGAAGGACGCAGATGATGCAGACTTTTCAACAGTATTTATTTTCAATATTTTTATGTGCATTGTATTGTACATTATTATGTTTTTATGTGCACCTGGTATTGCAGTGTTCTATGGCGACAAGTCATTAGTAGCCTTAATAAGAGTATTAAGCATAATCATATTAATTTCGGGTGTAAAAAATGTGCAGAAGGCATATGTGTCAAAACATATGTATTTTAAAAAGTTCTTTTTTGCAACACTGGGAGGAACGATATTTTCGGCTGTAGTCGGTATTGTCTTAGCGTATTGCGGATTTGGTGTATGGGCATTAGTTGCACAGCAATTGAGCAATATGTTAATTGATACCATCGTGTTATGGTATACTGTCAGGTGGAGACCAAAATGGATATTTTCACGGTCAAGACTGAAACCTTTATTGTTATATGGGTGGAAGCTGCTATTAGCAAAATTATTGGATACTGTATATAATAATCTGACACAGTTGATTATTGGAAAACAGTTTTCAACTGCAGATTTAGCATACTATAATCGTGGACAACAATTTCCAAACTTAATAGTTTCTAATGTGAACTCATCGATTGACGGAGTTTTGTTTCCGGTTATGTCGAAGGAACAGGAAGATGTCGATAAATTACGGAGAATGACAAAAAGGGCAATAACGGTGAGCAGTTTTATTATGTGGCCAATGATGGTAGGATTAGCAGTTATTGCAGAACCAATGGTCAAACTGATATTAACAGATAAGTGGCTTGAATGTGTACCATTTTTACAGATATTTTGTTTGTCCTACGCATTATATCCGATTCACACGGCTAATTTAAATGCGATTAAGGCATTGGGAAGAAGTGATATTTTCTTAAAGCTGGAGTTTATAAAAAAGGCTGTAGGTATAACAATAATTGTAGTTGGAATTTCGTTTGGTGTATACGGACTGGCAGCAGCAACATTAGTGGCATCTATTATAGGAACATTTATTAATTCATATCCAAACAAGAAAGAATTACAATACTCTTACTTACAACAGGTAGGAGATATATTGCCATCTATCATTATGTCATTGATCATGGGGCTGATTGTTTACCCAATACAGTTTCTGAATGTTAGTATAGTTTGGATTGTATTGTTGCAGGTTATGGCAGGGATACTTGTATACATATTTGAAGCTAAGCTTATAAAAAATGAAACTTATGATTATATTATAAGCATTGTAAAAGAAAAGAAAGGTCAAATGAAAAATCATGGATAAAGTTAGGAAATCAAACCTTGAACTTTTTCGTATCATTACGATGCTGGCAATTGTTGCACATCATTATGTTGTTTGTTCAGATTTATGGGATACAATAAATTTAAATGGTGCGATGTCAATAAAAAATGTCTTTTTATTATTATTTGGGGCATGGGGAAAGACCGGAATTAATTGCTTTGTACTTATAACAGGTTATTTTATGTGTACAGCCAATATAAAAACAAGTAAATTTTTGAAA
>ERZ1026856.522-NODE-522-length-23462-cov-5.446362_pt1 | contig 23462 bp, 20 predicted proteins | sample MGYA00380158_ERZ1026856 | MGnify/ENA primary metagenome ERZ1026856 (study PRJEB33269, sample SAMEA4719794) | human gut metagenome | biome: human-associated habitat; feature: organic feature; material: feces | place: Cameroon | collected 2013-10 ...
CGAGATGTCCATCTCCTCGAACTGCAGCACCGCAACATCCGCGCCGTAGCGCTCCTCGAGGTAACGCTCCTGCGCCTCGAAGCTCCGCGGCCGGTCCGCATACTCCCGCTCCGCCGCCACCAGCGTCGCGAGACGCAGGATGGTCTCCGGCTCGTGCCAGCGCTCGAGCTGGTACAGCGAGTCCGAACCAACGATGAAGTAGAAGTGCACTTCCGGATACCGATCATGCAGGATGGTCAATGTCTCCGACGTGTAGGTTTCACCGCTCCGTTCCATCTCAAGCCGCGACAGGCAGAAGCCCGGATGACCCGCGATGGCGAGCTCCGTCATCGCCGCACGATCGGCGGCCGGACTCACCTTCCGGCTGTGCTTCAGGTACGGATCCCCGGCCGGCATGAACCAGACCTCATCGAGCTGAAGCTGCGCCTGCGCACACTCCGCAAGCGCGAGATGCGCGTTGTGGATCGGGTCGAAGGTCCCGCCCATGATGCCCACTTTTTTACTCGCCGTCATACGCGTTATCGAACTCCTCGTCGTCTTCCTCGACGAAACGAAGGCTGAAACCGCCCGATCTCGCTGCATTCTTCGCATCCGCGATCTCCTGCTTATGACCGGCGCGCTTCGCACCCTTCTTCTGCTTCTCAAGCTCCGCCTTCGAGGTCTCGTACTTCCGCTTCTTAAAATCCGGATTCGGCTTGTACAGCACGATCTTCCGACCGATCACCTGGACCACCTCGGACTGCGTACGACCCGCCAGCGTATACGCGATCTCGTTCGCATCATCATCGCAGTTCTTCAGAATATTGATCTTGATGAGCTCGTTCTTCACGATATTCTCACGCACCGCATCGATAAACTCCGGTGTCAGGCTGTTCTTACCGATGGAAAGCACCGGCTCGATGGTCATGGCTGCGCCCTTCAGCTGGGAACGCATCTTACTGTCTCTGATATATTTCTTCATTTTATTCTCCTGTATGCAGATGTCTCACCTATGCACAAGCGGCATCATCACATGGACGCTGCGCAGCCTCGTACACATAGCCGGTGAAACATAATCTCTGTTCCCACTTAGTTCTCTGTATCATCCTCGTCGCTGAGCCCGAGGACCTCTGCGTAGTCGTCCTCGTCACCCTCGTCGTAGCCAATGTCTTCGTCCTCGACATCATCACTCTTCTCCGCATGACGCTTCGGAAAGGCCTGATCGATCGCCGACTGGAGGTCGCCCTCCTCATACGCATCGGTATCATAGAACTCGAAGGTATGACCGTAGATCTTGATGGTATCGCCCTCCTGGATGCCCATCTTCTTCAGCTTCCGGATGATGCCCTGATCGACCAGGAACTGCTGGAAGAACTCGAAGCCCTTCTCTGCCTGCAGGTTCGTATAGCCGAGCATCTTCTCGATCTTCGGACCCTCGACGGAGTAGGTATCCGCATTCAGCTTCTTGAACTCGATGGCGAGCTGCTCCTTATGACCGAGCGTCTCGAGATCGACCTCACTCTCAAACACCTCCGTCTTCTCTGCACCCGCGGCCTCGACATAGGTCCAGGCGGCCTCGAGCAGATCACGAAGACCGGTATTCGTCGCTGCAGAAATTGCAAAGACCTTCACGCCCTGTGGCTCGTAGATCTCCTTGATGCGCGTGAGCGGACAGTCTGTCCCCTGCTCATCGATGATGAGATCCGTCTTATTGCACGCGATAATCATCGGCTTCTCAAGAATCCGCGGATCATACTTCGCGATCTCATCATTGATCGTCTTGATATCCTCGACCGGATCTCTGCCCTCCGAGCCGGCGGCATCGACCACGTGGATCAGCACCTTACAACGCTCGATATGACGCAGGAACTCGTGACCGAGACCGATGCCCTCCGAGGCACCCTCGATGAGACCCGGAATATCCGCCATAACGAAGCTGCGGTCGCCCTTCAGGCCGACCACACCGAGATGCGGCGTCAGCGTCGTGAAGTGATAGTTCGCGATCTCCGGCCGCGCATTACTGCACATCGACAGAATCGTCGACTTACCCACGTTCGGAAGACCGACGAGACCGACATCCGCGATCACACGAAGCTCCATCTGTACCCAGAGCTCACGGGAATCCTGACCCGGCTGCGCGAACTTCGGTGCCTGCATGGCCGGCGTTGCGAAGTGCATATTACCGAGACCGCCCTTACCGCCCTTCAGAAGAACCATACGCTGGTTCTCGCCGGACATATCCGCGATGATCTTCTTCGTCTCGAAATCACGAATGATCGTTCCCTCCGGAACACGGATCACCAGATCCTTACCATTCTTACCGTGCATACGCTTTCCGCCGCCTTCTTCACCCGGCGTCGCGATGTACTTCTGACGATTACGGAAATCCTCGAGCGTATTCAGCCCCTTATCCACCTCGACGATGATATCACCGCCCTTACCGCCATCACCGCCATCCGGACCACCCGCCGGCACGTACAGCTCACGACGGAACGACACATGACCATTTCCGCCCTTACCACTCTTGATGAAAACCTTTGCAATATCTGCAAACATAGAATCTTTCTCCTTTCCCGACTGTATCCTAGCGCCAGCTACAGAAGCTGTCGCTAACAACCGGAGAGCAAATGAATATAACAGATACATTATATACCATGTATCCATAAAACAGAATAATGAAGCAAAAACCCTGTACTGAAGATTCAGTACAGGGTTTGATTCTTGTAGAAGCGCTCAGTAAATTACTCAGCATCCACTGGCATAACGGAAACCTGCTTCTTGTCTCTGCCGAGGCGGCCGAACTTAACGACGCCATCAACCTTTGCAAAAAGGGTGTAGTCATTGCCGAGGCCTACGTTAAGACCCGGGTGAATTCTTGTTCCGTTCTGCTTGTAAAGAACATTGCCAGCCTTTACGAACTGACCATCTGCTCTCTTCTGTCCAAGTCTCTTGGACTCCGAATCTCTACCATTCTTGGTAGAGCCCATACCTTTATGATGAGCCATGATTATCCTCCAAAAAACAAACTGATTAGCCGATAGAATCGATCTTTACTTCTGTAAAGAGCTGTCTGTGACCATTCTTCTTATGGTATCCAGACTTTCTCTTGTACTTGTAAACGATAACCTTCTTGGCCTTGCCATTCTTAGTTACAGTGGCAGATACCTTAGCACCATCAACGACCGGTGTACCGATCTTCATAGCGCCATCATTAAGAACAAGCACCTGATCGAAAGTAACCTTGTCGCCTTCCTTTACATCAAGCTTCTCAACTCTAATGATATCGCCTTCGCTTACCTTGTACTGCTTTCCACCTGTAAGGATTACTGCATACATTACGAGGGTCCTCCTTTTTATCATTACTCGCTGGCTTCGGTGGTGTTTTCACACACTTTTACCTCGTCACGCGGCATACTAAGATAAATTACTCTTTCTTTGCAGAATTGTCAATAGGTTTTGCAAAATTTATTGAATCAGTTTCCGATAATACGGATAGTTCGCCGTCACCTCACTCACTGACACATTATTCGCACCGGAGTTCTCATGGATGACGATCATATTTCCATTGCCGGCCCACTGCAGGAACATCACGACATGCGAGTCCGCACCGACACGTACGACGATATCGCCCGGCTGCAGCTCCGACCGCTTGATCTTCTGTCCCTCACCGATGAGCGTCGCCGTACTGCTCGCGCCGTTCAGCCGGTTCCCGATCGCCGACCAGTACACCCACTGTACCCAGCCGGAGCAGTCGAGGCCCCGCAGCACACGGCCCTTATAGTCCGCCTCGATGACACGACCGAAGCCGTTCTTCTCATAGCTCGCCGCACTCGCCTTGCCGCCCCAGTAATACGGGATCTTGCCGACCGACGAAAGCGCAAATTTAATGACCGCCTTCCGCTCGTCCGAAATATCCTCCGGAAGCGAGGACAGGTACTTCGAGATCTCCTCCTCCGTCAGCGGCTGCTTCGGATTGATGGTCGAGATTGAGAGACCATAGGTCTTGAACCAGTCCTGCGAAATCAGCTTCTGCACATAGCCCATCTGCTCCTCGGTCCAGCCGTTCCAGCCGTTCCGCGCGAGCGCTGCATCGAGGCTCTTCGTCGCCTCGTTTTCATCCTGATCATCCGCCGAGAGCGCTACCGTACGGAGGCCCTTCGCATCCTCGAAGCCGTAGATCGTCACCTTCACATAAAGGTCCACATGGCCCGGGCAGTAGTTCTTGCTCTTGACATCCGTCTCAGTATTCGTGCTCTGCTTGGCCTCCTCGGCTGCGAGGCTCTGCTGCACGAGCTGACGAAGCGTGTTTTCATCCATGTTCTTCAGCTGCTCGCCCGTGAAGGTACCGATCACGGTCTGCTGGCTGTCGGCCAATGCTGTCGTCGCCTGAACGTCACCACCCGCACTGCTGCTCGCGGCCGCTGCACTTGTCGCCTGCTTATTCACCTCATCGATGCCCTTGCCGGCCTCGTAGCCCGCATAGCGCTTCTTTTTCTGCCCGTTCTCACCTGTCTCGTAGGTCGTATCTTCTGTACTCGTCGGCGCCGCCGTGGCAGAAACGACCGCCTGGGTCTCACTCGCCTCGGTCGAAACCGCCGCCGTCTCCGGTACGGCACTCGCCGCCGCGGTATCACTGTCGCCGAAGACCAGCATGCTGCTCGTCAGCGAACCCGCCGCACGCGCGTTCTTCTGCGCCTCCGCATACGCCCGCGCCGTTCCATATCTGCCCGGCGTACCATAGTGGACGCCATCCAGCGACGCCAGCGTCTCCTGCGCGGCCTGCGCCATCGTGCCCGCCGTTCCATCGGCATCCGAAGCCTCGCGAGCCCGCAGCTCCCGAAGTGATGTCAGACCGGAGAGCAGACCGTGACGACCGATCGCTGCGCCTGCGGAGCTGTGCGTCGACATCTTCTTCACCGGCTGCATCGCGCCGAGCACCAGCATGCCGTTATTGGATGCGGCCTGCGTCTGGGCTGCCGTCGCCTGGGTCGGCGCGGCGGTCTGCACCGGTGCCGCCGTCTGGGCGACTGTCTGCGTCTCGGCTTCCGTCGAAGCCGCTGCACTCTCCGGCACACTCGTTACCGAGCTCTGACTGCCTGCGCTTCCGTTGCCGTCACTGTCTGAATGAAAGATGATTCCCTTGCCGCCGGCATTGCCCTCGGCATCCGTCTGGGTTTCATAGTTCTTCATCTCCGCCGTCGTCGTGACGCTGCTGTCACCCGTCAGGTTCAGTACCTGCTGATTCTGCGCAGAGATCGCCGCACTGCCCGCCGACAGTGCATCCTGTGTGAGGAGTCCCTCGCTCCGGTTCGTCGCGGCCTGCAGCTGCAGCTTCAGCGCTGCCAGTGCCTCCTCGACCTTCTTCGCGTCATCCGCCTCTTCCTTCGCGGTCCGGTTGATACAGCCACTGTCGTAGTAGACATTTCCGATGCTGATCGTATATTTCCGCGACTTGCTGTAGAGCTCCTCGCAGTACTTCTCGAAGGTATCGACGTCGAGATAATCGTGCGCATAGCAGTAAACGGACGCCATTGCCATGATATCCTTGACGTTCGAGTACTCGTTTACCTGCTCGCCATCTGCGTTATAGAAGGAGACATTGACATTTTTGAAGTTCGGGATGTACCAGGTCGAGGCATCATTCGGATCCTGGCCGCCGGCGTTCGGGTTATACTTACCCATGACGCGGCTCAAGCTCACGCCGAGGCGCTTCGCGAGATTGAGCGGCGACACGCCCGCCTCATCGTAGATCTTCGCGAGGTACTCGTTGTCGGCGGTCATCAGCTTCTGGTAGACCTCACCGGCGTAGCTGTGGATGGTATCGCTGGTATCCGCGCCATCTCGGTAGAAGTACGCGAGGTTCAGCTTATCCGGCGCCGGCTGGAACTGCGATGCGCTCTCACTGTCCATGAGGTTCGCAAGGGAGGAACGCAGGCCTCCGAAATTAAGGCCGTTCGCCTTCGGCAGCTCGCTGAGCGTGGCCAATGTTTCTTCCTCGACGACCGTCTCGGTCTCTGCAGGCATCGTCTCCGCCGGTGCAGCGCCATAGTGCTGCGCCGCGATGGACACAACAAGACCGGCAGCCAGCAAAACTGCCGTGGCTGCCGTCTGTTTCTTATTCATATGGATAGGGAAATCTGTTTTTTTCATAGGCTTCATCATAGCACAGCTCTGCGCCCGAAAATTTTAATTTTTCGTGAATTTAAGCTAAGGGGACCCGGAAGGGCGGCAACGGAGGCACAGTACTCCGTTGCCGCCCTTCCGGGTCCCCTTCCTGTTTTTAATTGCAGAATTTATTCCGTAGCTTCGCGAGAAGCTCCGTAAAGTAGGCAGGGTAATCCGAGCTGAACTCGACGTACTCACCGGTTCGCGGATGAATGAAGCCCAGCACCTGGGCGTGCAGGCACTGCCCCTGGAGGTCAAACGGGCACTTCTTCGGCCCATAGACCTCGTCGCCGAGCAGCGGATGGCCGAGGGAGGCCATGTGCACACGGATCTGATGTGTGCGCCCCGTCTCGAGCGTGCACTGCACCAGGGTATACGCACCGCCGAAGCGCTCAAGCACATGATAGTGCGTCACCGCCGGGCGGCCGTTCAGCTCGTCGATGGCCTGCTTCTTTCGGTCCTTCTTCGAGCGGCCGAGCGGTGCATCCACGGTGCCGTCGTCCTCCCGGATGTTTCCGATCACGATCGCCACGTAGCGGCGGGTGATGGAGTGCACCTTCAGCTGCGCCGCGAGTGACTTGTGCGCCTGATCATTCTTACAGACTACGAGCAGTCCCGTCGTGTTCATATCGATGCGGTGGACGATGCCCGGACGCATCACCCCGTTGATGGAGCTCAGCTCCGAACCGCAGTGATACATCACCGCATTCACGAGGGTGCCCTGCGCATGCCCCGCCGCCGGATGCACGACCATGCCCTTCGGCTTATTCACGATCAGCACATCCTGATCCTCGTAGACGATGTCGAGCGGGATGTCCTCCGGCTCCACGTCGAGCGCCACCGGTGCCGGCAGGTCCAGCGACAGCACATCGCCGGCCTTCAGCTTCGTGCTCGCCTTCGCCGGCTTCCCGTTCAGAAGGATACGCGCCTCCTTCAGCAGCTTCGCCGCATAGCTCCGCGAAATCTCCGGCTCCTTCAGCGTCGCGAGATACTGATCGATCCGAATCGGACACAGCTCCGCCGGCACACGGATCTCGACGGCCTCTGCCTCTGCTTCAGCGCCTGACTCTACATCTACATCGTCATCAAACGCCAGCTCGATTTCTGTTTCTTTTTCCTTGCTCATGGGTCTCAGCGCTCCTCATTGCGATGCAGGAAGCCTAGCTCCTCATCCTTAAAGTAGAAAAGGAAGAGCACGACCATCAGGGCGCAGCCCACCGTCACGTAGATATCGGCAACATTGAACACCGGAAAGTCGATCGGGCTGAAATAGATGAAATCGACGACAAACTGCTGGCGGACACGGTCGATGAAATTACCGATCGCGCCCGAAAAGATCAGCTCACACACGAGCAGCAGCGGCAGAAAATGCCGGTCACCCTGCGGGATGCGATGCACGACATAGACGATGCCGCACAGCACCACGACCGTGATGATATAGAAGAAAACCTGCGCGCCCTGCAGGCTGCCGAACGCCGCACCGCGGTTCTCGATATACAGCAGGTAAAGCACATTCCGGATGATCGGGACACGCTCCGCCCCCATCAGATGCTCCACCGCAAGCTGCTTCGTGAACTGGTCAAGCCCAACCAGCACCAGCGCCAGCAGCAGAAAAATACCCCAACGTTTCGAATTCTCTTTCATCTTACTCCTTCATAATCGCCCGAAGCCCCTCGAGCATCTGCGCATCCGACACCGCATGATCGATATACGCCTCGCCGAGCTGCCGCAGCAGGATGAAGCGCACATGACCATGGTCCATCTTCTTGTCCTTCCGCGTCGCCTGGAGAATCTCCTCCTGGTCCATCGCCCGGCAGCGGGTTTCAAGACCGACCGCCACCATCAGATGTTCAATGCTGTCGACCTCTGCCGTCGTCAGCGTCCCGGAAATCTGCATCGCCGTGAGACAGCCGAACCCCACACACTGACCATGGCTGTAGCTGAAGTTCGAGCACTTCTCGATCGCATGCCCCAGGGTATGACCGAAGTTCAGCAACTGACGCTCCCCCTTCTCGGTCGGATCGACCTCGACCACCGCACGCTTGATGAGATTACTCTGGTAGACGGTCTCCATCAGCACGGCCATATCCCGCGCCTCGAGCTCCGCCTGATGTGCATTCAGGTAGTCAAAGTAATCACGACTCTTGATAAGGGCGTGCTTGATGACCTCCCCCATACCGGAGGCATACTGGATCGCATCCAGACTCCGAAGCGTCGCCACATTACTGTAGACGAGCGACGGCATATGGAAGGCACCGACCATGTTCTTATAGGCACGGAAATCGACACCCGTCTTTCCGCCGATTGAGCTGTCGACCTGCGAAAGCAGCGTCGTCGGAATCTGAATGAAACGGATCCCGCGCATATACGTCGCCGCCGCGAAGCCCGTCATATCCCCGATGACACCACCACCGAGTGCGACGAAGACATCATTCCGATCGAAGCTCGCCTCGACCGCCGCCGCGTAGATCTCCGCGATGGAATCCGTATTCTTATGCTCCTCCCCCGGCACCAGCACCAGCTCATGAAGCACACGGAAGCACGGACGAAGCGCCGCGCGCACCTCCTCGAGATACAGCGGTGCTACATGCTCATCCGTCACGATCAGCGCACGCCGCTCCCGAAGCCCCAGCGTCTCTACAGCCGCTGCCAGCCCCGCGAAACTCTCCTCGATATAAATCGAGTAGGAAAAAGCCCCCTGATACATCACATCTAATTTTCTCGACATCTAACCGTCCCCCTGCAAAAACTCATTTCATTTTATCATACCGGAGCCATAAAATACAGTTCTGAAAATTACTCACTGAGATGCCGTACAGTTACATCGTTATAGTTGAGACGTAACAGTTCAACCACTCTGGCTCTTCTAAGGAGTTTGAGTCACTCCTCATTCGCCCACCCCATGAAATCCATGGCTTCTTGTATGCATTGGTCCCGCTCCAGCTCATGAGGAGTTCTCAAACTTCTGCCTATTCTAAAACAGCATTAAGAAAATTTACACCGGCGTCCATCAAAACAGCATCGTTGGCGTTGGCGGATTGGGTACACTCAAGAAAACAGCATTGCTGGTGTTGGCAATCCGGGTACATTCAGGAAAACAGCATTGCTATTTTCTATCTTTGAACCCAATTACCCACGTAAAAATCAGTGGATTTTACACAGAACGGCTGGTTTCAGAAAATCGGCATTGTCGGCTTGTAATGTAGATTTTTTGTTTCAGCCCATACTGTGAAAAAAATCAGTGAAACCGGCAATGTAGTTTCTTGGAAATCTTCATTCTGCGAAAAAGCAGCAATGTAGAATTTCTGGATTGCTCGATTTTGTAAAAATCCAGCAATGCTAAATTCTGGAAATCAAGGTATCTGTCAACGACAACAATGCAGAATTTCAGAAATCTGCCCGTTTGTCAACGCTGGCAATGCTGAATTCTGGAAATCAAGACATCTGCCAACACTGGTAAGGCACTGGTAATACTGAATCCTGAAAATAAGTTCATCTGTCAACGCTGGCAATATCACTGGCAATGCTGAATTCTGAAAATCAGATCATCTGCCCATCGCGTGCATGATGGCGAAGGAAACGGATATAGCGTCGATTTTTTTGTTTGCCTGCATGGGGGGCGGGTTCGATATGTAAATTGATAATAGATGTACCATGGGTGGGCAGGCAAACAAAAGAGACGCCCGGTATGGACATCGCTTGAAAATCAGGCGGTGTGAAGAACTTGCCTCGGCTTAGAGCTTTCCGAGCGCGCAGTACTGTGCTTCTGTTGCCGGCCCTCCGGGGCACCTGCCACACAACGTAAAGAGCGGAGGAGCCGAAGCCCCTCCGCCCTGTATCATTTTGATTAAACCCGAAGATTCAGCCCACCGATGTTCACATCAGTGGTCGCTGCCAGAATGTTCTGGAAATCACCGGACAGCTCCACATTTGGCGGTGTCGCGATGAAAATATAGTTCGAAATCTTCTGAAGATTTCCCTCCAGAGAATACGCTGCACCGGATGTGAAGTCGATGATGCGCTGCGCGATCTCCATATGAAGGCCCTCCATATTGAGAACGACCGCCTTGCCCTGAAGCAGATAATCACAGATCTCTCGGGAATCGTCCATCGAGGTCGGCTTGATCATGGTGACCTCCATACCTCTATGTGCCGGCTGCGGCTGCGCCTGTGACTTTCTGGAGAAAAGTGTCGGCTTTAACGGACGGTCCTCTGCTCCGTCGTCGTCCATATCCTGCGACTTCGATCTCGAGAAGATATTGCCACCACGCTGTGGCTCGTCCTCATAATCGTCGTCATAGTTATAATCATCGTCGAGATCGTAATCATCATCCTGATCGACGCGCATGGATTTCATGATATTACTGATAAAGCTCATTTACTTAACCCCCGTGTACACGCAGTTTCCCTACTATTCATAAGGTCTATTTTATACAATTATCTTTGCTTGTCAATAAATACAGCTCCGTGTTTTGATACGAAAACACAGAATAGTGAAATTTTACATCATTTTCACTTTTTGTAAAGGTCTATTCGGATGCTCGACCGATGTTTTTCAGAAGAAACAATCTTCCGGGAATCCGAATCCATTCACCGGATGTCGTCTGTATACAGACGACAAGGATGCTCCCTGCGTAACATATATGAAAAATCACTGGTAAACGAGCTGTCCGTCCTTCACGAGTGACGCATTCAGCACGATATGATCATAGACCGAGATGCCGTAATCTGTATTCTCTGCGACGATGATGTAATCCGTGTTCTGCTCGATCGGCACGATCTGCCGGAAGATACAGTAACCACGGTTGATGTTGTAGACACCCTGCAGGGACTTCACCGGTCCCACCGGATAGGTCTGCGTCGAATCGAGCTGCCCGCTCGTCGCTGCCTCCGGTCGCACGAGGATGTTATTCGTTCGGATCGAACTCGTAGCACTGTCATCCGGAATGCTGAGGTAGCAGTACTGATCATCGATACGGTAGATGTCCGTCGGTACGAACTCGACGGAAGCACCGGAACCGTCCTGTGCCACGGTCTCCCGATAGAAGCCCGTGCTGCCATCCGGTCCCGTCGTCTTAAACGCCTTCGGCACGATGTAGAAGTCCTTCTCCGTGACCGCGGTCACCGGAATCTTGAGTCCCTTCTGATCATTCGTCACGATGTCAAACTGGATGAAACGCTCGTCACAGAACTGCTCCATCAGCTCGGTGAAATCGAGCTGACCGTAGCTGTTCCCATCCTTCCCCGTGAAGACCTGAAGCGCCGCACTCACCGTCAGATCCGATTCCGTAAAGTGAACCTTTACCTTCTTCACATCCTGGTACTTCGCCTTCGCCTCATCATCGAGCTGGAAAACGAGACTCCACTTCTCGCTCGTGATCAGCTTATAGACCGGCTGTCCGCTCTCCATCAGGGCACCCGGTTTCGTGATGTTCCGCTTATACCCGCTCATCGTGAAGAGATCCGCGGTCACGGCATCGGCCGTCAGCCCCTCATCACCGTCGATGGCATAGGACACCACCCCGGCCTGATCAGCGCTCACCCGCACATAGTTGATGCCGAGCTTCTGAAACACATCATCGAGGTCCTGCGCACTCGACACACTGGAATACTCGAGCGCAGACGCGTCGAGCGAGTATTTCGTGTTATACAGTGCAGAGAAATTACTGTTTTTGAAGGACTGTGAAAACTGGGACAGACGATAGCGGATATCCGAGATCTGCTCACTCGTCATCTCCGTCGTGAGCTCCGGATGCTCCTTCAGATAGGACTGGAGTGCACCGGTTTCATCGATGGTATAGACATCACTGCTGACGGCCACTCTCCGGCCATCCTGGATATAGTAGTGCACATAGCCGGAGCTCGTGGCATTCACGGCCTGCTCCTGCCGGATGGCGATACCGGTATACTGCTGGTCACGGACAATGCTCCCCTTCTGGACCTCATAATATCGGATCTGGTCACGGGAGACATAGGAGTATACACTAAAAACAATGTAGAGAAAGATAATCGCGAAGATTATCATCCCTACATTGAATTGAAATGGTCTTCTGTATTTAGCTGTAGATTTTACTTGCTGTTTAACGGCCATTGTGAACTGTGGATTAAAGCGCGATCGCTACATCCTTCTTCACGCTGTCAGGAAGCTCATCGGCATCCATCGATACGCTCAGTACGAAGGTTACCTTGTACTTATCGCCGAGATCCTCTAAGCGCTTGATGCAGTTTGTGATATCTGCGCCCTCAAGAGAAGAAAGCTTAAGGAAGCTGTCCAGGAACATGTACTCGAGGTCGTGATCCTGAGAAATAATACCGCTTACGAAGCCGATGAACGCATCTTCGGAATCGATTGGGAACTCATTTACGTTAATAAGACGGATCTTATTACTGAGCTCATACATATGCTGTGCCGACTTATCGAGGAAATCAACGCTGCCGTTGGCTTCCTTCACTACTGAGTTTGCCTTATCAAGAAGCTGCTTGGTCTTACCTTTGCCTCTCTTGCCTACAATCAACTGTACCATAGTCAAGTACCTCCTAACTTTTGTGGCTTTAGTATAGCTCATTCGGGGGTCTAATTCAAGGAGCAATCACAGAACATGGCTTCTAAAAAACGGGGTTTAACTCAGTGGATTTTCTCCAGAAGCATCGTCATATTGGCATACAGATCATCGCGGGTTTTCGCCTTCATGACAGTGCTGATATACTCTTCGCCGGTGGCCTCTTTTTCGGTCGCCTGGGTGAGGCAGTAGCCGGCGGCCTTCGTGGTGCCGGTCTTTCCGCCGAGGACACGGAGGCCGTCCGGGGTCGGGACTTCACCGAGCATGTACTTGTTCGAGACGGTCCACTCCTGCTTCTTCGGCATGCCGTTTGCGTCCTTATACTCCGGGTCGTAGTGCACGCTTCCGACGATCTCGCGGAAGGCGTCGTACTCGAGGGCCGCGTGCATCGTCAGGTAGATATCATACGGCGTCATATAGTGATTCTCGTCCGGGAGTCCATTGACGTTTACGAAGTGGCAGCCGGTGGCACCGATCTCCATCGCGGTTTCGTTCATCATCTGGACGAAGGTATCGACGGAGCCGGCGGTGGCCTCCGCGACGGCGACCGCGGCATCATTTCCAGACGGCAACAGCATACCATAGAGAAGCTCCTCGATGGTGAGGGTCTCCCCCGGGTGGACATAGGCCATGGAGGATCCGGAGACGTTGATCTTCGAGTTCTGCGTGACCGTGAACTCCTGCTGCAGGTCGTCGACATTCCGAAGGCACACGAGCGCCGTCATCACCTTCGTGATGGACGCCGGATAGGTGCGGACATACGGATTCTTCGAGACGAGCACCTGTGGATCATCGCCCTCGTTTGAGACGAGGAGGGCCGCTTCCGCCGTGAGGCCGTCTGCCCCGACCGTCTGCTTCGCATCCGGGAGCGCGAGGCCCTTCGAGAAGCCGTCGGCGTGCTTTCCGGAGACATCACTGACACTGACCGCGTTCATGCGGGTGAGTCCCATGCGGATGTCGTAGCTGTGCTCCAGCTTTTTCCGCCCGCAGCCGGCGAGCGGCATCATCAAAAATACGCATAAAAGAACCGGAAGGAGTCTTCGCTGGAAGCTCCCTCCGGATATTTTCATGCTGCGATCCCGATTCTTTCGATTCTGTCTAAGCATGTATCTGTTTATCTCCTGAATAATCTTCGATTCTCTGCTGCATCCGCGTGGTCTCCGCGCATACCTGTACGCGGGGATGCTGACTGCGGTCTTCATCCGGGTGTCGTCCCTCGTGAAGCCAATGTCTCCATCAGATGTTCCGCCACTCGAGATCGCCACGCTCCAGCGCCTTGATCAGAAGCTCGGCGGTCGCGAGGTTCGTTCCGATCGGGATGTTGTAGCTGTCACACAGGCGAACGACGGAGTTGACCTCCGGCTCCTCTGCCTTTACATGCAGAGGGTCCCGCAAGAAGATCACCATATCGAGGTTTCCCTGCTCGATCTGCGATGCCAGCTGACGGGCACCACCCGTCTCTCCCGGCAGGAATTTATGAATACGAAGATTCGTGACCTCCTCGATGAGGAGTCCGGTGGTACCGGTTGCATAGAGCTCATGCTTGCTCAGGATACCACGGTAGGCGATGCAGAAGTTCTGCATCAGCTTCTTCTTTGAATCATGTGCGATTAATCCGACATTCATTGTTTAGACCTCTCTGATCTTACGTTTTCTTTTTACAACAGCGAAGCAGGACGTCCTTGCGAAAAGGAGCGTCAACTTACGCACGATCGCTTCTCTGCAATGCTACATTCAATACGATGCCCATACCGGCATAGACGGAAACCAGTGAACTTACGCCTCTCGAGAAAAAAGGAAGTGTGATACCGGTATTCGGGAAGATTCCCGTGGTGACCGCAATGTGCGTATACGTCTGAAAGCCGATCCATGCCATCATGCCGACACATATCAGACGTCCACTTAAATTTCGCGCCTTCCTTGCTATTATAAGACATTCTACGATAATCAACAAGAATAATATGATAATTATCATCGCTCCGCGGAAGCCAAGCTCCTCTCCTACGACCGCAAAAATGAAGTCATTATCCTCCTCTGCGAGGAAATTACCGTTTTTTACGGAGAAGATGGAGTTGTTGTAGAGGCCCTTGCCCGTCAGCTTTCCGGAGCCGATCGCCATCATGGAGTACATCTGCTGGTAGAAGGTCTGGGTGTTCTCCGACGGGTTCAGGAAGGTCAGAATACGCTGTGCCTGATAGCCACGGAGCAGCGGGATCTTATCATAGAGACCCGACCGGAACAGATAGACGAAGATCAGGGCGAAGGGAACGATGGCGAGGAGCACACCGAGGATCCAGCGGAAGCTGATATTCGACGCAAAGACCATGGCCGCCACGATGATCGTGATGATGATACTCGTACTCAGGTTCGGCTGCAGAAGGATCAGCAGGATCGGGATCGTAAACCACACGAAGGCCATGAGGACGATGTGCGGCAGGTTGATCTGATCCTTCGCCCGCTGAAAATAGGCCGCGAAGAACACGATGAGTCCGATCTTCACAAACTCGGCCGGCTGGACCTGACCGATGACCGGCAGCTGGATCCAGCGGACCGCATCGTGTCCGGCGGCGGTTCCGTAGATCAGAACGCCCGCAAGGAGCAGGACGCAGAACATATAGATCAGGTTCGCCTGCTGCACGATCCAGCGATAGTCCACGAGCGACAGGGCGATGCAGATCGCGAGCCCCGCGAAGGAGCCCAGGATCTGACGCACGACCTGTACGTCCTGGAAGCTCTCGGCACCGACGGCCGAGCGCATGACGAGCACGCCGAAGATGTTCAGCACGATCATGTAGAGGACGAGCCGGAAATCATAATGCTTAAAATTGTAATCAAACCTCATAAGTCTACTCTTCTATGAACTGCTCTTCTATGAAGGACGGCCTGCGCTGCCGTGTGTGCCGGTTCCAGAGGAAGCAGGCACACACAGCGCGGCAGGTGACGATGCTTAGTCGGAAACATTGACTGAGGAAACGTAGGACGCATCCCGTGAAAGGATGGCCTCGAGACTGTCCTTGCCATAGCAGTAATTGTATACGTTGTTTGCGAGACTCGCGGCGTTACCGGAGGAATATCCGTACGGGATGTTCACGGTGACGGCGATCTCCGGGTTGTCATACGGCGCGTAGGAAACGAAGACCGCGTGGTTACCACGATCCTCACGCTCCTGGGCGGTACCGGTCTTACCGGCGATCGGGATGTTCTGACCGCTGAAGACGTTCTTCGCGACACCTTCCGTGATCATCTCGCGGAGTCCCGTCTGGACTGCATTCCAGGTCACCGTGCTGAACTCGAGCTGGTCCTTCACCTTCGGCTCGATCGTGCGGAGGACGTTGCCGTCGGAATCCGTCACCTTATCGAGGATCGAGAGGTCAAAGACCGTGCCACGGTTTGCGACGGCGGTGATATAGCGGGCGAGCTGCACGTTGTTGTACGCGTGATTACCCTGACCCATCGCAGAACGCTCCGGATCGTAATCCGAGATGTGCGGCTTCGTCTCATCGATTTCGACGCCCGAGAGGGAATCGAGTCCGAAGGCAGCCGCGTACTTCGCAATCCGTTCGAGACCGAGGGTCTGGCTGTAGATGCCGTTCGGGTCCGTCGCCAGGCGATGGCCAACCTCCGCGAAGAAGAAGTTACAGGAGTTCTTGATACCGTCGATGATATTCTCCTCGCCGTGCTTCTCCGGATAGATCCAGCACTTGATGTTCGGTACGACTTCCTTATAGATACCCGTACAGTCGATGATGGTCGAGAGGTCGATGACGCCCTCTTCCAGCGCGGCGATCGAGGTGATCGGCTTGAAGGTCGAACCAGGCGCGAGCTGGGTCTGGGTCGCGTTGTTGAGGAGCGGCAGGGACAGGTCCTTGTTCACCTTCGCGAGGTAGTCGCTGTCCGTGATCCGGTTGTTGTCGAAGCCCGGATAGGTGACGAGAGCCCGGATCTTTCCGGTCTTCACATCCGTCACGACGACTGAGCCGTTGCATGGATCCAGCGCGAGCTGTGCCGGGGTCAATGCAATCTGCCGGACCTTCTTCACGAGGAAGGTATAGGCATAGTGTGCGTCACCGGTCGAGAGCTGAAGATACGCCTGCGCATCCTCCGGGAGCACGCCCTGCTCGAAGAGTGCCATCAGTAAGAGATAGCCCTGGAGGGTGTTGTCCGCGATCGCGTACTTATAGAGGACCTTATCAAAATCCGTATCGTCCCGGAGACGCTCCATCAGCTGCTCGACGAGGAGCTGGTAGATGTTTTCGGTATCATAGTAGTCCTCGGAAAGGGACAGCTTCGAGGTATCGAGCCATGCCCCCTCGATGCCGGCGATGATGAAGTCGTGGAGACTGATGGTGTCGTTTCGCCATGCCTGGTAGGCCTCCGAATCCTTGAACGTCTGATTCGAGCTCTGAATCATGCCCGAAGCATCGCTCAGAAGGTAGTCATAGATGTAGACGATGAAGGCCTGCATATCCTTCGGAAGCGCATTCAGATCACTCGTGCTCGGGTTCAGGAGCTCGTTCTCGATGCGCTGAAGGTTCTTCTCCTTATTACTGCTGAAGATGTCCGCGATCTGGCGCTCGGCGCTGCCCGGCGTCGCCTGGGCGAAATGGCCGGAATCCAGCACGTTATTATTGATGAGCTGGAAGTAGGCGTCCTTCACCGGGATGGTGATCTGGGACTGCTTTACGTGCGCATTCTGCGGAGCATCCGACTCGACGATCTTCGAGGCGAGAATGCCGGCCAGCTCCTGCTCGAGCAGGTGGTAGATTGCGATCTGGTCGTTCGCGGAGATGGTGGTATAGATATCATTGCCCGCCTTCGCCTCGGATTCCGAGACGACCTCGAGGACAGAGCCGACGGAGTTCAGGTACATCTCGCGGTAGCCCTTCTGGCCCTTCAGCTCGGACTCCATGCTCTTCTCGAGACCCCAGACACCGACGGTGTCGTTCAGCTCGTAGCTCTCATCGGTCTTTCGGAGCTCCGCGAGCTGGTCCTCCCGGACCTGACCGGTATAGCCGACGATGTGGCTGAGATACGGCGCATAGTTGTACTTTCGCACGGAAACATTTTCGATATCGACGCCCTGCAGCTCCCCCTTCGCCTCGAGGATCTCCGCCATGCACTCCTTCGACACGTTCTTTACGATGGTCGTGGTCTGGTAGCGCTGGTAGGCGGTGAGCCGCATGGTGAAGAAAATATTGATCATGTCGAGGGCGGTCTCGTCATCGAGGACGACAGCCATGCCGTTTTCATCCTTGATGTTATCGAAGCGGTAACGACGCTTCGAGGTGTTGAAGGCCTCCCGTGCACTGACGTCAAAGTCCTTCTCGCTGAGGTCGGAGACATTGCGCCCGCGGATGTTCGCGATGAAGCGCTTCCGGTCATTTTCAGAGCTCGTCGTGAACTGAAATTCATGATTCTCATCGAGCCTGATCTTATACTGTCCGTCGACGGAATAGCCGTACTTCTCGATGATCTGCGTCAGGTGATACAGCATCAGATTCCGGCGGTTGATGCCCTTATCCGTCGTGTCGTAGGCCCCGTTGTCGGCGATCGTGATGTTGTACTGAAGCTCGTTATACGCGAGGAGACGACCGTCGCGGTCATAGATATTGCCCCTCGTGCCGACCGTGGTCACCTTCGTCAGGGTACGGTTCTGGTAATCCGAGAGGTACTGATCTCCGTTCACGATCTGGAGCTCGAACAGGCGTCCTGCAAGCACCGCAAACAAAATCGTGAAAATCAGCCCCAGTGCAAAGAGACGGGAGCTGACGAAACGGATGATAAATTCTTTAACTGCGCTCAGTAATTCCTTGAACAATGAAGACTCCTCTAGCGTTCGATCCGCTCATGGGCGGAGAAGAAGAAACGGTACAGTACCAGTGTGACGAGTAGTGAAAATACGATGGATGGCAGTACGACGTGCAGTCCATAGTACAGAAGATTCAGCTTCAGTCGGATCAGGAAGCGGAACATATAGATGTAGATATGGTAGATCAGGAGATTGAACACGCACATGAACATCGGCAGGGTGATGTACTCTTCGTAGTAGAAGCGGCTGAAGAAGCCGTTGAGATACCCGATCAGGACGAAGACGAGGCTGTAGAAACCGAAGGGACCGGAGTAGAACAGGTCCATCAGGAGGCCGGCGCCGAGTCCGTAGATCATCCCCGGCAGGCTGCCGTGCAGGAAGCCGAAGGAGAAAGTCAGGATCAGCAGCAGGTTCGGGGAAGCGGCGAGAAACGGAATCAGCGGAAATACGCTGGTCTGAATCAGGAACGCAAGCCCCAAGGATGCGATATAAAAGAGGATACGAAGACGCTGCTTCGTCTTCCGCTTCAAAGGCTTCCATTTCGGTAATTTTCGTTTCGTAACTGCGTTCATATCCTATCCGACCTCACCCTGCATTCTCGTCTGTGCTCTCGTCGGCGGCACTTGTCTGGCCGGTGATGTCGCTGAGCGGTGTCAGCCCTTCCATCCCGGACCACTGTGAAGACGCCTCCTTGGACGCGATGCTCTGCCCGTCTGCGGCAGTGGCACTCTCCTCGGCGGCAGCACTCTCCTCAGCAGCCGCGCTCTCCTCAGCGGCAGTACTCTCCTCGGCGGCCGTTGTGTCCGTCAGGTTCTTCATCAGGACATCCTGCCCCTCATTCGTGTCGAGGAAGTGGTCGGACTTTACATCCTTCAGCACGAGGACCTCGGTGAGATCATCGAAATCGGCTGCCGGGATCAGATAGCCGGTCTTCATCAGCTTCTTCTCGTCATCCTGGATATCGACGGCATAGCCGATGAGGATCCCCGGCATGAACTTCGAGGAGATGTTGGAGGTGACGATGCGGTCACCGTCCTTAATCGTCGCGTCCTTCTGCATGTCGGTGATGCGGAGCCGTCCCTGCTGGTAAAGGGTCAGGTCGCCGGCGACGATGCAGGTGCTGCTCGACTGCAGGCACATCGCAGAAACGCGGGACTCGTCGTCGATGATGGAACGGACGGTCGCGTAATTCAGGCCGACGTCGGTCACGATGCCGACGAGTCCGCCGTTCGCCATGACGTTCTGATCGACACGGATGCCGTCCTGGGAGCCCTTATCGATACGAAAGACCTGGAACCAGTTCTCGGAATCCTTTGCGATGACGCGGGCGGCTACCTTCTCATACTGAAGGTAATCCTGATCCAGGGCATAAAGATCACGGAGGCGACTCAGCTCGCCCTCGTTCTGGGCGAGCCGGTTGTTCTCCTCCGTGAGCAGGTCGATCTGTTCATTTAAGCGCTTGTTCTCCTCCTGTACGGCCTTCAGGCTGCGATGATCCTCGAGCTCCTCATAAAGCCCGTAGCCCACGCGGTTCACGCCGGTCTGGAGCGGCACCAGCACATAGCCGATGGTGTTTCGGATCGGGTTCATGAGACCGTCCTTTACACTGGAAAGGACGATCATCATGACGCATAGTACCGTAAGAACAATAAAGATATATTTACTCTTCCTGTTTTCCACTGATTAATTCCTGTTCTCTGAAGCTGATATAGCGATGGTCGCCGATGATGACATGATCGATGAGGCGGATCCCGACGAGCTGTGCGGCCTTTTCCAGCTCACGCGTGAACTGGATATCCTCCTCCGACGGTGCCGGATCTCCGCTCGGGTGATTGTGCACCATGATGAAGCAGGCGGCATGAATGCCGAGCGCTTCGATGAAGATCTCCCGTGATGAAATCGCAGAACGACAGCAGGTGCCGGTCGAAAGGAGCTTATCCTTCAGAAGCTGCATCTGGTAGTCGAGGTAGAGGATGCGGACGACCTCATGATCAAGATACCGGAGGTCCTCCATATAGTACTCTGCCACCAGCTCAGGGCGCGAAAACACGGTATGCTTCACTCTCTTCGCCCGCTGCCAGATGCGATGCGCGATTTCACCGACGACGCTGAGCTGAACGGCCTTCACACGGCCGATGCCCTCCACCTGCCGGTACTCCTCCGGCGTAAAGTGCATCATCCCGACGAGTCCGTCAAATTCCGGATTCATCGACAGCACCTTTTCTGCCACCTCCAGCACCGTGTGATTCTTCGTGCCGGTGCGCAGCAGGATCGCGAGGAGCTCTGCGTCGGTGAGGCTCTCCGCCCCCAGCGTCATGCACTTCTCGTACGGCATCTCCTCAGGTTTCAGATTATTCCATTTACTACACATATTTACTCCTTGTCCCAGGGAAGAACATGGAGCCCACGATGCCTTATTCTAACATAAAGCGGCAAAACCGTAAACGCCTAAGAGTTTACGGTTTTGTGATGATTCTGTGTCTTGTTTTTTAATATTTAAATCGTGATGAGGCCCTTTTCCAGCATCTTCTGTACGGACATCATGATGCCGAGCTTTCCGTGGTACCAGGTGAGGCCGCCCTGGAAGTAGACGTTGTACGGTGCACGGATCGGACCGTCGGCAGAGAGCTCGATGGAGCTGCCCTGAACGAAGGCACCGGCCGCCATGATGACCTTGCTGTCGTAGCCCGGCATATCGTCCGGATACGGGGTGACGAAGCTGTCGATCGGTGCGGCTGCCTGGATGCCCTGGCAGAACGCAACCATGGCCTCCTCGGAGCCGAGGGTGATGGCCTGGATGATATCGTAGCGGGTGGTGTCTGCACTCGGGTGGCACTGGAAGCCTAAGCGCTCATACACCTTTGCGGCGAAGATGGCGGTTTTCTCAGCATTGGCCGTGATCACCGGGGACATGAAGAGGCCCTGGTAGAACAGCTTGTTGTTATCGAGGGAAGCACCGACCTCCTTACCGAGGCCCGGGGTCGTGAGGCGTACGGCTGCACGCTCCACGCAGTCCTTCGTGCCGGCGATGTAGCCGCCGAGTGGCGCGAGTCCGCCGCCCGGGTTCTTGATGAGAGAGCCTACGACCATGTCGGCTCCGTACAGGGACGGCTCCTCACGGCGGGTGAACTCACCGTAGCAGTTATCGACCATGCAGATCACGTCCGGCTTTAGGGACTTCACGAAGGCGATGAGCTCGCCGATGCTCTCCGGAGAGAAGGTATCCCGGCTTGCGTAGCCCTTCGAGCGCTGGATCTCGACGAGATGCGTACGCTCGTTGATGGCGGCACGGATGCCGTCGTAGTCGAAGCCGCCGTCCGGCAGCAGGTCGACCTGACGGTACGTGATGCCGTACTCGGCGAGGCTGCCGGTGGATGGGCGGATGCCGATGATCTCCTCGAGGGTGTCATACGGGCCGCCGGCCGGACAGAGGATCTCGTCCCCCGGACGGGTGTTGCCGGCGAGGGCGATGCCGAGGGCGTGGGTGCCGGAGGTGATCTGTGAGCGGACGAGTGCATCCTCGGTGCCGAAGACATTGGCATACACCTGCTCGAGGGTATCACGACCGATATCGTCGTAGCCGTAGCCGGTGGTGCCATAGAGATGCGCCTCGGATACGTGCGCGTCCTGGAAGGCCTTCACAACCTTCAGCTGATTGTACTCGGCGATGCTGTCGATCTCTGCGAAGCGGTCGCGGAGGTCGGCGAGGGCCTCCTCACAGAGTGTATATACTTCTTCCTTTATGCCCAGTGCGCGGAACATGTCTCGATTATCCATTCTACTATCTTTTCCTTCTTATATTCAAAATTCTGAAGCTCGACCCAGTGGACGTCGCGTTCGCGGCGAAACCAGGTGAGCTGGCGCTTCGCATAATTCCGCGAGTTCTGCTGAATCTTAGCGACAGCCTGAGCCATTATAACACGATTCTCCGAGGTTTCAAGCGGGAGGGCCCGGAGTTCCGCCTCGGAAACCACGGATTTCGAGGCTTCTTCAACGGAAATCCCCTTCTGATACGCGAGGATCGTGTCGAGCGCCGCGAGGACCTCGCGGTAGCCGATCCCCTTCATCGAGGTGCGCTCCGGCGGCAGGTTCCGGGCACGGAGCCGGATGCACTCGTCGAGGAGGCCGTCCGACAGCATCCCCTCGACGCGCTGGTTGATACGCGCGTAGAGCTTCTCCCGTTCGTCATTCAGGACGAAGAAGACACTGTCGTAGATGGCGGTCTTCGTCCTCTCCTCTTCGTTATGGGCAGAGATCGGGGTGCCGTGGAGCTCGTAGAAGCTGAGGGCGCGGATCACGCGACGGATATTGTGGGCGTGGATCTTTTCGGTCGACGCCGGGTCGACCTCACGGAGGCGTTCGTAGAGCTGCTCTGCTCCGCCCGGCTGGTCGGCGATCGCCTGGAGGCGGGCCGATACTTCCTGATGCTTCGTATCATCCTCTTCCGTGAAGTCGATGCCATAGAGAAGCGCCTGGATATAGAAGCCGGTACCGCCGACGAGGATCGGGATATGGCCGCGCCGGTAGATGCCGTCGATCGCTTCCGACGCCATCTGCTGGAAGGTCTGCACGTCATAATCGGTGTCGACGTCGATGACGTCGATGAGGTGGTGCGGCACACCGTCCATCTCCTGCGTCGTCACCTTCGCGGAGCCGATGTCGAGGCCGCGGTAGACCTGGACGGAGTCCGCCGAGACGATCTCACCGTCTATGGCCTTCGCCAGCGCCACCGAGGTGCTCGTCTTCCCTACGGCGGTCGGGCCGGCGAGGATGATGAGCGGCTTTTTACTGAAATCAATATTCATTTCATAATTCCTTTCGGCCAGGGTGAATTACTGTAGCAGTTCAGTCAGGGGCCCGGAGGGGCGGCAACGGAGGCACAGTACTCCGAGATCGGTTCAATCTAAGCCGGGGACCCTAAGCGGCACTAGGCCCTCTGCAATCGCTGA
>ERZ1026856.523-NODE-523-length-23434-cov-15.885709_pt1 | contig 23434 bp, 11 predicted proteins | sample MGYA00380158_ERZ1026856 | MGnify/ENA primary metagenome ERZ1026856 (study PRJEB33269, sample SAMEA4719794) | human gut metagenome | biome: human-associated habitat; feature: organic feature; material: feces | place: Cameroon | collected 2013-10 ...
CTCAGACAGCTTATTGAGTTTATCATAAGCAGTTCTGTTTGTCAAGAACTTTTTTCATTTTATTTTCAGGTTTCTTTCAAAACCCGGTTGCTTATCACTCGCAGCAACAGTTCAGTAGTTTATCAGAACTCGCCGTTCGTGTCAAGCAGTTTTTTCATCTTTTTTCGAAGATGATTACCACCGCTTCCGCGGTAGGTTTACAATATAGCATATTGCCTTTTCCCTGTCAATAACTTTTTTACCGTATCTTTACAAACATTTCATGTTGTCTCAACAGTGTCTTGTTATTTGGGATAAAAAAAGAAGCCCAGAGATCAGGATTCTCTTTTCTGGCAGAGCTAACGGAGAAAGAGGGATTTGAACCCTCGCGCCGCTTTAACACGACCTACACCCTTAGCAGGGGCGCCTCTTCAGCCTCTTGAGTATTTCTCCACATCGTCTGAATGATCCTCTGCCAATATGCTATTGGTATGCGTCATTTCTGAACGCATAAATCATTATATCTATTAACAGTACATCTGTCAACCACTTTTTCAGGAAAATTCTGCAATGGCATTTTCGATGCGTTTTTTCACCTCTGCTGCCAGCTCCAGCGTCTTCATTCCTTTATATTCTTCATAAGGAATCGGGTCAAGGTAAATCACCTTAACCGTTACCGGTTTGATTGTATGGCTGTCAAATGGAACGAACGAGTTGATCAGTGCTGTCGGGACAACCGGGCACTTTGCCTTATAAGCACTTTTAAAGCTGCCGCCCTTCATTTCCAGCATCTGATTTCCCTGGCGGCTTCTTGTCCCTTCTGCAAAGATCAGAAAGTTATCCCCGCCTTTTACCCGCTCTGCCACCTGATTGATTACCTGCAGGGACTGCCGGATATCCTCCCGATCGATTGACAAAGAGCCGGTAATCTGAAATACCTGTTTTAATAATAGGACATTTCTCACTTCTTTCTTATTTACAACGCCGAAGAAATGATCACAGGTTCCGGCAATCGCCAGGACATCAAACATTCCCTGATGGTTCGGGTACAGAATAAACGGTTCCTTCGGCAGCTTTTCCTGACCGTGGGCTTCTAATATAATTCTCCCGCCCTTGCACGCCCGCTCTACCCAGAACTGCAGATGCTTCCAGCGCTCTTCTTTTGTATAGCGCTCGGGATGCGCCGCCATACGGCACAGCTTCGGCCAGCAGACAATTACGAAGAACAGGTTGGTCACCACCATCAGGATAATTCGTTTCATACAAATTCCTCCCTGTATTTTTCTGCAGCGGTTTCATACAGATCGGTTCCTTCCGAATCCATGCAGACAATGACCGGAAATTCTTCTACGGTTAACTTGCGGATTGCTTCTGTGCCAAGGTCTTCATATGCAACAACCTCTGCTTCCCGGATGGATTTGGATAATAATGCGCCCGCTCCGCCGACCGCAGCAAAGTAAACGGCTCCATTGCGCACGACTGCTTCTTTGACCGCGCTGCTCCTGCGTCCTTTTCCAATCATGCCGAGAAGTCCCAGATCCAAAAGCTGCGGTGCATACTTATCCATACGGCTCGCGGTTGTCGGTCCTGCAGAACCGATCGGTCTTCCCTCCCGCGCCGGGGACGGTCCCATATAGTAAATAATTGTTCCGTCGATTGAAATCGGAAGCTCTTTTCCTGCTGCAAGCGTTTCCTGCATCCGTTTGTGGGCCGCGTCACGCGCGGTATAAATTGTTCCGGTCAGATATACATAATCCCCGGCTTTGAGCTGTTTTGCCTCCTCGCGGGTCATTGGTACTTTAATATGCTTTTCCATTTGTATTCTCCCCTTTATGCGCTTAGAGTTCTCTTTTGGCATGGCGGTTTACATGACAGCAGATGTTGACTGCAACCGGAAGCCCTGCAATATGTGTCGGATAGGTATTGATGTGAACTGCCAGAGCCGTCGTGGTTCCGCCCAATCCGCCGGGGCCGATTCCTGTCTGGTTTAACTCCTGCAAAACCTCTTTTTCCAGATTACTCACCCATTCAATTTCCGAATGTTCCCCTGTCGTGCGCAGCAATGCTTTTTTCGCCATCAGGGTGCATTTTTCAAAGGTACCGCCGACACCGACACCGACAACCATGGGAGGACAGGCATTCGGTCCTGCATCCTTTACCGCTGTCAGAATCGCATTTTTGACGCCCTCCAGACCGTCCGCCGGTTTCAGCATAAAAACGCGGCTCATATTTTCACTTCCAAAGCCCTTGGGCGCAACCTGAATCGTCACGCGGTCTCCGGGCACAATTTCATAATGAAGTACGCCGGGGGTATTGTCCCCGGTATTGACCCGCAGAACGGGATCGCCAACGACGGATTTGCGAAGGTATCCTTCTGCATAGCCAAGACGGATTCCCTCCTGTACTGCCTCTTCCAGGCTTCCGCCCTCAAAATGAACCTCCTGTCCCACTTCCAGAAAAACGACAGCCATTCCGGTATCCTGACAGATCGGGATTTCATCCTTTTTGGCAATTTCCAGATTTTCGGAAAGCTGATTTAAAATCTGACGCCCCAGAGGAGATTTTTCCTCCTGACAGGCTTTTTCAAATACGCAGCGCATATCCGGGGACAGACTGTAATTGGATTCCATGCACATATCCCTTACCGCGTCCCGCACCTTTTCTACCTGAATGCTTCTCATTTGCTTTCCTCCTTACGTATATTCACAGTTCACTCGTGCCTATAGTATACCGCGTTTCCTTCCGGCTAGCCACTCCTTTTTGACCTTGCTTTCCTTTTTGACATTTTCAAAGAACAGTCCTATACTGTGCATGCATGGAATGATATGCTTGTACGGAATAGTCCCCAGATTTGATTCAAAAAGAAAAGAGCCTTGCCATGATATTTTTACAGATCTTCCTCTGCCTCGCTGTGCTGTATGTGTTTCTGATGCATCCCAGAATCCGCCGCGCAGACAGCTCCCCTTTTCTCGGCACATTTTTTGCCCACAGGGGGCTGCATGATAATAACCATCAGATTCCCGAAAACTCCCTTGCCGCCTTTCAGAGGGCAGTAGATGCCGGATACGGGATCGAATTGGACGTTCAGCTTTCCGCTGACCGGATCCCTGTTGTCTTCCATGATGCAACCCTCAGCAGAATGTGCGGTATCGACCGACGGGTAGACGAACTGACCTTTGCAGAACTTCGTCAGCTTTCCCTTGTAAATACGAAAGAGCAGATTCCTTCTTTTCAGGAAGCATTGGCACTTGTAAACGGGAAGGTTCCGCTTCTGGTTGAGCTTAAAATGGAACATCTGGATTTCGACATTCCCCGAAAAGCAGACGCGCTGCTTTCAGAATATTCCGGGGATTACTGTATCGAATCCTTTCATCCTGCCGCACTTTGCTGGTATCGAAAAAACCGCCCGCAGATTTTCCGCGGGCAGCTTTCCACCAATTTCAATATTGAAAATCACTCTCTGAGTCCGTTCCAGTATCTGTTCGGAAAAATGATCCTGAATTTTATCAGCAGACCGGATTTTATTTCTTATAATCTGCTGTTTCAGCGGGATATCTCCCTGAAGCTGGCGCACGGCCTGTTCCATGCCCCCTGCGCCGCCTGGGTTCTTCGCTCGGAAAAGGAATTGGAGCAGTGTCAGAAGCAGTTTTGTATGTATATTTTTGAAAATTTTTTACCAGAGCAAAAATAACCGGACAAATACCCTCATGATACCTTCCGATAAATCGCTGCAATTCCTGCAACCACTGCAAGTCCGATAAACGCGATCAGAAGATAGTTGGTTTTTGTCGAGAGTCTGACCGGAACCGCTTCTTCCAAAGTCTCTTCTGTCAGTTCGATCCGATGTCCCCGCACCAGCAGACGCTGGGTATTCACCCCGTAGGGTGTACAGGTGACAAGCGTAACCAGATCTTCCTCCGGCTGAATTTTCAGAGATTCTGTTTCCTTTGGCTCTACGATACGGATCTGATCCACCTCATAGCCCAGGGTCTGATCCAGTACATGAAGGTAGAGCAGATCCCCCTCCTTCACCAGATCCAGATCCGTAAAAAGCTTCGATGACGGTAATCCCCTGTGTCCTGCCAGAACACAGTGAGTCCCGCTTCCGCCAACCGGAAGGGAAGAGCCGATCAGATGTCCGGCTCCCTGCGTCAGGGCATCCTCTCCTGTTCCATGCAGAATCGGAATCCTGACTGCAATTGCAGGGATTTCGAGATAGCCCATGACACCGTTTCCGCTGATATTCAATAATCCCTGATAAAGAGGATCCGGCTGGATCGCTTCCCCTGCCGCAAACGCATCCGGCACACCCTGTCCGCTGATTTTCTGATTATAATCCTGCGCCGCTTTTAATAGTGCACTGTAATCCTCTTCCTCGAGTTCTCCGAGATTTTCTTCATAAGTATTCACCAGCTTTTCCTGACGCTTCTCATTCCAGAAATTCCCGATGGCAGGATAAAACAGTGCCAGCAGACCGCCTGCAAACAGCAGAAAGATCAGCAGGCTGTAGATCCAGCCTGCTCTCTTTTTATCCTCTTTCATCCTGCTTCTTCCTTCTGGAGATTCCATACACCAGCGCCGCTGCTGTCAGCAGAAGGATACCGTTTCGGGCAAATCCGTCCGTTCCCTTTCCGCCGGTCGCAGGAAGCTCAAAGAGCTTCGTATCCGTCAGGGATACTGCAGCCTTCGCTTTATCTTCATCTAATACACCATACGTCCAGCTGCCTGCGCCTGTTATTGCCTGACCGTTTTTATTTTTTTCTTTTCCTGTAACTTCCTGAAGGATACCGGTATAGGTCGAATCAACCTGGTTTGTCTCTGCAGTCAGATGAATTGTCAGGGTATCCGTATTGACACTGTAGCCGGAGGGGGCTTTTACCTCCTTTAAGCTGTAGTATACTCCGGCATCCAGACCCTTCAGCAAAAAGCTGCCGCCTGTACCCTGCGTCTTCAGATCTTTCGTATATCCTGTAGTCGATGCAGCAGCTGTCTGATCCTGTGCCAGGGTATAGCTTCCGTCTTCGTTATCTTTAAAATACAGAGGAGTTTGGCTTTCGTCCCTGCTGATCTGGAATACTGCATTTGTCAGCTTCTTTACTTCTGCTTCTGTTCCTGCTTCCAGCTTTACCACATTCAGGCCGTAGGTGAAAACGGTTGTCTTCGGAGAAGGAAGCTCTTTCTCCTGTGTATCGATCCGATAAATCAGCTTCGCCGTATTGGGGTTTCCATCGGCTCCCATGTTTGCATCTTCTGTTACAACCGCCGTATAGGTGATTTTTACAGAAACATACGGCCAGGATTTCGCTGTTGTATTATAAAAGGTTCCATTGTAGCTATCCGAAAAATCAATAGTTACAGGGCCGTTTGCTGAATCCTTGGAAACGTCATAGGAAGCTGCTGCGATCGCTGTTTCTGTACCATCGGTCTTCACACCAGATACCGAAATACTACCTGTCGAGATGGAAAGGTTTGTCGGGGTGTCTACTACTCTAAAGATCTTACCTGTACTGTTATCAGGGTAATGCGGAACCTGTGCTTCGATCGTGTAATGAATCGTATCTCCGATCTGTGCAGTTTCTGTTGTCTTTCCGGCGCTGATGGCAACCGGCGCACTGCCATTTTTACCGGTAATCTTTTTATCGATGGAAAGGGTTTTCCCCTTCAAAACTGCACCCTTTGCTGTAAGCACCCATCCATTATCAGCCGTATCTGTTGTTTCAGAGGTGTCCACACTGACCAGCATATTCAAAAAGGTCATTCCCTCGCAGGACGGGATCACAAGATAGGCACCGACGGGAAGGTCTGCTTTAGCAGTAGTACCTGTTACGCTCCAGATAGCAGAATAAGGATCTTTTATGGTTGCTGCCGCCAGCTGATTGACAAGATCACTCTGCTCTGTTGCATCATTTCCTGTTGTCGTCAGCCCGGTGATCTTTTTTATCGCCGCTTCCTCTGTGGCCACCTGATTGGTACCAGTGCCCACCAGTACGTCCTTTGCCCATCGAGTCAGGTGATATTCCAATTCGTTTGACCCGGCATCATAGGTGGCATACAGCACCTGATAGGTTGGCCAGGAGATATTTTTTTCCGCCGGGACACTGCTGATCGTAACCTCCGCTGTGCTGGTGACGATCTTGCTTGTTGTATCCGCAGCGAGGGTCTGTGCCGATACGTCAGCTGTCACTCCCGGCAAAAACAAGATGCTGCAAAGCAGTAATACAACACTGAGCATTGTGCGCAAGACGGATCGTGCCGTCCTCCCAAAAACAAATCTGTCCTTATGCTTCATTCTTTTTTCCTCCTTTTTTCCCTTTTGTATGGAGCATCCAGAGCGCTGCCAGAAGCATTCCAACGCCTGCTGTCAGGTTCCACAGCACGCCGGTTCCGCCGGTCTTTGGCAGTTCCCAGATACATTCGTTATACACTTCAAAACCAATCCGGTAACGAAGCGGCTGTCCTGCAAGCTGTTCTGTCTCTGCTCCCGGTGTCACTTTCTTCAGCTGTTTTGGTTCCTCCAGCTTCTTTCCGGTCTGTTCCTCTGTCAGACAGGTGATGGTCACCTGCGGTGCCGTCCCTGCTTCCTTTGACGCCGGAAGAATCCGGATTTCGAAAATACCCTTATTCAGCGTATATCCGCTGGGCGTTTTCGTTTCCTTCAGATACCATATACCGGCAGGCTCGGCATCGTAAATTGCCAGACCGGTAAAGTGCACTTTGCCGTCAGCACCGGATCGGATCCCGCTCTGTCCGGGTACCGGTTTTTTACATGCCTCATCCAGATACAGCGTAAATTCTGCTCCGGGCACTGCCGGATGACTGCCGTCATCATTTGTTCCAAGACTGTATTTTGTCAGTTCAAGATCATAGAGCTGCTGCGTATTGGTCGCTGTCAGGATTTGCTTTGTTCCATCCTTCCGGCTGTCTATCGTCTCGATAAAACCGGTCAGAGGATTTTGATCCTTATCCTTTGCAGTCTCCCTCAGCTGATAGGTAATGACTCCTCCGGCTCCCTCTGCCTGTACGCAGATCCCGGGGATCGTCCAGCTGATCCTTCTCGATCCGCTGTCTGCCGATACTTCTGCTTTCTGATTTACATTGATGGTCCTTGGCAGGCTGTCCGCTGCCGGAAGAATCGTAGCGACATCTGACACTGTCCTGCTGTTCTGCGTCATTTTGTAAACTGCAGTTCCGTAGCTTACACTGCCACTGCCACTGCCCACCGATGCCGACAGCTCCAGCTCGATTTGTGTCCCTGCCGGTATTGCTACGGTCTGTTCCCAGTTTTTCTGCAGGGTCAGCTCTGTATAATACAGTCCGCAGTTCCAGCGGTTTGTAATGTATTCCGCCGTCTGCATGGCATCCAGCTCCGGCAATCGGATGCCGTTTCCGCCATTTTGAATCACTGCACAATCCAAAGGTGCAGCTCCGGACTGCTCTGTATCTGCCTGCGTATATACCGGCAACGCCTTATCCGTTTCGCGCAGGGAATGCCAGTCATAGCACCATGTATCACGCTCCGGCGTAACACTTAACTGCGACCAGCCAAGCAGCGGCTCTGCAGCATTTGAACCAATTCTGTAATTACCTCCGTCATCCTTCAGCACCACATAATAGGTGCCTGCCTTCAGATTCGTAAACGTATACTTTCCGTCTTTTCCTGTAACCGTTTTCTCAACGGGTTTTCCTGTTATATCCCGAACCGGATACAGGGTCTTTCCTGCGACTGTAACCGCAGCTGCCCCGTCCTCTTCGGTGTCTGTATACAGATATACGTCCACATTCTGTAAAATCTTATCCTCGGCAGGATGCCCCGAGGTACCTGCCTGATATTCGCCGTCCTGATCCTGATCCAGCCATACCGTTCCCGTAATTGTTCTTGAAACCGCTTTGATAAATACCGTCTGACTGCTGACAGGAGTCGATGTACTTCTGTAAAAATAATTATTCCAGTAACTGCTTCCTCCGCTCTGGGTCTTACCTCCGCTGACAAGCAGTTTTTTTTCTGTATCGCAGGGTGATAATGTGATCTTCACATCCAGAGTGCTTTCACTTGCGATCTTCATCTTGCCAAACAGTGCTGCTGCACTTGTCGCTGCAGCCTCCTGTCTGCCGATTTCAGATACCCCAAGGGTTACGACCCACTTTCCATTCTGCTCCCCTTCTGGGTTTGGCGTAAGCTCTGTCCAGCCCCCTGCAGCTGCCAGCATGTCTGCCCGTTCGCTTTTTCCAGGTACCGTCTGACCCGATGCATAGCGGATCCTGCCGTCATCCAGGAAGTTTTTGTAGCTCTCCTCGGTTGCAAATAACAGCTCTGCAGCTTTGATCCGGTAAGCTCCCGTAAAGGAGGTTCCTCTTCCATCCCCGTTATAGGGAAGCACGTCGCAAAATTCGATGTTCTGGGCTTCAGAGGTGGTATTTTTGTAATGAAGGGTATAAACCAGATCCCCTCCCAGCTCTGTCAGGTTTTTCTCTGTTGTTTTGGTGATCTGATCATCCATCGTACGGATCGGCGTAATATCAACACTGGCCGTTTTTGCCGCGCAGGTCAGATTATTATGTTCTTCGTAGGTTGTATTGATCTTAACCCTCGTGGTCAGCGGCCTGCCGCTCTCTACATCCTCCCCTGCACTTCCGCCCGCCGTGCCGATGCTGCATGCATAATAAAACTCCGGCAGACCCTTTGAAATATCGCTGACGCTCGTGCGCAGCTTTACCTTCGAGGTTCCGTTTTCTGCTTCTTCTGTAGTAACCTCCCATGCGAGTTCATTGTTGCCATACTTGCATCCTGCTGCCGAATAGTTAAACCGCAGGCTGCCCTTTTCATAATGGAGGCCTTTGGGAAGATCCAGCGTAATTTCCACAACCGTCTGCTGTGTACCATTTACAACCAGCTCATGATCCTTGGTTGCACTGGATATCTGCAGCATCGGCTGTACCCGGAAGTTTGCCGTTCTTTCCCCTTCGGAAAGATTGTATTCCCGTTTTGTCTTATTGGACGCCGCCTGCTTATCCGTATTGCGGATCGCGATGCTGCTTTCCAGTGTATACAAAAGAAGGGAATTTCCGGAATAATAGCCGTTATGCGTTCCGCCCACCTTACTGCCGTCTGCATATTCTGTCTTAATGTAGCGGTCCCAGTAAGAAAGAGACTGCTGCTTTCCGCTGTAGCCTGCCGGCAGTGTTCCGTTTCCGGATCCGTATACGGTAATCCCGGTTTGCTCTTTGTAAACAGTATCAGCCCAGTTATACTGATACAGAAGCTCCGAAAGCCTGTTATCCGCGTAAGCCTCTTTATAATCCGGACGGTAAGTGGACCAGCAGCGTGCATCATTTGTCGTACAGTAGGTGCTTCCGGTTTTTTCAAACTCATCCGTCACCTTCATTTTGCTCTGTACAGAAAAGCTCCGTCCGGTCCTTATGCAGCAATCCCTGAACTGATACAAAATTGCCACACAGTGTCCGCGCTGCGATCCATCCTCATTCTGTCCAAAGTAATCGTAGAGATTCTGCAGCGTTTCAAAATAAATCAAATTTTCTTCCCTGTGCTGATCCATATCCGCCGTGCCGCCATCGTCTCCATGTGCATCCGGTGCTTTCGTCCAGTTCGTGCCATCCGGCTTTGCCGCATATAAAATCGTCAGCTCATAGCTTTGGGTCTTGTATGGCCGCGACTTACTCCATGTCGTCGCATCCTCCGTTGTACTGATATAAAAAGCTCCATTTCCAATAGAAACTGTATTGCTGTTTGGCCGGTAAACCTTTTGAATGACCTTATCAGTTCCATAGGGCGTATAGGCATCCGCATCAAATTTCTGCAGCAGATTCATCGCCGTCATATAGTTATATTCCACCTTGTTGTCCTTCTGCGGGTTAAACTTCTCCGGCGGAATATAATGTCCGCTGTTTGGATCTCCGGTATCGATGATGCGGCTGCCAAAGTTTATGCCGCCATGGATATAGACCGTTGACCCGATGGGCGTAGAGCCGGTTCCTTCCTGACCGGAGATCGCCGCTCTGTCTGACTGTAAAAACTGGTTGTTCTTCCCCAGGGAATCACTGTTTCCATCCCCGTTGAAAATATACAGGCCGGTGCTGTGGCTCAGCCAGTTATCCCTATACTGCATTTCTCTCACTGCATGCTTCTCCCAGTCTGTCCCGAAATAATTTTCCATTACTTCGATACCATCCTCCGAGCCCTGCGGCTTCTGACCCGACACACTTGTGATATTCAGATCCGAAACCATACCATTCATGTTGATCTCCAGATATCCGTTTCCCTTTTCCTCTTTCGGATCAAAGGGGAAGATCACCTGAATATAGCCTGCGGAGAAGGGTTTTCTCTCACTGGAGTTAAACAGGCTGCTCGTTGCACCATTTGCTGTCTGGTACGGGTTTGTATCATCGTTCAGCAGATAGTCCTCTACATTGAAATGAACCTTCGTCTTCGCTGTCGTTTCGTCCCTGATGCCCGTCGTCGCATACCAGGAGCCTCCTCCATAGCAGCTGTTTGCTCCGCCGCCGCTGTTGAAGGGTGCTGCATCCCAGGCATATTGCGTTGTCTTTGCCACATCATCCTCGTCATTCCAGTTCATCCGGAAGCTATAGCTGGTATTGTCAAAATTCGTACCATACGGAGTATTGCTGTTTTCTTTGTATGCCCACAGATATGGTGCCTGTGCCGTTTTTCCTGCTATCGGGCTGCCGTTTAAATACAGACTTCCTGACAGTTCAAGATCAAAATCGATTTCTCCGCCGGGAGCTTCTGTTCCAAGCAGATCTCTTCCTGCCTTATTATACAAGCTCAGGGTTATTCCGTATCCCAGCATGGTTCCGTAAACGATTTTACGGGGTTTTCCGGCATCTTCTGCCGCCTTCGCCTCTTCTTCCGAAGACTTTTCACCGGTTTCCAGATTAAACCATCCGGTATAGGCAAGGGCAGAGTTACGCAGAAGCGATACGTTATAATAGGGTGCTGCCGATACGGTTAAAAGCTCTGATTCTGCCGTCACCGGATTCTGCTCATTCTCTTCATTTCCGCCGATCCACTCCTGGAATTTCGGTTTGAAGGTATCTGCATTTTTCATACCCTTGACACGGATGCTGACGTTCTTGCTGATCGTACCTGCCGCATTGTCAATTTCCCAATATCCTCTCAGGATCTGGGTCTCCTTTCCTGCTGCATCCTCCTTATATTCAATGTTGCAGTAATTAAAGCTGCTGGTCTGGGTAAATTCCGCTTCTGCACTGCTGCAGGGAAGCTCTGCCTGCAGCCAGAGCCGCAGGGTTTTGGCTTCCTCCCCTGCGCCCGTCTGTGTGCCGGCCTTTTCAGAGGTCCCTGCATCTGCTGCAGTCTGCGTCCTGTTTCCAACTGTCGTTGTCAGTGTATAGCTGACAGTATCGAAGGTTCTGACCAGCGTATTTTGTGCATTGCTGTCATCCCCGGGATTCCATGTAACGATCTGGGACCGTTCATAAAGCTGTCCATTATAGGAAATTTTCTTTAATTCTTCTCCATTGTAACGATAGGTTTCTTCGCTTTCCTGAGCAGAGCCGTCCTCCAAAAGCTCCTGCGCCGTTTTCTCTGCGTCCCGGGATTTGTCGAATTTTCCAACGCCGTCACGCATCCCGTCCTCACCATCTGTATTCCGGATAAACAGGCTTTCTGTCTGCATGGTCGTCTTTAATTCCCTGGCGGTATATCCGTAGGAGGCAGCTGTCAGCTGCAGATTGGCGCTGTCCGCGATCTGTCCTGTGATATATTCGCCTTCTGTAATAGCTTCTCCCTTTCGGTTCGTACCGGTATAAGTATCATCCCTCCAGACATTATATTTGGCATTTTTCATCCAGGAGGCCGGAAGCAGCGTCATGGACGGAATATCCCGTCTCGTGCCCGGATACTCTCCTGTTCCTTCATAGGCAGAATAAATATCATTTCCCATATCTGTCATGCGGGACCAGTTTCCGTAAATGCCGCCGCCGGAAATGGTACATTTGCCTTTTGCGGTCGGATGCATCGCAATGCCGCCGCCATAATCGGCACGGTTATCGGTGATGGTACCGCCGGTCATGCGGACCTCGCCCCAAACCTGACCGATACCGCCTCCTCTGGGCGCACGGTTTCCGGAGATCAGCGTTCCTTCATATACAGACAAAACGGCATTATTGATATAAACACCGCCGCCCAGAGCGTCATTCGGATTTGCTGCATTCAGCTGTGCCGTGACCCGGTTCTCCCGAATCGATATATTCCGAAGCTGCATACGGCCGCCATTGAGGAAAAGACCACCGCCTCTGATGGTTGCCGTATTTTTCTGAATCCCTCCGCCGTTTAAGACAGCACGGCCGCCATTCATATAAATACCGCCGCCTTCATAGCTGCTGTTGCTTTCCAGTGTACCGTCCGTCATGCGGAACGTTCCGCCCGCCATATAAACAGCACCTCTTGTACTGCTATTGTTCTGAATGATGCCGCCAGTCATCCGAAAAGTGCTCGAACCGGTTCCAACATATACTGCAGCTCCATATCTCGCGCTGCAGCGTTCGATCAAGCCTCTTCCGGTCAGTTCAAAGCTGCCCTGATCGATCCGGACACCCGCTCCGCCATAGGCTGGTTCATAATCGCTTCCGTTTGATTTGCACCGGTAAAGCCGCCCGCTTTCCAGTACTACCGAGCCGCCTGCCTTTACCCAGATACCGCCGCCGCTGTATAGCGTCGTACCGGTGATCGTACCGGTTCCGTCTCCGGAGGTTGTGTCTCCATCCGCTTTCACATCCTGGATCCGCAGATCCCCCAGGCAGGTAATTGCTGTACCATTTCCGGTCAGCGTATGTCCATTCAGATTCAGCACTGCCTTTCGCTTTGCCGGTACGATCACGTTTTCCTTGGAATCCGCAATCATCCGGATCACCGGCGTTTCACCTTCCGGCACAGCCGCGGTCTGATCCCGGATCGCATCTACCGCCGCCTGCACGCTATGGTATTCTGTGTCCCCGATCATTGCAACCGGATGATCCCAGCCGTATCGAAGCGTCAGCCCATAGGCACGGATCACCGGATCATAGTTAATCGCATCCGTCAGCAACTGACTGCGATGTTCATCATACCAGCCGTTTCCGATTAAAGTCTTTCCATCCTCTGTGGTGCAGGTCATATCGGATCCGCGAAGCAGCTTCAGCTTCGATGTTTTTTCTTTGTTATAAGCCGCATAAACATCCTGACCGATTTTGGCAAGGTTATCAAACAGCTGCCCCTTTTCTTTCAGCTGCAGTCCGGCATAGTTGGATGCCACATAAATTCCGCCGCCGCCATTTGCCGCGGTATTCCCTGTGATCTGCCCGCCGCTTACTGTCAGCTCGCAGGCATAATCTCCCAGATATACTCCTCCGCCGCTGTTTCCCGCTGTATTGTTTCGGATCACGCCGCCTGTTATATGTCCATTTGCACGATTTCCTTGACCATAATACCAGTTATGACCAGTCTTATTGATTCCGCCTCCGTTTCCATCTGCCGTGTTATTCTCGATCACACCGTCCCGGATATACCAGTCCGTATCGGTAGAGCTGCACACAATACCGCCGCCTGCTGAACCTGCATGGTTTCCGGAGATCAGCCCATCATGCATATCCACACTGCCGCACTGAATGCCGCCGCCGCTTCCAGCGGCAGTATTGTTCAGGATCTTTACACCCTCGTTCAGCGTCACTTTTCCGGCACGGATCCCGCCGCCGGTGGAAGTCGCCTTGTTGTCTCTCAGCTCCAGCTGCTCCAGAGTAACGGTCAGATTGCCCCAAATCGTGCCGATCCCGCCGCCGTCTCTTGCCATATTTTTCTCTATGGTGCTGTTTCCGTCTCCAAGGATCGCTATTCCATCCGCCATTGTGCAAATACCGCCGCCATACTCCGCTGCGGTATTTTCCGTTATCCTGGTCCGAACAAGCTGTACTCGGCTGCTGATGGCAAGACCTCCGCCCCGGTGAGCCTCATTTTTCTGAATCAGACAGTCTGTCAGCGTTGTTTCCGAAGATCCGTTCAAAGAAAGACCGCCGCCGTTTCCACCCAGCGCTTTATTTCCGATTACATTTACCTTTGTCAGAAGCGTCTTTCCGTTAAAATAACCGGCGGCACTGCTCCATTTCGTTTCATTCTCCCGGATCTCAGTATCCGTTACTTCTATCTGCTGTCCGGATGTTACGGTCATTGAAATGCCGCAGCAGCCGCTATTGCTGGAGTTTCCGATGACGGAGATCCCGGACAGAACTGCCTTTTTTGCGCCACCGGTGAGATAGATCGCCGCGCCGCCGGTTTCTCCAAAGTTTCCTTTAAATAAAACACCGTCACTAATTTCAAGCTCTGTCTTTGTCGATCCCAGGACAGCCAGTCCGCCACACACCTTTGCCGCACGGTTTCCGGTGATTTTGACAGCTCCGCTGACCAGAACCTCACTCAGGCAATTTGTCGCATTGACTAAAATACCGCCGCCGTTTCCTTTGACCGCTGCATTGTCGGTAATGCTTCCGCCTGTGATATGTAAAACGGTAGAAGTGTTTCCCTGTACAGCAGCCATATAAACCGCACCGCCCTCAGACGCGCTGTTCTTCGTCAGTTCACCGCCTGTCATTTCAAAGGTCGCACCTTTACGTCCATAAACAGCGCCGCCGGTCTCCATACCAGAAAAGCCCTGAATTCTTCCGCTTTCCAGGATCAGCTTTCCCTGTACGATCTCTACGCCGCGTCCGGAGGTCAGATTCTGTCCCAGCGTCAGCATGCCGACACTTCCTGTTTTGGCATCTTCCTGATCTTCTGTACTGCGAAGCGTCAATACCGCAGCTGCTCCCGTTACAGTCAAAACGCTGCTGTTATTTTTCTTCGAAGCCAGTGTATATCCGTTCAGATCCAGCGTAACGGGTTTGGATACTGCTGCATTTTCCTCCCAGTTCCGGCAAAGAAAGATCACGTCATTCTCCTGTGCCGCGGCAATTGCGTTTGTCAGGCTCGTATATACGGTATCCCCGATCCTTGCTACGCCGTCTGCTTCTGCCAGCTTTGTTGCTGTGAGCGCCAGGCTTTTTACGGTATTTTTATCTGTCTCTATCTGCTCTGTCAGATAACTTCCGCTATTTCCATCATACCAGCAGTCGTATTCCGCCATTTTCATGTCAGATGCCGCCAGGAGAGAGACCTTCTGTTTACTGCTGATCCAAATGTCATTTGCAGTTCCAGTCGTTACCTTATTTTCGTAAAGCTTCACATCCTGACTCAAATTGCCGGATGATGTACTCCAAAAGCAAATGCCGCCTCCGCCATTGTCCGCTTTTGCAGTATTATCCCGGATAATACCTCCAGTCAGCTTCAGTCTGCTTGCATTTGCAAAAATTCCGCCGCCATACAGCGGTGCTATATTTTTTTCCACGATACCGCCGGTCATGATCAGTGTCGCGCTGCTTGCCTGAATACCGCCGCCATGATTGACGGAAGCATTCTCTGCAATGGAACCGCCCGAAAGCTCCATTTTACCACCTGCCAGATTTACGCCGGAATATTTATTCTGTACAATTTCTCCGCCCGTCATCCGGACCTCTGCCCCATACCCGGCAAGCACTCCATATCCTGTATGGGATGAAATGGTGCCGCCTTCCATTTCAAATGTTCCCGCTCTTATCTCCGCTTGGTATGCAACACATACACCGTCTCCATTGTTTTTGGTGATCGCACCACCTTTCATTGTAAATTTGGCATCATTTCCTGTAATATATACCCCGGTTCCGTAGTTTGTTGTGGCGCTGTTCTGGCAGATCGTACCGCTTTCCAGAACGGCTTCCCCGTATACGAGCAGACCGCCGCCGCAGCGAATGTCTGGCTTCTGCGGGATAACGCCCGGGGTTCCGCTTCCCTTTATAATTTTGCCGGTTTTTGCCTCACTGTTGTCCTGAAGGACCAGGTGAGCCTTTTCTCCCACTGTGATCACACTGCCGGAGCTTCCCTCCAGACTACAGCCGGACAGATCGAGGGTGACCCTGGTTCCACCCGGAATGACAACCGTTTCCCGACTGTTCCGGATCATCCGGATCGTGCCCTCTTTGCCCTGTAATGCATTCACAGCCCCCTGCACCGTTGCATATTTCTCTTCTCCGATCACTGCAACCATGCCTTCGGAGCCATCCTCAAGGGTATAGCCATAGGCACTTTTGGCACACAGCGTATCCGTCAGACGAATTTCGTCTGTCAGCAGGCTGTCATCTGCCTCCAGGCGCCATACGGTTCCGTTTCCTTCCGGTGTCTTCATATTTTTTGCCGCTGTCAGGGTCAGGATCTCTTTTCCGGTGGCGATTTTGTCCTTTCCGTTTTCATACATGGTATAGAGATAAAGATCGTTGCCGCCCTTTGTGGTCGTGGAATAATTGTCACAAAGCTGTCCGCCCTTTACAAAAATTCCTTCTCCTTCACTGGTAAACTGATCGCTCCTTGCGATTCCGCCGCCTTTGACCGCGGTATTCCGGCAAACCGTTCCGCCTTCCATCAGCAGCGATCCTCTCCACTGGCAAATCCCACCACCGTAGCTGGATGCCGTATTCTCCATGATCTGAACCGTATCCTTGATCGTCACTGTAGTTCCTGCATTGTTCTGCCAAATTCCGCCGCCGTAACCCGCACTGTTTTCCGTGATGGTACCTGCCGAAAATTCTGAACTCGCATCGGTAAAAATACCGCCGCCATAGCTGCCTGCCCTATTATTGCAGATCCGTCCTCCCTGGATTTTTATTCTTCCGCCACGAATACCTCCACCGAAACTGAATGCCTGATTTTCTGTAATCTGCGCATTTTCCGAAATGGTTACACAGTATACGCTCTGGTTCGGATACCAGCTTACGCCAATTCCACCGCCATGGGTTGCCTGGTTTTTTCTGATCGCTGCCTCTCCCTTCACTTCTACACGCCCACCATGCAGATCCAGGCCGCCGCCAAAGAACGCTTTATTTTCTTCGATCACAGCCTGCCCGTCTATTGTCACAGAGACACCGGAAAAAATTCCGCCTCCACTGTTATTGACCTCATTTTTTTTGATCCATGCATTTCCCCCTATGTGCAGGGTCTTGCCGGAGCTGATCCCGCCTCCGTTTCCACTGTTTTCAGCCGATAAGGCACAGCTGTTTTCTTCGATCACGCCGCCCGTAATCTCTGCCGTACCACCGCCTTCCAGCATCAGACCGCCGCCAAAGACACCCAACGCACCGGTTCTCTCGGCATGGTTTCCGGAAACCCTGCCGCCGGTCATCACAAAGCTTCCGCTGCCAGCCTGATACAGACCGCCGCCGCAGGTCGCATCGCCGTTATCCAGGATCTCTGCGCTGTCACTGATCGTCACCGCTGCACTGCTGCCGACATAGATGCCGCCGCCGTAAAGAGCCGTGCTCTCGTTGCTCCATTCTGTATGGTTCTCCCGTACACAGCCGCCGCTCATCTCAAAGGAGGATTTGTTGGTTCCGTTACTTTGCACGAAAATACCGCCGCCATGCTGTGCGGTATTCTCACGAATGCAGCCCCCGGTCATTTTTACAGTTACACCGGCGGCAGTACGGATACCACCGCCGCCGTTTAACGATTTATTTTCATAAACATCTGCGCCGTCTTCCATCAGGAGCGTAGTACCAATACCTCCCACAAAGAGTCCGCCGCCTCCGTTTCCGGTGGATTCATTTTGATGAATTCCGCTGCCCCGCAACGTGAGCCCCCCGATCTTTCCTTCAAAGGCAAGGGCACCGCCTTCCTTTTCAGAGCTGTTTTTCGTTGCTGTAAAAGGATCTGCGATCACAACCTTGTCTGCAGCTCCTTTTACATACAGGCCGCCGCCTCTGCCCACAGATGCCCTGTTGTCGGAAAGCGTCAGCGGCTGATCCAGGCTCATGGATCCTTCCGTAACTTTACCGACAGCAATACCTCCGCCATTTCCCGCTGTATTGTCGGAAATTGTGCCGGAGTTTAATTGTGTCCCTTCATTCCATTCTGCAATATAAATACCGCCGCCGTCTTCGTCTGCGGTGTTGTTTCGGATCTCGACATTTCCCTGCAGACGCAGAGCTGCTTCTCTTGCAGCATAGACACCGCCGCCGTTTCCATTTCCATGAAACTTCTCGACAAAAATGCCGTCCAGCGTCAGAGCTGCGTTACGTTCTACCCAAATACCCCGCAGCTTTACGGAATCTGAAAGCTGGCTGCCGGACAGACCTCCGCCGCCGGCACTGTCCTTGATGGTCAGCGTGCCGTATACCTTTATCGCATTTTCCGTGCCATTCTCTGATGCGTCTGTTTCGTCCGGATAAAGCATATGTCCGTTCAGATCCAAAATAATGGTTTTATTGTCCGGGATCTGAATGTTTTCTGTATAATCATGCTCAAGCGTAATTTCATTGACCGCTTTCGAGTCCGCCTGATCGATCCGCGCCTGGAGAGTACCTGCAGCCCGCACACCCATGCGTCTGCCACTGATATTATTGCCGCTGATGTCATTGCCGCTGACGTCCGTTGTCTCTGTTTCGGTTTCCGTTTCTGTTTCGGTTTCTGTCTCAGATGGAGCTTCCGTTTCTGTTTCGGTTTCGCCCTCTGATCCGGTTTCCGTTTCTTTCTGGGTTTCGCTTTCTGAAACGCTTCCCGTTTCCTTCTGGGTTTCGCTCTCTGGTACGGTTCCCGTTTCCTTCTGGGTTTCGCTTTCTGGCACGGTTCCCGTTTCCTTCCGGGTTTCGCTTTCTGGTACGGTTCCCGTTTCCTTCTGGGTTTCTTTCTCCGATCCGGCTCCCGTTTCCTTCTGGGTTTCGCGCGCTGCAGAAGCTCCGCCTTCCGATACAGACACGCCCGCCGAGGCTTCGCGCTCCGGCACTGCTTCGCTTTCTGACTGCACAGCGATCTGATTTCCTGTCCCAGACTGCTGTGTCACGATCTGATTGGTGGGAGCAGCGCTTGCACTGATTCCGCCTGCAAGATTTCCAAAGGCCATCGCAGCTGTCAACAGCCACGCGGCAGCTGTTTTCGGTAAGCTTCTCTTTCCCTTCATCTGACATCCTCCCTGATTCTGGTTCTATCCGGTTTCCATTTGTTCACAAAATTTTCACTCTTTCTATCATAATAATCTTAGGTGGTACCCTTGTAAAGTTAGAAGTTTTCAGATTTATGTTGTTTTTTTAAGAACTTTTATACGAAAAAACCCCTGTATCTCGTATTGTTCCTCTTTTGTACGAAATACAGGGGTTTTTTCATTTTGTTATTTTGTCCGTATCACACGGATCTGTATGCTGTCCTTTCCTCTGACAGCATGTCAGTCTCGAAGCAGATCTGCCAGCTGTGCAAACTGTTCCAGCGTCAGGGTTTCGCCGCGGACGGTTTCTGACAGCTCCATCCGAGCCAGCACTTCCTTGATTTTTTCTTTGGACACGTTCAGCCCCGGCGCATTGGAAAGGCCGTTGACCAGGGTTTTCCGGCGCTGGTTGAAGGACGCGCGGATAACAGAAAACAGAAACTGCTCATCTGCGGTCTGTACCGGCGGTTCTGCATAACGGTCCAGACGGATGACTGCGCTGCCCACATTGGGACGCGGGATAAAGCAGTTCGGCGGAACGTTCGCAACAATCTCCGGCTTTGCATAATACTGCACCGCCAGGGAAAGGGCACCATAATCCTTTGTACCGGGTCCGACCTGCATCCGGTCTGCGACTTCTTTCTGCACCATAATTGTGATGCTCTGCAGCGGCACATGGCTTTCAAACAGCCCCATAATGATGGGGGTTGTGATGTAATAAGGAAGATTGGCAACGACCTTGATGGGACGTCCGCCGTTTTTCTCCTGCACCAGACGGTTTAAATCTACTTTTAAAATATCTTCGTTAATCACTTCTACATTATCATAAGCAGACAGCGTATCCGACAAAATCGGGATCAGGGCTTTGTCGATTTCGACCGCCACCACATGCCCTGCCCGCTCCGCGAGATACTGGGTCATGGTTCCGATCCCCGGTCCCACCTCCACAACGCAGTCGTCTTTGGAAATCTGCGCCGCGTTCATGATTTTTTCCAGCACATGGGTATCGATCAGGAAGTTCTGTCCGAACTTTTTCTGAAAATTAAAGTGATATTTCTGCAATACCTCAATGGTATTGGAAGGGATTCCAAGTGTTGCCATTCTTCTCTCCGTTCGTTTATTCTAATCCGTAAAACCGACACGCATTGCGCCAGGTAATGTCTTCGATTTCCTGACAGGTCAGTCCCTTGATCTCTGCCAGTGCAGCTACAACCCGGGGCAGATAAAGCGAGCTGTTGCGTTTGCCGCGGTAAGGCTCCGGTGCAAGGTACGGGCAGTCTGTTTCCAGCAAGATCCGTTCAATCGGAAGCTCTGCTGCCACTTCTTTTAATTTTTTTGCATTTTTAAAGGTCAGCACGCCGCCGATTCCGAAATAATAATCCCATTTCTGAAACTTGCGCGCCGTTTCCTTTGTATAGGAAAAGCAGTGGATCACTGCGCTAAGTTGGCTTCCGCCCTCTGCTGCCATCACATCCAGTGTATCCTTTGCCGCATCTCTGGAGTGGATGATGACAGGCTTCTCCAGCTTTTTGGCAAGCTGCAGCTGTCTGGAAAAGCTTTCCCGCTGGCGCGCCTGCACCCCGGGCTCTTTGTCCCAGTAGTAATCCAGTCCGATTTCCCCGACGGCAACCGCCTTGGGAGCCGCCAGTTTTTCTTCCAGCCATTCGTAGTCCCGCTCCGTCAGCTCCTGTACGTTGGACGGATGAACGCCGACCGCCGCGTAAATAAACGGATACTGTTGTGCGAGGGTCAGGCTCGTGGATACAGAAGCAAGGTCCGCTGCCACATTGACGACTCTTCCGATCCCCTGTTCTGCGAGGGAAGCGATCAGCGCTTCCCGATCCTCTTCAAACGCCTCATCATCGTAATGGGCATGTGTATCAAATATCATCGTTTGGTTCCTGTCTTTTTTCTTTTCTGCGCCAGTGCCGCCACGCAGACATCCTGCTGCATAAAGCCACCGGCATAGGGTATTGCTTCTGCACAAGTATAGCATACCTTCCGGCTGTTTTACCAATGATTTTACCGGAAATCTTCGACAGAAAACGCGAGGATACATCAGACGCGCCTTTTATCCCTGCGAGAGTCTCTTTTTTGCCTGCCAGAGGGACAGATTGAAGTTTCGGATGCCAAGGTTCTTCGTTTCCGAGCGTTGATCCTCTTCATAGGCATGCATCCACGGCACAGCGTCTCCGGTCAGGTCTTTTCGTCCGATCAGAACCGGCGCTGCATCCGCAGACAGACCGCGCAGGTAGGAGTAGTCCGTGGCTGTCGGGAGGGCGTCGTCAGTATCCTGCGAATCCATGTCGTACTGCAGGGCATTGGCTTCGCGGGATACATTATAAGATGCAATCCAGTAATCCGGACGTCCGAAGGCGGGAATCAGGTACAAAAATGCAACTGTTATCAGCCAGAACCTCGGCAGTTCAAAATCGCGCTTCCAGACTGCTATCATCGTCCCTGCAAAGATTACCGCCATCACGAGCAGCGCCCACAACACCATCAGCCTGAGAAAGGTCAGGGAATATTGGCGGATATACAGATACATTCGCCATGCGCTTGAGGCGATCAGCACATAGGTCATTGCGCACACAGCCGTCAGAAGAACCTGCAGTGCCCGGGTTTTGCGAAATCCAAACAGACACACCGCCACAACCGCAAGGTTAATCACGCAGACTGCCAGCAGCTGGAAAAATCCCTGACGCGCATACTGTGCCCACGTCATCTGTTCCGGAAGCGTCCCCGCCCGTAAGAACAGATAAACGATCTGAATTGTACAAAATACCGTATATATTGCCGTTAAAAGGGAAAGCACCGTAATTGCAGCCAGCGGCTCCCCAAGATGCTCCCGTCTTTTCCCGGTCAGGTTTTTGGTAAGGAGTCCACGGATAAATCCGTATGCAAACAGATAGACAAGCACCAGCATCAGGAAAACCGTGATAAAATCCGACCATGCCAGTTCTCCGAAAAAGCACGATACCAGACTCGCAAACACCGCATCCGCACTCAGCAAAAGTGCTGCGACAACCATCAGCAGCGGAATGCCGACTACGAGACCGATCAGGATATAGTGACCTTTCCCGTTTTCTTTTTGTTTTTCTTCTGCTTTCAGCGCTGCGGCAGCATCAGAAAACGGTGTATCCAGATAGGAAAAGGTTCCAAACAGACCTTTCCAGCCGTTTCGGATAAAATCTCCCAATCCCCAGTTTTCTGTATTGCAAAACAGCAGCAGCGCCCATAAAATCGTCAGTCCGAACAGCATTCCTTTTGTCATCAGATGAATTTTCAGATCAGCTGTTAAAAACACGGAGATACCGAGCAAAATTTCTGCCGCCCCATACGGGAGCGCCCTGGTAAGCTTCTTTTGCAGACTGTCTCTGTCGGATGGAACCCTGCACTTTGCGGTACAATAGTAAAAATAGTACAAGGTTCCTGCGACGAAAAAAGGATAGGTGATCCCAGATGTATTCCGATACAGGCAGATCGTGTAAAGCAGGGCGTACAGAGCGGTCGCTGCGCCAAGGCGGCGGCCAGCCTCAGCGGGGATGGTTCTGTAGGCACGGTCTGAGGATGCGTCTGGATGTGTCTGTGCGCAGGCCGCGGCAGTGCTGTCTGCTGTTTTGGCTATGTCTGCGCTGTTCTGCAATTTTCCAATTCCATCTTTTTCTATTTTCTCATTCATTTTCTGCATCCTCCTCATCATCTACATACTGCAGGATATCGCCGGGCTGGCAGTCCAGTGCCTTGCAGATCGCATTCAGCGTAGACAGCCGCACCGCCTTTGCCTTATTATTTTTCAGGATAGAAAGGTTTGCCAGCGTGATGTCCACCTCTCCGGCAAGCTCTGTCAGTCCCTTTTTGCGTTTCGCCATCATTACGTCCAGGTTGATCATGATCATGTCTTTCTCCTCCATCCGGTGCTCAGATCGTCAGGTCATTTTCCAGCTTATAGGTCACAGCTGCATCAAAGACCCGGGACAGCACCAGAGAAAAAAGTCCCGCAATCACAAATACCAGGATCGTGATCAGTACCGCAGGGGTCAGATAAAGAAACAGGCGCAGCGCCGTAACCGCCGCAATACAAAAGCTGCAGATTCCCATGCGCTTTAAGCTTTGCACATTTTCCCGGATAAAGCAGTCTCCGTTCAGCACCGTTTTAAACATTTTGCGCAGCTCCTGCAAAAGCATCAATGCAAAGATTCCGGAAATTCCGAACAGGATCGTCAGCCTGAGCCAGTGCTGTCCGAAATAACTGTCATACTTTCCATAAAAGCGTATGCTAAAGGGCAGCGTCACAGTCACAACAATTCCGGCATAAAACAGCATATCCAGAAGATATTTGGTAAACAGTGTCAGTCTGTCTTTCATTGGTTCCTCCATCCTGCCGC
>ERZ1026856.525-NODE-525-length-23319-cov-9.040578_pt1 | contig 23319 bp, 15 predicted proteins | sample MGYA00380158_ERZ1026856 | MGnify/ENA primary metagenome ERZ1026856 (study PRJEB33269, sample SAMEA4719794) | human gut metagenome | biome: human-associated habitat; feature: organic feature; material: feces | place: Cameroon | collected 2013-10 ...
GCATATTCCCATTCGGCTTCGGTGGGTAGGCGGAAGTTCTTTCCGGTAAGTCGGTTGAGCTTTTCGATGAATTCTTGGCAGTCTTTCCACGAAACATTTTCCACGGGACGTTGATTATCTCCCTTAAAGTAAGAAGGATTGCTGCCCATGACGGCTTCCCACAGTTCTTGTGTTACTTCTGTTTGTCCGATGTAATAATCGGGAATAGGTATCTCATCATCGAATGCGTCGCTGCCTTGCTCCGAGGTGGCTCCCATTTGAAAGGTTCCGCCCGCTACTTTCACCATCTTGAAAGCTACGCCATTAACCATGAAGGTTTCAATCTCGGAATTATTGGCGGTCTTAGGCACTGTTGCGGATTTCCTTTCCTGTTCTGCCAACCATTGTTCGGCTTCTTGCTTTACCACCTCGCTGCCGCAGAACAACACATATTTAAATCGTTCATACCCTTTCTCTTTTCCGTTTTTCAAATAGTAGTTTTTTGCAGCCTCGAACATCTCCCTACAATCCGCATCGGCATTTTGTGCAAACAAAGCACCGCCGGCAAGCACTGCCATTGCGAATAAAAATATCAATCTCTTCATCTATAATCTTCTTTTCTTTGTTTTATAATCCGTTGTAACGTGTTCTAATCACCTTGTCCTCCTTATACTGCAACGCCTTGCGGTAAAATTCTTTGGCTTTAGCCTTGTACGTGGCGTTATCAGGCTCGTCGAAACTCATCTTCCAATAAAAATCTCCCTTGTTCTTGTATTCCTCAAACTTCTTTTCGTTCTCTGCCTTGCGTGCAGCGGCTTGCTGCTTTGCCTTTTCCTCTGCCGCTTTCTTTGCAGCGGCTTCTTGTTTTGCTTTTTGCTCTGCTGCCTTCTTTGCTTCTGCCTGTTTCTTTCTTTGTTCTGCTTCACGCATTGCCTGTCTCTCGGCTGCCTGCCTTGCGGCAATTTGCTCATCGGCACTCCGCTTTTCGACTTGCTGTTTTTCCTTTTGCTTTATTGTCTTTTGCTCTTGACCTTTTTCCAATGAAAAATCGGATAGTGTCAACGGTTCACGGTTGTTCGTTTCCGTGATTGTCTCGGTTTCGGTTACTGGTCCGCTTTCGTTTATGCAACTTTTAATCATCGGAGCTATCCAAAGAAACAAGCCTATGCACAATGCGGCACCGGCAATCCAAGGAAGAACTTTTCCCACTCCTATTCCGAAATCGGCAAAGCTTCGTTTAATCTTCTTCAAAGAGGCTTCACGCCTCTCTTTGCGTTCTCTGCGTCTTCGTTCTTGTTCTTCAAGTTCTTTTTTCTTCCTTTCTTCTTCCCTGCGTTTTATTTCGATTTCAAGTTCTTCTCTTTTCTTGTCATCATATTCCACTATTCTGTCAGGAAAGTTCGGCTTTATTATATCAAACAGTTTTCCGAAATATTTCTCAGGCTTGTCCGGAAACGCATCGAGCCAATTTACATTTGTAAGGCGGTATTCCTTATCTTCAATATAGTCCACATTTTCTATCCTGAACGGTATTACCACACAATTCGCTCCAAATGCAAGATTCAACTCCCTTGTGGTTTCTTCTGAAGTGTTGGAAGACTGCGAATGAACATAGACAAATACTTTGCATTTTCTAATTGCCTTAACTATGTAAGATGCCCAATCCTTCCCTTTCGGCACATCTCTGTACGCAACGAAGCAACGAAGATTTCTTGCTTCCAAAAAATGGCATAGAGCATCAATCAACTTTTGATCCTTGCTCGAATAGCTTATGAATATGTCGTATCTTCTTTCGCTTTGGTTCATACTATTTACGTCTTTGCTGCAAAGGTAATATAATTTCTCAAAACAGATATAGAATGCGGGTTTTCAAGGAGTTTTTTCCTTTGTTTTCGGTGGTAGAAACGACTTTTGGAAGAAGTGGCACAACTGTACGGCAACAGATATTCTCCAAATCGTTCGATAAAATACAGTTTCGGTTTAAGAACAAGCATTTTATGTTTCCGGTTTCGGTTGTTGTCAGAGGGGTTTGCCGCAGTTGTTGCAGAATTTGGCTGAGGCGGTGTTGCGACTGCCGCAGGCAGTGCAAAATTTAACGGTCATATCCGATGTAGTGCGGTGTATGTTTTCACCCGATGGGTTGTTTATCACTTGTTCTGCAAGTTCCAAGGCTTTGTCGTCAAGTTTGGATTGCTTGACCATGCCCCAAACTTGGGTGATGATGGTAGGCCAAAAGAAGAAGAGGGTGATAACGGTCGGTATTGCCTGCTGTCCGAAGATGCCGATGCCGGCTTCAAAGGCTATTTGGTCGTCGGAGGGTTTGAGGCTTACTTTCAAAGCACTTCTCATGCCCCAAACGCTCATAAACAAACCGCCTTTGTTAATCGAGATGTCGTATCCTCCCTCAGGAAGACTGTTGCTCTCGACCTGATAGCCATCGCTCTCGAAGTATTGTGTTATACGCTTTGCCATCTCGGGCATGAGCGACGGCGAGGCGTTCAGCATTTTTCGTGTGGTGAATGTTCCCATTATGTGTTTGCTTGTTTTGTTATCGATTCTTATTCTTTTGTTCTTTGATTGCGGTGTTATAGTTTCGTGCCGCAGTACTTGCAGTATGTCCAAGTGCTTTCCATTGTTCTGCCGCAGACGGGACATTGTCTGCCTCGGGGCAGGGCTTGAAGCCGTTGCTTCAATGATTGGTATTGAGAACCTGCTGCCCAACGCAGTATTTCTCTTACTCTCACCGCACAGAAAGGGTGGTCGAGTTTCATGATGGCTGAAATTTGCAGGGCTTTGTTCCAAAGTCCGTCATTGTAGATTCGGTCATAACGGTCTGCTTGTCTTGCCCATTCTTCCATGTTGATATTTCCGGTAATGTTCTTGGAGCCGCCGGCAAGTCGTGCCATTGTTTTGGCGACTGTGTTCGGCGAGGTCATGACGGCGGCACATCGGTCGCACGAGAGTTCGCTCTTGCGTTTCCAATAGAGTATGGCATACTGCAAAGGTACGGTCAGAGACCCCAAGATGCCGAGGGCATCGGCTCCTATCATCAGGTATTGTGCCACGGAGTTGTACAGCACATGCCGGCAGAGGATATGTCCGCATTCGTGGGCGATGACGGCATCCAATTCTTCGTCGTCCAAGAGTTCGACCAAGCCGGATGTGATTGTGATGTAGATTTTGGTGTCGCCGAAGGTGCATGCGTTCGGCGAGGGGTTCATTTCGAGGTAGAACTCGGGTTCGGCTATGCCCAATCGCTCGCAGATAGGCGGCAGGTGGCGATAGAGTTGCGGCAACTGTGTGGAAGAAAGTCTGATGGTCGTTGCCATGTTGATGCCGTATTGCAGTTGCTCCAAGCCTAATGCCAGTACTTTCTTGACCAATGCGGGAAAGCCGGGTATGCTTTCGAGTTGTCGCAAAGCGGCTGCGTCTTCGGGGTGTATGAAATCCGATGGTTGCATGGTTTATCTGCGTTTGACTAAATCATATCCGAGTTTGATGACAAGTTTGATGGTTTGTTCTGCCATCTGTCTGTCGTATTCTTTCTCGCTTTCGGGCAAACGGTCATACGCCACCATGCAGGGATGCTCTTTTTTGAGATCGTCTCGTTTTGCTCCGTAGTTCCAGCCATCGGCTTTGCGGTTTGCCGCCCATACTTCATGGGCATTCTCGGCTATTGCTTCCCTCAATTCTTTCAACTCTTCCGGTAAGTCCACCTCGGTGAGGTCTATCGGTTCAGGATTGTATGTTTCCATATCGTTCTTTTGCTTATAGAGAGTATTGCTCGCTTGTTTCTATCATCGTCCTTTGAAATTTTTCTATACAATGTCCGCCACGATATTCATATATAGCGTTTTATCCTTTCAAAATTTTGTTCTCGTTATTCGTTTGTTTCTTGTTCTCATATCGATTTCCCCAAGAAGGTATTCTTTTCATACCTACGGTTTTTCACTTTTCAAAAGCGTTGCAAAGATAAGAAATTTCATATCATCGACATGGTTTCTTGCCATAAAAACAAAAGTTTTCAAACTTCCTCCGTTCGGAAAAGAACATTCGTCAAAGCGGTAGTCCGAATCAATCAACCATATTAATACGTACATATATGACATATTATATGTACCTTTGCAATGCATTCCAACATATTGAGATATGATACTAAACAGATTACAGATAAAGAACTTTAAATGCTATGAAAATACAACATTTGAGTTTGCAGAAAGAATAACCGTGCTGATTGGCAAGAACGGTTCAGGCAAATCGTCTTTATTAGCTGCTATAAAAGATGCCTTGAGTTTTATTTTCAGCAAAAGCGATAACAGTTGGGGATATACGTCTTTGGCAAACGGCATTCCGGGTTTAGGTGTGGCAAACATTCCCATGCAATACGTTTATAGAGTAAGGGGACAACGTCCGGGAAATGAAGTTGAATTGAGAGCATCTGCTACGTGGAATAGTGTGAATTTAAACTGGCAAATATCAAAAGCTTCGTCGGATAAAGCAAAAGTAAAAAGCACTCTTTACAAAGATGCATACATAAAGTTCATGGATAAACATGGGACTTCCGGTTTGCTACCGTTGTTTGCCTATTATTCAGACAGGTATCCGCATGTAAGCACAAGCACAACGACTGCGGTTCGTCGTACCATGGAGACAGATAACCTTCCTGCATCAAACTGGGGTTACTTTCAATGGGATTATATTTCTTCCTGCACATATATGTGGAGAATGCGATATATCAATGTTTTCAATCGTCAGATGAACGACGAACGCAGTAAAAATGATTACCTCAACCAAGGTAAAGAAATACCGGAAACTCTTGCAAACAGATTGATAGCACAACGATTGGAAATAGAATATGTAACGAAATTATTGAAGACATTTACAAGTAACACTTTGAATGAACTCTCAGACTTAAGTGAGGATTGGAAGATACGTGATTTGAGAGTTAATGGCTCTGACAATTTTTACATGGAACTCGTTTTTGAAGACGGTAGCACTAAACGTTGGGAAGAATTGCCTGCAGGTTATGAACGTCTGTTATCAATAGTTTTGGACTTAGCATACCGTTCTTTCTTTTTAAACAAAGGTCAAAAAGAGCCATTCGGCATTGTGATTATAGATGAAGTGGATTTACATCTTCACCCATCATTGGAACAAGATGTCTTAGTTCGTTTCCGTGAAACTTTTCCGAAGATTCAGTTTATCTTGGCAACTCATTCCCCTCTCGTAATTTCAAATTTTTTGCAGGACGACAAACATAAAGTGATAAAGATGAGATATGAGAACGATGAATACTCACATGAAAATTTGGACAACACTTACGGTTTGGATTACAATATTACTTTGGACGAATATATGGACACCAAACCTTACAATATCATTGTTGATGGCTTAAAAGAAAAGTATGTCAGGTTGAAAAGAAGAGGTAAAGACGACATTGCCGAGGCTGTAAAAAAACAACTTTCGGATATGATGAGTCTTAGTCGTTTTGAAGAGACGATGAAACAACTTGATGAACGTGTGAAAAGAATTTGATACCTTATGAAATTCATTGACAAAGACAACGCAAAGAACAGAAATAAAGGAGAACAGTGGTCGAGAAAGGCAATGGAAACCATAGCGGATATCCCAAATGAACAAAATAATGCTATTATAAGTTGGGATATCCTCGGCAAGAAAAAGGAATTAAAACAAATTCTTTCAGAGGAACAAGAACATCTTTGCTGTTATTGCATGAGAAAATTGCAACCGAACAATACAACAATAGAACATATCATTCCAAGAAACATTTCTTCAAATGAAGAGTTAACAAAATATCAAACTCATCGGTTTTTAGACCCGTCTCGTGTAAGTGTCTTGATAAATGAAACTATCGGTACATACAAACGACTTAAATATCCGCCTTTTCCTCACTTGATTGCATACGAAAATCTGACAGTCTCTTGCAACGGACAATTAGATAATCGCTCTGTCAAATGTTGTAATAATAAACGAGGCAACAAGCACATAGAACCATTATTCTTTATCCATGAGATAACAAAGATAATAAAGTATGATTTTGAAGGGAAGATAGACCTTGATGAAGAATATGAAAGTACAATCAAAAACGTGGGATTAAACTATCGACCACTTTGCGAAATAAGAAAGATGTGGTATGAAATAGCGGAAAAGACCGGATACAATATTGATGATATAGAAAGAGCAAAAGCAGATTCAAATCTGCGAAATGACATCATTGACGACATTGAAGATACAGAATTCAAATACTCCACATTCCGAAAAAGTAATTGGTGGGCGGTATTTGCCGACTACTCTTGGTTTTATGAGTATTACTCGCAGAGAAGATGCCATAGCAATAACGAAAAGTTTTAGGAAGACCTCATAACTTTCTTTTTGTGTACTTGAAAGAGAATATTCGGCAAAACGATAGTTTCACTTGTAATTTCCGAAAGGTTCCGGAGATTAACCGTGGCAGTCCTTCGCTTCAAGGCAAGATGGTTTTCAGATATACCTTATCGGGTATATTCAGATGAAATGATAGAGGAATTATACCATAAAGGGTATAATTACAAGATTTATTCTTACCTTTGTACCCGAAAAGGTATAATGTTGTACATTTATGAACACTCTATCACTATCGGCAACGGTCAAGATGTTACGAAAGCAATATAATATTACTCAGGAAGAGCTTTCATTGAAGTCGGGGGTCGGATTACGTTTCGTTCGAGACCTCGAACAGGGAAAAAAGTCGTTGCAACTCGACAAGGTAAACCAACTCCTCGATTTCTTCAATTATGAGATGGTGGCAGTATCAAAAGCAGGTAATCAATGAAGCAGGCAAAAGTATTCTACAAAGACCGGTTGGCAGGCATTTTAACAGAAAACGACGATGGGTATGAGTTCAAGTATTTATCTGAATACCTGTCTTCAAATGACGCAAAAGCAATCAGTTTGACGCTCCCTCTGAGGGAAGATGTATATACCAGCCTTGTATTGTTTCCTTTTTTCGATGGATTGATACCTGAGGGTTGGTTGTTGGAGGTGGCATTACAAAATACCGATATCAGCATACTCGATCGCATGTCTTTATTACTTGCATGCTGCAAAGATTGTATAGGAGCGGTAAGTATCGTCCCCATCGAAAGGAAGGAGCTTTCTCATGCGTAATTGTTTATATTGCTACCGTCCGTTGTTGAATAGTGAAAAGGATATGCACGTCGCTTGCATCAAGAAATTCTTTGGTACGACAATCATGCCGAGTCTTGATTACAGTAAAGACCGGCTTAAAAGTCTTGCCATGCAAATAATCAGCAGTCAAACATCTCTGACGGGCGTTCAACCGAAGTTATCTTTACAGTTGAACGAATATAAAGGGTACAAACGATTAACTATTGTGGGGCTTTGGGGCGATTATATTTGCAAGCCTCAATCCGGTCATTATGAAATGATGCCGGAAGTGGAGGATTTGACCATGCATCTTGCAGAAGCTGCACACATTACGACAGTACCTCATACGCTCATGCGAATGGCTGACGATACTCTTTGTTATCTTACTCGAAGAATTGACCGTACGATTGATGGTAAAAAGATTGCAATGGAAGATATGTGTCAGCTGACGGAAAGATTGACGGAACATAAATACAAAAGCAGTTATGAACGTGTAGGGAAAACCATCTTGAAATATTCGTCTTTACCCAAAATGGATACCACCAATTTCTTTGAAGTTGTGCTTTTTTCTTGGTTGGTCGGAAACAATGACATGCATCTGAAGAATTTCTCTTTATACGAGCCGAAGAATAATGTCATACGCCTAACGCCTGCCTATGACCTACTGAATGCAGCTATAATAAACCCCAAAGACAATGAAGAGTTGGCATTAACTTTGAACGGCCGTAAAAGAAGATTACAAACGGAAGACTTTCTCAAAGCAGCTGTTACTCTCAACTTGGAACAAGTGGTCGTGAAACGTCTTATCAATAAATACACCAAATTATTACCGACGTTTGAAGACATTATTGACCGTTCTTTTCTCAGCATGGAATTAAAGCAGAGATATATCATTCTATTGAATGAACGAATCAACAGGCTTTCTACAAAGTAAGGTATTCACGGCGTAGCACTCTTTCTAAAAAAGAATATTCGTCAAAGCGGTGTTCCGATTTTGAAAACGGAACTTTGCCTTGACGAATATTCGTGCTGAATCGATATATGCCGGTGTTTCCGGTATTGCTTGCTTATTTGCTTATTATCATCTTCCTCATTTGTTTGTCTTTCTTGTAATACATGGTGTAGTGATAAATGCCTTCCGGCAAATCGAGGTCTTTCAGAACGATGGTATTGCGTCCTTCTCCATAATTGCCTTTAATGGTCTTCAAGACTTGTCCGAGGTTGTTGGTGATAACGAGTGTCGCTTCTCCGGATTCCGGAAGTGTGAAACCTATAGTGGTTTCGTCGGTGAATGGGTTAGGTTGGTTTTGTTCAAGGACAAAGCCTGCTGTTCGTTCTACCTCTTCCAATCCTACGTATGAACGAACGGCATAAGCATGCGTGGTATCGTTCCTATGGTCGGCATCGTATGGGTAGTCCAACCATGCAATAACGTTATACGTTCCGTTTTCACTCTTAGGTATTCGCTGAGAGAAAGTCATGTAACGTAACATGTCAGGATTAGGTTCGTCGTATTCCCATGTGAAGTCTTCAACTATTTGGTTTGCATAATCTCCGTTAAGAACCAAATGGGCTCTGACTTGCGTTGTTCCGCCTATCGTTCCTCCGTTATGTGCTGTAAGCTGTACTTTGCAATCCGGTTCGTATGTTTGTTCTATGAATACGGAATCTGCCACACCATCGCGGTATCCCATGTAAAGTACGCTTGTGGTGTCGTTGCTTCTATCGACTTCATCATCGACTGATACGAAAGCGGTAATTCTGGTGTATGGTGCATTGGCTCTCGGAAGTGTTGCTTCAAACTTATGATAGCCGTAAGTACCGGAAGGCAATACATTTCCAAGGCGGTATGTTTCCTCGACGACGTTTTCTCTGTCGCTGCCGAGGTAATAACCTACCGTGATATTTCCTACTCCGACGGAACTACGGTTCATAAAAGCGAGTTGCAACGATATATGGTCAGGATCGGCATCGTCTATGGTTATGTATTTTGCTTCCAAGTCGCGTGTGGTTCCTGTTCCTTCCAATCTTTTATAAACGGTATCATTGTCGTGATAATAGTCTCCTTCAAGTCCTGTCCAACATTTCAAATTGACTGCTCCGAATGAGGAATGAAATCTTTGGTTGAAACGATATACATATTCGTCTCCGTTGTACAAAGGCGGATTGAAATGTATTGTTTCTTCTATTTGCGATGCACCCGGCACTTTATACGCCACCGGCAATTCGCTTACCGGTTCCAATCCGTAGTTTCGGACTTGTATTGCGACTTCTATTTGGTCGTTGGATACGATTTGCGTTGTCGGTGAATTGATGTTGACTATGCCGACATCTTTTTGCAAAGGTCCTATGACTATTTGTTGGCATACGGAGTCATTGTCGGTATAAATGTCGGTCGGATTCAACCTTGTGAATGCACATATTCCGAATGGGTCAGGTGAATCCACGGTAAGGTATGTTCCGGTATTGAAGGTGTACTCGTATGTCGTTTCCGGTTGTATGTCCACGCCTATGAGGTCTTCACAAATCGGTATGTACAATCCCTCGGATATGTAACATACTTGCAGATTGGTCAATGATGTTGTTCCGTAATTGTGTATGCCTACTCGCGGATAGTAATTGGAACCGTAGTTAGGCAACGCGGTCGGTTCCAAAGTCAAAGATACAACTCCTGCGTCTTGTTCTCTCTTGGCTCTTTGTATTTCGAAGTTGTCTATCGCAAAGCCGTCTTTCTGAACTCCTGCATTGGAACGGAAGACAAAACGGAATTGAAGATTGTTTCCGAACAGGTAATTGACGTGTTCCAAAGAATAGGTTACTTTCGTCCATGACTTCGTGCCGTTGAAGTAGTTGCTATCCGAATTATACCAATTTTCTCCATAACCGTCTTCTTTCGCTCCAAGCAAAACCCATTTGCCCTGCCAGTTGAGATACTCTATGTGCATGCTTGCCGTGTTCACTCCTGCATCGGTTCTCAACATGAAACTCATGGTGTCGGGTTTCACGGTATTGACATCGAATATAGGCGAGTAAAGAATACTTTCGTTGTTCTTAGGGTGCTTGCCGCTAAGGTTGGTTTTCCAGCAATTAGGTTCGGAATAGGCTACGTCTATTGTCGTGTTCGTCTCTGTCGGCGTTCCGAACTGCCAACTGTTGGTAGGGTTGGTCGGATTAGCATCGTATGCGTAGAAGTGGTCGTTACCGTCTTCTTCGTCGAAATCGGTTTGATAAGGGACAACGAAGGTGCGGAAGACATACGAGTTAAGGTTTATCGTATCGTTGTCATGAACATTATCACCTGCCACGTCGATATACGCCTTGAAGTTGTTTGCTCCCAAATCCAAGTCCACATTGGCTATGGTTATTTCTTCAAGTTCTCCGCTTGCCAGATTGCCCGTCCAGTTGTAAGTATAGTCTTGGTCGTTATGCTTCAAGGTTATGGTTGCGGAATTAAGCGTTTGCAACCCTGCATTTCTCAACACGGCTTTTACGTCTGTTTGTCCGGCAGAGGCAAGTTCACTCGGTGATGTGAAGCGTTTAAGTTCTGCGTTTATCTGTTCAGCCGGCTTGATGATGACTCGATAGTCTTCGACCTCTCCACGCTGTACTTTTTCGCAGGCTGTGAACTCATCGCTTGTTCCGCTTTGTTTAAGGATAACTCTCATTCTTGCAATACCGTTAAGCGTATTGGCAGGAACGTTCAATGTTTTCGACAATACCATTCCGGAGTACACCGTATCGCTTACCACACATTCCGCTGCCGAGAACTCTCCATTTCTATCCCAATCGATGAATACTCTTACCCAACCTCCGACAACTGAGTTCGCATCCATCGATGTGGAATTATCCACATGGACATTCAATTGGTCGGCAACTCCTCTGTATAGAGTAGGCATCGTTATGGTTGTATCAGTAGTGAAGTCGGAATAACCGTTTCCGGAAGGTGTAGTAGGGTTGTCCATAACTCCCAACTGAACTCTCGATATATCCAAACTTGCAGGATTATCGACTGTAATACTGCAATAAACCGTATTACCGTTCTTAGGTTTCACGACCGTTGCAGCTTTCGTCGTATCATTGAGTGCAGTAATATCGCCTGCAGCATCTGTCCACGCCATTATTGAATAATTCTTGCTAAGACCGGACATATCTGCCAATGTTTCGAATGTATAGGTATATTGTTCGTCTGGCTGAACTGTTGCCGTACATGTTTCTGTTACAATAACAGGTTCTGCGTTTGCAGGAGATGTAGGTTTTATAGAGTAAGTTACAGGGAAGTTGCTCAATGGCTGTGTACCGTAATTGGTCAACAAGACTTTAATGGTATCGCCAGTACTCATATATACCCATGCATCTTCCGGAGGATAAACAACTGCCAATGCCGAAGCATCGACTGCTGCTCTCGGATTAACATGAACAGTAACAGCCGTTCTTTCACTTGCACAAGGATATGTTCCGGTTGCATTTACACCGACATAGAAGGTTGTATCTTCAAATAATTGGGAGGTTGTATAGTTCCTTGAAGTATTATAGTTTGTTGGTGCATAAAACGGATTTGCATCGTTCGGTCCGGCATACCATTTTATTGCCAAGCTATTGGCTTGCTCTGCACTCGGATGTCCCCATGTTGCGTATGGAATGTAATCATCTGTTACGGTAGGTGCAGGAGGCGATACTTTGGAATTTACCACCTTTGCGGCAGAAGCGGTATCGTTAAGTTGCTGATTGTCGCCCACTGTTTTCACACATGTCCACAATTTCCACGTTGTATCATTTGCTCCCAAAGGATAAAGGTTGGCAGTAGCGTTGAAAGTATATGTGAGCGAGGCTCCTTTTTGCAGATTCTGATATGGAGTTTGTGTGGTTTGGTCTGTATAAGGGAATGTAAGAGTTTCTGTTTGCGTAAGGTCGGGTCTGCCCTCTATCCAGTAAGACAACTGTATCACATCGCCGGGTTCTATGTTCTTTTCTCCTACGTTCTTTATCTTGGTTTGGATTTGAACATTTGTCAATACACATCGCTCGGTTATAGGTACAGTACCTTCCAGTTTCAAGTCCTTCGCAGGTTTTGAAAGGAAGTGGGTATATGCCGTGTCGTTGATATGCACGGTATCTCCGTCCATTATCGTGTATGCCATTACATAAAGTTCATCTGTGTAAGGGTCATTGAGCGGTGGTGTAAAGGTTTGGTTGAATGTATATGTGGTCGTTTGCAATGAAGACAACATTCCCGTCCATGTTTCTCTCAAAGTTTGTATGGCTGTCTCGGAATCTTCGGAAGATTTCAAAACAGCGACTATCTCCATTGTGTTTATGCTGTAATTACCGAAGTTCTTCAATTCCACTTCAACGCTCAACGGATCTCCTTCGACATATTCGTCTCCTTCGACAGGGCTTATTATTCTCGGAATACCGGTATCATTACCTGCGAATTGGTATTCGTATGCTCCTATTGTCGGTTTAGGGGAAACAGGTCGGAAATTACCTTCTATATCCGTGGCGACATCATCTACCGGCTCTGCAATCCTTACTATTCCGGTAGGGAAAGTAAGTGCCAAAACAGAATCGTTCTTGAACGAATTTTCAATGCTGACGGATTGTGCGTCCATGGAGTTGGCTGTTTGCAAGAGTGTAAGGTTGGATTTATCGTTTATCCAATATACGAACTTACTTCCGTTGGTGTAATAGTTATTATTGTTGGAAAGGACGACATGGGTTGCCGGCGTTTGTACATACATCGCATATCCCTTACCGCTATTATCAAGGTTATTGTTCTGAACTATTATATTGGAACCCACCTTACCAACAGAAAGACACTTTGAAGAGGTATTGTTACCTTTTGACGGTTCGAGATAAACCGTGTTGTAATACAAACTCAACCAATCGGTGCTGTCAATGTCTATTCCGATGTATGCCAAAGATGAGGACGAATTTCTCGCACCTATCATCGAAATGGAGTTATTTGCTATGATTGCAGGCTGTATTTGTTCGGCATGAACTTCTTTCATCGAGATACCTGTTCTGACTGCCGTTCCTTTCGTCAAATAAAGGAAGTTGGACATAACGCGTGTTGCTCCCGAAAGTCTCTTCAAATCAACTGCCGTAACAATCAATTTTGAAGTATCGGTGGAAAGATGATTGTTCTCTATCGATAGGTTTTCCACATCGTAAGCCCTTATTCCTGATACACCGAACTCCAAGAAATTATTGTTGTTTATGGAAAGCGTTTTCACCGTATCTGTCGTTGCCAACTGCACTGCGGCACCGATGAAATCGTTTTGACTTATTGTAACATCATCAGTCTTTACAAGGCTTAGCATCGTGCTTCGTGCCGTTTTTGGAGAAACGAAATTCATCATTTTGAAACTGATATTCTCGGATTTTTCCACCGATACCGAGGTATTGGCTGTTGTATCGGCACATTGAATTGTCATGTTCTCAAAATGTATGTTTTCCACCTCACTGAGACTCAATATATATTTATCTTCCGCTCCCGCAGCAGGCGTGTATGTCAGTATTGTTTGTGAATTATCACCCGAAAGCCCTGTAAATTTGATATAGTTGGTTTCAGAAAGCCCTGATATGTTCGGAATATTGATTTGTTCGTTATATGTACCTGCTTTAACGTTCACTTGAACCGGTCCGCAAATTCCCGAACTTGTCAAGTCGTTTACCAACGCATTGAAACTACTGTAATCATCGGAAGCATCAGAACCTATGGTTATCGTAGTAACTTCGGTACTGTTACCCATACATGCGGAGAAGTTGCTTACAACCGTGTCGTTGCTTGGCTCGGCATCACAATCTTTCTCGAGCCATACCTTCAATTCTATCGTACCGGAAGCAAAGGTATAGTTACCTATGGTTACCACTTCGGTGCTGTTTTGTGCCAAAGAACCTGTCCACTCATAAACAGGTTGTGCCGTACCGTTGACAGTCCAATGCAAATCAAGAGAAGTCAAAGGTGCGGTACCGAAGTTCTTTATTTCAACTTGTACAGGTGTAGATACTCCTGACATGATGGTGGTTTCCTCCACAGGGGCTACCACCTGCGTCAAGCCAGCTTCGCAAGTAGGAGCAGGTTGAACCTCAACGACAAGTGCTGCTCTTGTACTCTTACAACCGTATTTATCAACGCCGAACTTGACATTAGGACGCTTAGAGTACGTTGCACCCGGATTACCGGTGTATTGGCAGGCATTGGTATTGTTATCGTGATATATTATCGCAGAATTAAATTCTGTGTTTGAATTGTATGTCTTAACCTTACCGGTCGTAACAGTGGTATTGTAACATATCTCGACAACAAGATTGGCCTCTCCGTCATAATAGAATGGATTGGCAAACGTCATGTCTTTCCACACATTCGTCATGGCAGGTGTCTTGGTTATGGTTACGTTATCGGAATAAACCTCTTGCAAGCCTCCTACCCATGTTGTCAAAACGTTATCATTTGTCATACCTATCTTGATTGTATAATCGCTCATTGTAACATTGGCTCCCTCCGAATGAACCTTGAACCCTATGGACTTTATCAAGCCCTCTCCCATGTCTGAGAGTTCCTCCGCTCTCCAAAGATATTGTTCTTTGACTTGTTTCTTGGAGAAAGCAAACGGTGTAGGTGCATTATCGTTTGTATTCGTTGACGTTCCGGTTCCTATTTCCACGTCGGCATTCGCTGCCAACAAAGCTGCCACATAGAAAGTATCCGTTTCATACAATACAGGCGTTGTATATGTTCCTCTTGAAAGTTCTTGATGTGAAGTCGGGCTGTCATACCACACAAGTGTGTTAGTACTTGTAGCCGTTAACACCGTAGAACTTGCGTACGGAATATTAACATCCTGAACCGCCGGCTGTTGCGGTGTCATCAATGATACGACTTGCATTCTCGCCGTATCATCTCCATGAATATTATCTGCTGCAAGGTTGGCTAAGGCTGTTATTTCAAAAGTCTCATTCGCTGAGACGGCAGACAAATCAAGTGTCTCCGTCAAGGTGTATTCAATCGTATCGAACGGATTTATGGTTCCTGTATATGTGTCGTTCTTCTGTTGGAAGATGGCATTGTTCTTCTTGCTGTAATATTGTATAGGAATATTGGTAACAGGTTGCAAACCGAGGTTGGTAATCTTTACCTTTATCTGTTCTTCATTCAATGTACAAGCACTATCGGCAGAAAGCCCGACAACAGAAACCGCCACTATGCTTGGATTATAAGTCGGTGCATTTTGTATTACTACATTATACGTAGCTTTATGACCCAAACATCCGTTATCCGTATGAACCGTCAATTCATCATTGTATGTTCCTATCGTCATCGGACTTGTCGAAGAAGCTTTTTCCCAAGCTGCCTGTGTAGAGCCGGCAGCAGACTTCCTTACAATTCCGGCTGTATTGGTAAGAGTAAGATTGGCAGAAGAACCTTGCCATACACTTGCAGGAACATTGTGTCCTGCCGCAAAAGTCGCACCATTGACAGCAACGGCATCTATAACCGTACCTGCTGCATTTTTCAACAAATAACCGGTTTTCTTATCCGCTCCTACAGTACCGGAAGCTATTCCGAGAACATCCTCTGCCGTAACGGCATTTGCATTAACCGGCAAAAGGACAACCGATTGATTTGCTTCCAAGACATAACCTGCAGGGAATGTATAAGTTTTCGTAGGCGATATCGATAAAGCCGTATTGTTGCCAGAATAATAAACGAACGAATAACCGGTCAAATCTATACTTCCATTACCGAAATTACTTATTTCATAAGCATTATTAGTCGTTACCCATGAAGGCAAAGGAGTTGTTATTCCGTTCTCGACACTTGCATTCTTATTGAACTGCAACTCTGTTATCTTTAACACCGGTATCTCTCTCTTGGCAGAAAAATAGAATGCAGTATCAGCATACAACTGAGTTGTTGTCAGATTATGGGACTTCAAAAACGGAACATCATCGTCCATGCTTTTGAACCAATAGATAGAATCGTTAGAGGATACACTTATGTTTGCACTTGTACCATAGTTCACATTCGTACTTTGATTTGCAAGTGCAGGTAACTGATAGTTCGACAAAATAACGGCTCTCGTTGTATCATTGGTGTTCACCGTATCGGCTGCGAGAGATGAAAATGCTGTCAAAATCATTCTTGTATCAGCGGAAACAGCTGCCAAATTTGCAGACTGGGCAAAAGTAAATACATAATCGGTATTCGGTGCTATTGCATGCGATATCAAACCACCGTTAACCGCAACTCCGTTATCGACCTTATAATACATTCTGGCTGTATTGGCAGGAATGGTATTTGAACTTATATTCTTATAACGAACACTTACTGTTTCTTGCCCGAAATCACAACTCGAATATGCCGACATTCCATCAACCTCGCTATAATCTCCACTACCTATCTCGACCGATGTAACAAATATATTACTTGTCGGAGGTTCAAACTCCAAAGCACCTATACATGTATTCGAAGTAGGTCTGCTTCTTCCGAAGAAGTCATCTGTAACACCTGCAATCGGAGTACCCTTGTAGCAAACGAATGTGCTTGTCGTATGCAGATTGTTCCACGCCATAAAGAAAGGATTTTCCGTATAATAGGAATTCGTTTCCCCGCTGATAGTTTCCCATTGCTCGGTCGTGGCGACATTATTGGTATTGAACTTAAACAATATGTCGGAGGAGGAACCTGCTACCTTATAATACATATTGTTCGATAAGGTGAAAGATGCACTTGCATTATTTTCCGAAGTTCTTTCCCATATTGCAAATCCCATTCCTTCGGATACGACTATATTGTTCTTAACCACCACACCTGTACTTGCCTGTCCCTGACTGCCGAGGCTTAAAGCCGTAGCTTGTTTTCCTGTAATTCCGGCATCGGACGCATATATATTATTGTACACTATCGATACATTCTCACCCGACAAGAATTTGATACCCGAAAGATGTATGTTCACAACACCCTCGTTGCTATTCTTGATGCTTATTTTGTTGTTGGCTATCTTTGAATTACCTGCACCGATTTGCGAAAGGCTTATTGCCGTTATTTTTTCCAAATCGAATATGTTCTTGTTTATATCGAAATTTTTGGAAGCCTGCAACATGATAGCATACTTCTCTCCACCTACTGTTGTAATATCCGGAGACGAACTGAAAACATTACGGCTCACTGTCAAACCATCATTATATTCTGCATATATAATATTGTCGGAAACCGTCTGTGAACCTCCAATCGAAACAGGTTCATAATCGAAAGTCGTGTTCTTAATCACAATGCCGTTTGTCATCGATGTCGGCGACAAACCTTTTATGTTGACAACCTTATCTGCAACTGCCGAGAAACAACAACTGTCTATCGTTACATTGCTTGCTGCGGATAAATCCAATATAGCTGTCGGCTTCAAGTTGCAAACAGATTGGGTTTGCTCTGTTCCGAAAGTAATCGACGATGGGAAGTTACATTTTTTGAATTCTATATGATTAGATGTTTGAGACAATTTAACCACACTTCTTTCGCTCATGGCGACGGAATTGTTATCCATGTAACTCTTGGCAGGAAGGAAAGTCAAATTCTCGAACCTCATATATTTACAGCCTGATAAATCAAAAGAGGTATTTGCTCTAACGGTATCATTTACATAAAACCTTACCGGTTCATTCGTTGAAGAGGTAAAGGTTATCATATTCGTTGCACTCGCCCCCTGTATTGTGGTCGGAAATTTCAATATATCTCCACGAACACCATCGGCACCCTGTTCTACCTTTATCGTAACAGGAGCTCCGACACCACAAACTTCCAAAACTTTGAATGCCTGTGAAAAGTCGTCGAAAGTTCTCGTCTCCGGAACTCCTTGCACATTACCTATGGCATAAACCCCATTCATCGCACCATCGCATGAAATAATGTCATACGTAATGGTATCATTCAAAGTATTCCAATCTATATCAGGAGGCAAAACATTCGTCCATGCCGTTACATGTCTATAACCTGCCGGCAAATTCAATGATGAAGTTACATTGAAAATCGTCGAATCCCCCGGAGCAAGCGTTCCATTCCATGTTGCGTTGCCTGTGGAACCGTTATCCGCCAAGAAACTTACCTTTACTTGCGACAATGGCTCCGAACCGTCATTTCTCAAATACACTCCGAAGTTTGAATTTGTATTTGCACTAATTTTCTGATTTGCCGGTGTCGCCAACTTTTCCGACAACGCCGCATCAACCGGCAAAACGCAATTCTTCAAGAAGTCGAACTTGTAATTTACCTTGTAATTTACCATACCATCAGCAGTATTGAAAGGTGCCGAACATGCCTCCAAGTATGATGTTCCTGTTTGCGTAAATTGACCTGTTCTATTATTGCCCGTAGTGGAGATACACTCGACTTTTGTTGTACCACCGGCACTTGGAGCCGGTCCCCAACACGTCTTTATCATTATATCGCTTTCACCGTCCCACAAGAAAGGCTCATCAAACTGTATATAATGTTCCCCTATCGGAGGAGCCACAAAACTCGGATTTGAATAAACACGCGTCAAAGTAGTCGCAGAGTACAAATACCCTTGATCCAAAACCCAAGCAGGGTCGATGTTACCTATAGACAAAGAAAAGTTCGGCATCACGAATCCTGCTGCCGACTGTGTTACATTATAATATAGTCCGCCTATTTCACCTGCACCGAACCCTGCCTCTCTCAACTCCTCTGCCGTATATCTCATTTGGAACATGGAGGCCAACTTATTCGTCGGAATCATCAATTCCTGATTACTCGTTTGCGTCTCTTTGATTTTCTTCGTTCCCTCATAAGGTCTTATTATCGTATATCTATTGTATGTACCGTAAACAAAAGGATAACGCACCTCATTGCCCTTTGCATCTTTTGCCAACACTTTCCAATAAGTGGTTTTTCCGAAACCGTTAAAAGGGATATTTCCCTCGTATGTAGAGTTTGCAGCATCGACCAATGTCATATTCACTTCGGTAGTAGAATACACCCCGTTATCATCAGCCTGTTTGAACTCTATCTTAACAGCATCGGCCGCAGTCGACATTGCACCACCGGCATCTCTTATCTGCATCTGCACCAATACATCGCTACATGTAGGATAATTAGAAATGTTCGGAGCTTTCACTACACTTCTTATCTGAGGAATTCTCACCTCATCACCGGCCACACTTGCCACATACAACCTCACATCATCTATAAACCAACCTGAAAAATTGGCAGCCGCACCGCTCGAAGCCGGCAACACGAATCTGAACTTGACGGTTGTTGCCGAAGAGGTCAATGTCGAGTACAAATAGAATACCTCATTTCTCCAATATGTACTATCCAAATCAGCAACATCTATATTGCTGTTTCCTGTCCAATATGAAACCTTCTTGAAACTACCATCGAATCCGGAAGCCCCCGAACCATAACTCGGATCATAACAACTTGGGTTTACAGGATTTTGTAAAGTCAAAGGAGTCCACGTTCCATTAGGTTTCAACACCTCGACCCTACCGCCATTCTGATTATTCAAAATCGGGATATGGCTGAACTCCAACCTTGTTGCACAACCCGGTTGAATTGTAAATTCCGGAGAGGTTATCATTATCTCGCCGGCAGTCGGCTTCATTCTCAAAGACTTTTCTCCGGTAGCCGCAAGGTCGTTATAGATAAACACATTGCTCTGATCCGACACAGTCCAACCGGCAGGAATACCATTTTCAAAATCAACATGAGTAAGCAATACCGGTCCATTTTGAGTAAAGCCACACAAAGGCAACAACATCATGAACAGCCCTGTAAAAAATAGCACTCTCTTCATATTCAAAACATTTATCATTCTAAATTCCAAATCTTTAATCGCAAGAGCAAGAAAACAAGCCCTTCAATCCAACTCGCAAATATACAATAAATTCTGCTTCCTGCAAGCCTTTTGGCGAAAATAAAGACACTCAGCCTCGAAGTAAGGTTAGTTATCAAAAGTTAAACAGCAAATCTGTCACCCTTTTTCTCTGAGACAAATACGGATAATATCATCAAAAGTGCATATCTTTGCAATATGAAAAGAGTTGCATTCCTATTCATCATTTTGACAAGCGTTTTTTGTACAACACTGTTTGCACAAAGAGACAGTTTATATATGTTTGAATTCAACATCATGCCCAAGCGACACACCGTTAAGGTATATCTCTACACAACAGACGGAAAAATCGACACTCATCAACCTTTCCAATATTTTTACGGCAATTCCAAAGTTCCCATACCTCGCAAGGACATTCCGAAAGAATGGCGGATAAAATTGAAACGCAACAAAAAGATGAACGAATACTCATATACTTTTCATTACCCTAAACTCGAAGGAGTGAAGTCATACGCCAATTTCGACCCTATACATAAAGAATATTTCTTCTTCACGCCACTTGAAGGGAAAAACATGTATCGAATCATCAAAATGATTTACGAGTACAACGACGAGAAGAATAGCAAACTGCAAAACCTGAAACTCATCTACGAGAACATAGCAACGGGTTCGATAAAGATAAGAGAACACAAACAATAGAACAATAATATCAGCATTATGAGAAAAATACTTTTGACATTGATTTTGGTTGCAGGCACGGCAACAATCACCGATGTACATGCACAAAGAATAGAAGAAGCCTGCGAAATCATCGGTTCAAGCATAAAAGACAACCAATACAAAGAATTCACTATAGACGGCTCAGGCTTTTTATCATATATATGGAGTGGCAGCAAGGATTCCGAAACCTGCATGAACATCGATTTGATACAAATCACCATATCGAAAGAAATCACCCCCACCGGTTACAAAGTATGGCTTAACTGCATAGACGGCGTAAATTGCATAAGCGAAAAAGGACGAGTAGGAAACGATGAAAACTTCTACGGCGAGTACAATAAAACCTACCTTCCTGCAAAAAGCGAAAACGAAATGAACGCTATATACACCCAATTGGATTACCTGCTCCGTCTCGCCAATGAAATAAGATAGAACGCTCATACGAAAAAATCACAAAGCCATCCATATTATCGTCTTCCGCTTCTGTATTAACCACAACAACATTTCCGTTAAATAACCACATAATACGTCTGCAAACACCCCTCTGTCAATAGATAGCACCAAACATATATCGTTCTCACCCGTACAGGCAGTCGGGGTGGGTGCTGCTTTCTATGTATGGGTGGTATGTGCGTACGGGACGGCAGAGGTTGTCTGTCATGATGCGACCGCTTGTTACTCTTTGCTTTTGTCCTTCAACGCTCTTGTCTTGTTTCTGCTGTATGTGCCTGCCGATGGCGTCGCTGATGTCGATGCGTTGTCTCTGTCCGTTCCGGTCGTGGTAGGTGGTGCGTACCCATGGACTGTTGTTGAGCGTACGCCAGTCGTCAGCAACAGCCCCTGTGCTCAGCTCTTGAAGGTCGCTGTATTCGTAGCTGATGGCAGGGCTTGTCTCCCCGAACAGGTGGAGACTCTTGAGTCTGCCGCGTACGTCGTAGGTGTATTGCCTATTCATACTTTTTTTTACGGAAAACGAGAATATAATGTATAGTTTGATACGATCTTGTTTTCATTCTTTGAGCTGAAATAACTCTATTTCCTCCGGAGTAGGTGTATATGTTGATTTTTGAGGATATACCCAGTAAGGTTTCTTTGGTATTTTTAATTCTGTCGGCAAGCCAACCAAGCCTTTATACCAATATCCAATGACCTTATATGGTTTTTCATCTTTACTCTTTTTCATTTTGGGAAAGTAAAAACCGTTATTTACCCAACAATCTTCATTCTTTTTCTTATCTATAGGTATCAACTTATTTCTCTTGATTAGCAGGGGAAATTCATCCAAAAACACAGTAAAGTCCAAAAGAGGCAACTTCGTTATTTTGATTTTATAAAATAATGTATGAAAAGCATAACAAGTGGGGAGTTTAAGTCTATCATAGACGCCCCTATTTAACAAGACTACTAATGTTCTCCCATAGTAATCAGATATAAATATTTCATTTGTTTCTTCATTATAGTATTCTACAAAACCTTCTCCCCACAGATAATATCTATCTCCTTCTTTTATATACTCTTTCATGAATAAGTATGATAATTTGTGTTGAAATTTGAGCATATCCTCTCTACTTATCTCTTCTATTTCATATTTTCTTTTGGGGGTTGAATTCAAGAACAAAGTATCTCCATTTCTATGATAGAAACCGGTACTTGAAACGCCATCTAAGTTATGTCCATAGACCGAGATGCAATACAGCGAATCGTTCATGAATGTCAATTTTCCGAAATCGTCTTTTCCATAATAGTACTCTTGTGCATTGCCGTATTGAGGGAATACACAAGAAAAAAGCATCACAAGGCTAAAAACAAATACCTCATTTATTCGGAGTATTAAATGCGCCTCCATCTTCTCTTTTAAAGCTAGGCTCTTCTCCAAGTTTTTCATAATACGGATCTAATTTAAAATCATCTGATTTGTTTAGTTCAAGTTTGTTATGGCATTCGATATTCTTTCCGGAAAATATTTGCCCTCTTTTACCCGCCTCCATTTCGAATCGTTGACAATTATTTGAATCATAACTACCACCTCTTTTATATGCAAATCCCAATCTACCTTCATAGTATTGGTATGCATGTTTTAGTTCGTGCGCCAATGGGTCTAAAAACGAACAAACGCCTCGTCTATCAGGATTGATGTATATATTAATCTTTCGTTTTCCATTATCCATTCCTACAAACTCTAACTTCCCTTGCACACCGTAAGCTAATTTTCTGTCTTGCCTAATAACATACAAATTATTGGGATCAGCCTCTAAGGCCTCTAATTCTTTAAGTATGTTTTGATACTCATCATGTTGTTTCTTGTACAGATTTTCCCAATCTTTTAATCCTTCGATATACTTTAATCATGCGTTAATTTCATCTCTGTATGGAGATATATACTTATCTTTCGACTCCTGATCGAAGTCTCTTCCATCCGGATCGACGAGAATGACAGGATTATCCGCACAGTAATTGTACGGGCTGAGGCTCGGATACTTGTCCGCCATAGGATCGATGCTCAACCATTGACTTATATCGCTGTCGTAGTACCTCGCACCGTAATAGTGCAGCCCGCTCTCGGGGTCTTTCTCCTTGCCGTTGTACTTGTAGCGGGAGA
>ERZ1026856.527-NODE-527-length-23287-cov-6.748063_pt1 | contig 23287 bp, 21 predicted proteins | sample MGYA00380158_ERZ1026856 | MGnify/ENA primary metagenome ERZ1026856 (study PRJEB33269, sample SAMEA4719794) | human gut metagenome | biome: human-associated habitat; feature: organic feature; material: feces | place: Cameroon | collected 2013-10 ...
GTCTGTCTGTCTGTCTGTCTGTCTGTCTGTCTGTCTGTCTGTCTGTCTGTCAAATTATCGCACCTTTCCATCAAAAATCAACCCCTTCTTAATGTGATGATTTAATTATTTTCTTTACAAATTTTATACCACTTGCACATTCTGGATTCTTTATATTAAGCAACAAAAAAATAAGATTTGGAATAATTGCACACACAGCACCTTTGATAACCAATGAAACAATATGATTGAAGCAGATATAGGTACAAATTTTATATGTAACCACTCCAGATGCCACTAAACTTATAGTGGCAGTCAGCAACTGTCTGTAATAAGAAAGCTCACTTTTATCAAAATAACTTTTAAATAATGCATGTGTTTCCCATGGAATCTCAATCAAAGCATAGCTTATCACAGTTGAAAGCATAACCCCAACAACTCCTATAGCCTTTACCATCACAATATTAAGAATAAGATTAACCAGACACCCTACAATGGGTCTCCACTTATCTGCCCACCACAGTCCTGCGGCATCTTTGTATGTTAAAATAACTTTTCTTATTTGTTCAAAATAAAAACGCAAAACAAGGCAAAAAACTGTTCCCATTCCGAACAACAACTTATCTCCCATCCAAATGGACATAAAGTCCTGAAATAAGCAGATAAAACAGATACTACACCAACCAATTAGCCACGTATTCAAAAAAAAGAACTTTTTTAAATCAGTATAGTTCTTTTCCAAAGATTCCGTAGCAATGCTATTTCCAATACTCGCAGTTATTGCTCCATATATCAAATTTATAAATGTTGATACTGCAGATACAATGTAATAATAATTACCGTAAATTGCAACTATTCGAAGGCCCAAAAAGGCTGATATAATGATTGAATCTAATGATATAGAAACTGTATTTCCAATTTTCTGTAAAGCTAATGCTCCAACATTTCTTGTTATCTGTGACTTTGTCGCTTTATCAAGTTCTCCTGAACACACATACTGTGGATAACGTTTATCGCATTCTCTTGCACACCACAAGTTATAAGCTATTGAATTTATAACAGTAAGAAAAACATACAAATATATATTCCTAAATACCGCCACAACAATTATTTGTAATACACTGAAAAGAATTCTACAAGCAGCACCTATTTTTTCCGTTATATCACTGCGTTGATGTGCATTAATCACAGAAACCTTATAAGCATAAAAAAGATAACTAACAACAGTATTAGCTAAATACAGTAACCACACAATATATATATTAACATCTTCCGGTGGTTCACCACTTATAAGTGCACCAATAAATGGAGTTATTGCAAGTCCAACACATAGAATGCAAAAACCAATAACCTTATAAAGTTTTTTGTATAAAGCCATCAAAGCTGAAACCTTTTTTACATCATTATCTGCTATTGGTTTATACATACTTGCCACAATTGCACTTGCAAATCCAAGATCCGCTAAGTTTAATACCTGCAAAACTGAACTGTACAAACTATTAAGACCCAAGTATTCTTCGCCAAGTGTTTTTATAAATATCGTTCGCACTATAAATGGAAATAGAATACTAACTACCCTATTAATCATTCCGAATCCAATATTTCGTATTGAATTCTGTGTCCTACTATTTTCCATTTCATATTCTCCCTAATCGCATCCAAGCTATATCTTTAACTAATGCATCATTTAAGTTTTCATGTTTAGCCTTTAATCTAACTAATTTGTATTCAGTCGAAGTACCATCCAACAGATTAACAACAAGCATTTCAGTAAGATATTTTCATCTTATATACACCAATTTTTTTATTTTCTGCCTAAGCTCAAGTATATCCATTTTAAACAAGGCAATATAATACTGGAATCCGATATGGCTCCTGTACTTTTCTAAAACTACCTGAATTTGTTTTTCTCTTTCACAGTCATTGATGTTTTTTGCTCTTTTCTTAAGCTGAAGAAGCTTTAAACAGATATATCTTCCAATATACATTTCATATTCATGGTAAGTCTCCAATGCCTTATCATAGAACACCAGAAATGCATCCAGAGCACTTTGAATATCGGTTCCTGTATCACCCCTATTAGATCGCGTCAGCGATTCTCCAATCTGGTTATAGTTATAGATAATCTCATTTGATAAATAAATACTCTCGCATCTATTAATATAATCAACATTGAACATTACATCTTCGATTAATGTTTCAAAAATCAGTTTATCTGGTTTAAAGAACAACTCTCTTCTGTAGCATTTATTCCACAATGCAGAATAATACAAATCATCAAATCCACGAACATGATACTTGGCGTATTCATTTTTGCCATATAATCCAGGTTTTAGATTTCTGTGTAAAACACTTTTTTGCTCACCAATCCGAACAAGATTATAGCCAAATACGTATAAATCCGCTTTACTCTTCTTATCGCTATCATTTGCAGGGAGAACACTACAAACACTCTGCATTGCCGTTGGTGCAAGAAAATCATCTGCATCACAAAATAACACATACTTTCCACAGGCATTTTCAATCAAAGCCTGTCTTGTCAGAGATACCCCCTTATTTTCCTGCCGAATAATCGTAACCTGAGACTTATCTTTATATTTTAGAAGTCGACTATATGTATTGTCCGATGAGCCATCATCAATAACAACTATTTCATAATTATTAGATTCCTGCACAATAATCGAATCCAAACAAGACTCAATCGTTTTTTCTGCATTATAAGCTGGAATCAAGATTGACACCAATGGTTTAGTATTCATTATCTATTTTCTCCTAATACACACTTTCGAATAACACATAGCAACAGCTGCCCTATGTATCCCTTGAATATTATTCCAATTCCCAAAATTGTTTCGTTTTTTCCATAGATTCTGGCACTCTTTCGAATTCATTAAGCTTGTACACATGTGATTTATTTCTTAACCATGCAACATGCTTATTCCCTATATACCCCGCCCATGCAGAATATGTACTGGGGGGACCAAAAATGTAATCACACATCGACATCGTGCACAAATCTTCAAAGGCAGAGCCGTGCATAAAATAAACCGGAAACTCCTTCCCACAAAATGATTCTTTATCAATTTTGTCATTTGTAAAAATTAGGAATTGGACATTGTGATTTTCATTGTAAATCGACATCATCTGATTTATAAATACAGATTCTTCATAATAGTATTTACCGTCTTTCCAGTATCTATAGTCATTTCTTCTTAAATGTACAGCAACGCGTATTTCCTGCTCACTGTTCTTTTTTGGCAGTAACCCAACGCAATGGTCCACAAATTCCTTACGAAATCCAAAATACTCAGACACCGCATCGTAATGCTTATATGTAAGCTCTGGTTGTGCAAAAGATATCCAGTCTGCATAGATATTAATTTTGCGTGTCGCCGGAGGACTATTTTTCCAAAGCCCAACTTTGGAAACACCCTTCACCATAAAGGACATCGCCCCAGAATAGGAAAAATGGACTGTCGGAATTTTCTTTGTTTGTACCCTCATATTAATATATTTTTGAAGCTCATCAGGAACAACTGGACACCAAATTGCTTGATTTGTCTCAATACCAAGTGCAAGCAAGTTTGATAACGAACGCAATCTGTTTCCCAATTGACCTGATTCATTCAGTAAAATAATCATTTTCACTCTCCCTCCAACTCAATAGTTCTATTTTTTTTCCTCTGATTCTTTATCGCAGCAACAATAGTACCAAGAATAAAACCTTGGTGGACAGAGAAGCCATATCCGATCCAGTATACAATCATACATATGAGAATAATAAAGAACAACTTTATTTTCTGTCTATTCAACTTTGTAAGTAACACTATTAATAACAATACGAAAAGTAGCAAGCCAATATATCCCATTGACATGATATAATCTACATATCCACTATGTGCTGAAACTTCCCAATTCAGAGCATTTCGCAAATGCATACCAAACGGTCTTCCAATAAACATATTAAGTCCTGTTAAGGATTGCAATAAAGCAGTCCACACAAGAGTTCTTGTTCCAAATGTTCCCGCTTTACTACTAACTGATTCAAATGAAGTGAAAAGGTTCAAAATAGAAGAATTTGCCGATTCACCTGAATCCGTTCCAAACAACACCGTGAGTATACACAGTACAGTTAAAACGGCAATCTTGAAAAATAGTGGATGACTAATGCTCTTCCTTTCCTTAAAATAATCAATAAAGACTAAGACCGCCCCAACCAAAAATGCTGCAACAACGGTCCTCCATTGCATTAGGATGACGATTCCGCAAAACAACACTGTCCTCGCCTTTATATCTCCATCTTCTTTTAGGTTATTATATAACTCCCACAAGCTATAGAAGGCAATCATCAATACATGCTGAGGCTGAATTATTCTAAAAGTTGATCCACCATCGCTTAGGGTGCCATACTGTTGACCTGGCAGATTGTTAATTCCTAATAACACATCCATCCCCCAGATGATTAATACATATATCGCAACAATGTTCATAAAAACATCAATACTTCTCTTGCATGATTTATAGTTTGCTTGTCCATACATATCAGAAAATGTGTACTCAGCCGCTATCATTGCAACAGCAAAATAGAAATACTTTCGTATGTCATTCATAAAAACGATATTTCCAAGAAATCCCCCTGCGACACCTCTAAGTAAAGAAACACATACAGGAATAATAATCATCAACATGCAAGACGCTAATTTAGATATTCGAAGCCCCTTTTGAGCAAAATGAATTCCAGAATACGTCAAGAGTATTAATAGAATCACATCGTCCATATGAATTTGTATTCCAAATATGCTAACTACAGTAAATACAGTAGTAGCTTCAAACAAGTACATTACCGACGTAGATAGAAAGCTCAAAACTGCCAAATAAATTATCCACTTTGGATTGCTTTTTAACATGCTATGGATTGATTGATATCCTAGCACCAATAAAGCTACATATAGAATCAAACTATACAAAATAACTCCTCCCTAATGCTTCATATATCTATATTCAGTACACAGTAAAGATTGATTTCACATTTCTCGTAAAGCACATTATTTCAATCTACTGTTCTATTTTCACATCCAGCTATAAACCAAACAAATACTCTGTATATCAATTTCATATCATTCTAGCTAATAACAGAAAGAAATCGGAACTGCATTAGGTCACAGCTCTCATTCGTTACATGATTTCTATTCAGCTCATCGATTTTATGTGATTAATCCTAGTGTTTGAGCAACATAATAAGGCGGAATCACTCTATATCTTCTAAGCATGACAGTTGAATAACTGTTAAATGATTACTATGTCTAGCCCCATCTAGGGGGATGTTATAATCTACACATTAATCAGAGAAAAACAGATGCGTTACTATATCCATCTCCTTTTGTTCTCAACAATAGCGCTAATCTGTTTTTCAAAGAAGGGTTCTTCTTTGCCCTTTTGCCGTAAATGTCCCCCGTTCTTCCATTAAATCAAGCTGTCCAGAGTAAACCTCACGGAAATCAAATTTTGCACATATCCCATAAAAGCAACAACCACCCTACATCCGTAAAATTTTAGGAAAGAATGTTTATTCAGCTGTATTTGCACGAATTACACTAATAGTCATTTATGGAGTGTTCTCTTGATATTATCTGTTCTTCAACAAATAAGGTTCTTGTACAACTCGACGTAAAATTGATTTCCGTGAGTAGACCTGTCTCTTCACCTACTCAAAGCTCGGCATTTGCATTCTTAATAATTGTGTAAACTATCTCTTTTGGAATTCTCTAATTTCTTCGTCAACTATTCTCCCACTCTTGATTATCAGCGCTTTTTGTAATACCAAATCTATATCATCCGCAATCAATCTTTCTAAATACGGATACAGCAACTCAGAATTATTCCATGTAAACGTTTTGTAGAACAATGCAGGGGTATGGTCGACCACATAGTGAAGAATCCCATCAACATAGTATGTAGGATTTTCAATTGTGGTAGGAATACTGGTCTCAATTCCTCCGTTTCGGTCACAACTTACATCAATAATCATGGAATTCTTTTTCATCCGTTTTAAGTCATCCTTATAGATGATATGATCATTTCGCATCACATCCCAAAGAATACAGTTTACAACCACGTCATACTTTCCAATTTCTTCTCTTAATAACTTCTCTGTACGCCGGTCATACTGCATAACATTAGCCCCAAGCATATTAAGTACCTTAATGGCTCCTCGTGCTGTATTACCGCGTCCGAGTACTGCAACATTCGTTTCGTAAGGCATTTTCCCATAACATTGAAACGCATGCATAACGGCGGCTTCTCCTGCCAGTTCATTATTTCTCCAGAAGATATGTCTTCCTCTGTCTTCCATCTTTTCCCAAGCGTATGCAGTCAATTTGGCATTTACAATTTTATCCGTAATATCTCTATTCTGCGTAGCATGTATCCAGCCAAAAACAATCTGTCCCGAATGTAGACTCTTCAAATAATCTGCATCGCCAATCTTTGGATCGCAGATAATATCCTTCTGTAATACTTCATCATGATCGCAAATATGGCAACCAAATTTAGCATATTCTTCATCACCTACACCCAAAACATCCCCATATCCTTGTTCAATATAGAGACATTCCGGATGATTCATCAATTCGATGTGTTCTGGCACAATAGCGCGACGATTTTCATTTTCTTTGCTATTGATTGGAAACCCCATTGTGTGTAACATTTCATCCTCCTCTGCTCTTATCATGCAACAACAATTCCAATTATTAAATAACAAACAGCGCAAAGTACAGCTACTGTAAGTGCGTAAGGAAGCTGTGTTTTCACATGGTCAATATGATCGGATGCAGCTCCCATTGAAGATAGGATTGTGGTGTCACTTACAGGAGAACAATGATCGCCAAATACTCCACCACCAGCAACAGCAGCAAAACACATTGCAACAAGTGTTGTCACTTCATTACCAGATGCGTTAAATGCCAATGGTAATGCTATCGGCATACAGATAGCAAAAGTTCCCCAAGAGCTTCCTGTTGCAAATGCCATAATAGCGGAAACAACAAAAATTACCGCGGGAAGTAATGCCGGTGTCAGGAAAGATTCTGTACAATTAATAATAAAGTTTGCTGTCCCCATCTCTTTACTAAGACTATTTAATGGATATGCTAAAGCGAGCAAAATAATTGCTGGCATTGCACCTTTAACTCCGGTCATAAATGTATCAGATATCTCTTGTAACGGCATACCTTGAAAGAACAAAGAAATTGACATAAAAATCACAATAAAGACAAGAGCTTCCATAACTTTTGTACTTCCAGTCAAAATAAAAGTACCAAAAGAAATGCCCAATAACATAACAATAGGAAGTAGGAAATTTAGGAACACTCTAGGTTTCACATTATCACTTTGTTTCATTTCAGTCAGTTCTACACTCATCAACGGTACAGCACCATCTCTTATAAGTTTTCCTTCATTTAGTGCTCGTTTTTCCGCTTTTTTCATCGGACCGTATTCTGGGATAACTCCGCAGCAAATAAGCGCAACAAATATAATTGAAAATATCGCATAGAAATTAAACGGCATTGCTTTTACAAACAAATTAAAGGCATCTGTTTGAGTTACTATTCCTCCCCCCCCAACTGCCAAGCCACAAAGATACGCAGACCAACTTGTTACAGGAAGAAAAACAGCAACAGGTGCTGATGTAGAATCACAAATATAAGCTAATTTTTCACGCGAAATTTTTGCTTTATCACTTAAGCGGCGCATAACTCCACCAACAAACAGTGGGCTAAAAGAATCAGAAAAGAAAATCAAACAGCCCAGCAGCCAAGTAACCACTTGTATTGCTTTTCTGCTGAGATTTTTCTTTTCTACAATTTTTGTAAATCCCTCTATTGCTCCACTCTTTTGAAAATAGGCTGCCATTATGCCTGCCATCATATTGATGACAACCACCCAGATAAAGTCCTCGTTTCCAAGTGATGCTTTTAAGAGATCCGTAAATCCAAATATTCCCTTTCCTGCAAGAAAGCACCCCACAATACATGCAGTTGCCAATGATACAATTGTATTTTTTGTAGTAAATGCCAATATAACTGCAAGTGCGACTGGCACAATAGATATCCATCCCATTGTTTCTAACATTATCTCTTCCTCCTAATTTATTTAGGCAATTTTAACATCTCACCTAAAATTAAGTCTGTTGTTGGTAATCTTTCCTCATCCATTCCAGCAGATGGCGTAAACGTCAGTTCTCCGAAATAAATTTTCTTACCAACAATATATAAATCAACTCGAACAAACGGAAATTCTTTCGACAGTCTCTCTGCACAAGCAAATGCCTCATCTATCATTTCTGGTTTGGGAATCACCTTATTTGGCTCATCCAATGCATCCTGTGTATAGGGCATCATATTCCAATTTTTGTCAAAGTAATAGAATTTTGCTGTTTTACCAATCTCGCGGTCAGCACATACCATCACGAACTTGCTCTCACCATTCAGGCAATAGAACTTGTAATCGAGAGGCAGGTTTCCTTCTTCATCCCCAAGATATTCCTCAACTAGAGTATATTTTTTCACCCCTTTATACTGCATCTCAGAATACTCTAGCCAATAATTGCCCTTTAGCCATTTTCTGATAGTCTGCTTTGTCAGCTCAATATCAAGCTTGCTTTTGTCTGAACAGATGATATTGCATGCACATCCAGTATTCAACTTCAACGCAAATTTATCGGGCAGTTCATCCCAGGGGATATCCTCAACCCGTTCATAATATCCAATCAATTTGTTCAGTAACTGCGCCTCTCCTCGACTCTCCACGTACTCTCTGACGGCCAATTTATCTGCACATTGCTTAATAATCGGATTATTTTTGTATGTGTTAAACTTTAACCACAGAATCTTATCATTTAACGTCTTCGGATTATTCAAATCTAAGGATTTCCCAAATTTAAGTCTATAAATGAATCTAGTATTTAACATTGGAGATATTAAAGTCATTGCGCTTACAACAACATGTTTAAATTTATTCATATGCAAGTCACCTCTTCAACAATATTTTTATATATGGTGTACATGAAAAAAAGAGTGAATGGGCAATTCCAAAATTCTTTTTCAAAAAATAAGACCATTCTTTTCTCGGAAGACCTTTCACAGATTCTTTTTTCTTGACTCTTTCAATTCTTTTTAAAGTTTTATCATTCCAAGTGTTGCGTTCGCTATTATACTCACACACTCCTATGTACTTTTCTGAAGTCACAATATTCCAACCACTTCTACTTAAAGAAAAACCATAATCAAAATCTCCGAAACTGTGCGTATATTTTTCATCCATATTTCCCACAGACATAAATGCTTTCCACGGAATTAAAACACAATTCGCACAGAATGTATCAGCATTTTCTTCGCCAAGTGTTAATCTCTTGTAGTTAACACTAAACCCAGATGAATACTTCACTGCACTATATGTCATTTTTCCTTCCCTATTGCAGCATACGCCAACAACAACATTTTCCCCCTGCTTTGATCTATCTACCATTTCATCAATGCACGATTCGTAGAACTCTACATCATCATTAAACAGGAGCAAATAATCGTATTCAATTTCAGACTCAAGCAGGTATTTCAAACCAATTCTCATTCCACCTGTATAATAAGATTTTCCGTTTCCATTGAGAACTTTTATTGGATATTGCTTTGCAAGTTCATATAGCGCATCCGTAGTCCCATCTGAGCTATTGTCATCGACTACAACAAAAGAAAGGTTTGTCTTATTTGTTGTTTTCAATTGCTCTATACTTGAAATCGTCTTTTGCTTTCGGTTATAGCACGTCATTACTGCTGCAACATTACAACTCATTTCTTCCTCCCACTATACTATACATTTTCTCTGCACTGCTTCTCCAAGTGAATTCACTTAAAACTATATGCTGAGCTGCGGTCTTAACATCAGTAGCATCAATAATTCTTTCTATCACTTCATTATTACTTTCTGTCAGCCATCCTGATTTCCCATTTTCTATAATCAAATTCGGCCCCGGTGCTTTCCAAGCAACCACCTTACAGCCATAATACATAGCTTCCAGAATTGCCATACCGAATATTTCCTGCTGATTCAGGTTCACAAAAGCATCTGCCAACCGATATAACTCCCAGATATCACTATTGGAAATGCGATCCATTAGCTGTACAACATCCTGCAAATTGAGTTCTTTAATTCTGGCTTCCACGGCGGTTTTCAATTCTCCCGTTCCGACCATAAGGAGCTTATAGGAAGTGTCTTTCTCTCGGATTTTTGCTAAAATGTCAATCATTTTTACAGGTTGCTTTTCATCAATCATTCTACCGATGAAGAGAAGCACCTTATCTGCTTCACAATAGCCATATTTATTCTTCAACTCTAATACAGGAGCATCTTTATAATCTGCATGAAGTAGATCTAAATCTAGTCCCACAGGCGTAACGCTTGTATTCTTAACTCCCATCCCCATCAGTATTTTCTGTACTGTGGGTGTTTTCACACAACAGGAACACTTCCGATAAACTGTAAGGTTCTTCTTGAAAAGCAGATTGGTAATAACCTGCTTCAATCTGCTGGTACTGTGGCTCTCCACAACACCAATATATGGGACATACTGAACACCTTTTTTTTCACACCAGTGATACACCTTAGGTACAGAAAACTGGGTATCTGAAAAATGAATCAGTGCAGTAAGGGATTGATTTAATTCATTAACATTGATAACCCCATTGATACCGGAGTTTTTAGAGGGAATCAGGTGTAGTACAGCATTCTCACAGATTTTTTCTGTTTTTTTCTCCTGATCTATCGGAACCAGCTTGTAAACTTCCACGTTCTCACAAATCTTTGCCATTGCTTTGGCCAGTCCAATTTCTTGAGCATTATAAAACCCTTTCTGGCCAAAATTACTAATACTTGTTATGAGAATGCCTATTCTCATCTCTTCGCCCTTTCCTGAGTACAAAATATCTTCGTGTGCCTTAATTTCTTTTTCCGTGAAGCGCTGCCCTAAAACTCGTGCCGGATTCCCGCCAACGATGGCATATGATGGAACATCTTTTGTCACAATACTACCCGCAGCAACAATGGCTCCCCTGTGAATATGTACTCCCGTAAACACAACAGAACCGAATCCAATCCATACATCATCATCAATGATAATCTTTTTATCTTTCCCTTTAAAATCATAAGACGCATCCCCAATCCAAGGGGCATCTTTTATGCTTACACCAACTTTTGAGTAATCGTGGTCATACTTTCCAATAAGGCCAACATTATTTGCTATATCAATATTGTTACCGATTTCCATATCCGCTTGAAGAGTGCAATACTTTCCGATATACACATTGTTGCCAATGGTCATTTTATTCGGTGCCCAAAATACTGTACCCCTACCAAATGTGGTATTATTCCCAATAGAAATATTTCTATGAGGAGCTAGGAGCAGTTTACACCGCAACAATTTCAGCTTATAAATTATTCCCATTCTCTCACTTTCCCCTCACAACAGCATTCCAAATAAACTTCGTGTTCGTATGCCAGTATCGTCTAAACAACCGCTTTGGGTCTTGCAATAGCCTATATACCCATTCCAAATTACACTTCTGCATCCACTCCGGAGCTCGTTCAATGTTACCGGCATGATAATCAAAACCAGCACCTACCCCTATCATCAATCCACTTACTCGCCCCTGATGAACAGCCATCCACTTCTCCTGTTTTGGAGCACCAAGGCCAACCCAAACGAAGTCAGGCTTTGTCTCGTTGATTCTCTCAACGATTTCCTTGTCTTCTTCCTCCGTCATAGGTCTAAAAGGAGGACTGTACATCCCTGCAATCTGTATTCCGGGATAGGTCTCCGTCAAAACAGAATAAAGCTTCTCAAGAGTGTCTTCCGTTGATCCATAAAAATAGTGCCGATACCCTTTGGAGGCAGAAACCTTAAAAACCTCTCCCATCAGGCTCGGTCCAGTCGTTCGTTTCATGTTCTTAAAACCACGCTTCTGACCGACTGAGGAAAGAGGACCTCCATCTGGGATTGCCATAATTCCGCCATTTTGTACTCTTCGGTACTCCTCATCTTCGTATGCCGTCACAGTGGTGTGTACATTGGACACACATATGTAATCCCCAGACAAGGTGTGAATGTTGTTGTCAAGATATTTAAGCAACCACGCCATATCTATAGCCGCAATATCAACTCCCAAAATATTACAAGCAGGGATTTCGGCTTTATCCACTTTATGTATAAATTCTTGTTTCACTGTAGTCATATTACCCGACCTCCCTCTTTAGCTTTCTTTCCATAGAATTCTTATCATTGTGTATTAGAAAGTAATTTTTCCAAATCATCAAAATCATCTGCATGACTCTTAATCCATGCCTGGTCTTTTTCCCACCATTTCAGTTTCAACAGTCTCTGAATAGTTTCTTCATCAAATCGATACTTAATGATTTTTGCAGGCACCCCACCTACAATCGCATAAGGCGGCACGTCCTTTGTCACAATTGCTCCCGCTGCAACTACAGCACCATCGCCAATGGTGATACCTTCAAGTATCATCGCTCTCGCACCAATCCACACATCGTTTCCAATCTCAACTGAAATTCTTTTTTCAGAATCTAAATAATTGAAATCTTCAAACTTGGATTGCTTCACATAGGATGGCTTTTGAGTGGCAGAATAAAATGCTGGATGTACAGAAGCAAAAGAAACCGGATGATTTCCTGCAACCGTCATTACTTCATTAGCAATACAGGTGTATCTGCCAATCACTGTATTCTTTACGAAGGAATGATCACTCACATAAGATGCGTAACCCATAGAGCTATTCAGAAAGAGAGAATTATCTGACAGCTTATTCATTCCTTCAAAGCGAGACTTCGAATCAATTGTCGTGTTTTTGCCAAACCAACAAGCACTACCCACTTTTTTTCGGTGTATAAATTGTTTTATGTAATGTAAATCCATCCCAACGCTTCCTCTATTCAAGTTATCAGTCCCTGCCGAACAGATCTCTCGTGTAAACCTTATCCTTCACGTCATCCAAGCACTTGTCATAGCGGTTTGCGATGATGGCGTGGCTCATTTCCTTAAACTTAGCCAGATCATTAACCACCAAGCTGCCAAAGAAGGTCTCTCCGTCTTTCAGGGTTGGCTCATAAATCACAACCGTGGCTCCCTTTGCCTTGATGCGCTTCATGACACCCTGAATAGAACTCTGGCGGAAGTTATCGCTGTTGCTCTTCATGGTCAAACGGTACACACCGATGGTCACAGGCTTCTCCTGCTTTTCATCGTACTCGTTGTCCTCGTCATAGCCGTAGTAACCAGCCAGCTTCAGGACACGGTCGGCGATGAAGTCCTTACGAGTTCTATTACTCTCGACAATCGCCTCGATCAGGTTCTCCGGCACATCAGCGTAGTTTGCCAACAGCTGCTTGGTATCTTTCGGCAGGCAGTATCCACCGTAGCCGAAGGACGGATTATTGTAGTGGCTGCCGATACGAGGATCAAGGCAGACACCATCGATGATCTGCTGAGTGTTCAGACCCTTGCTCTCTGCGTAGGTGTCCAGCTCGTTGAAGTAAGCAACACGAAGAGCCAGATATGTATTTGCGAACAGCTTAACTGCTTCTGCCTCGGTGAACCCCATAAACAGTGTGTCGATGTTTTCCTTAATCGCACCTTCCTGCAACAGGCCAGCAAACTCATGAGCAGCTTCAGCCAGACGCTCATCGTTCAAATCAGTACCGACGATGATACGAGAAGGATACAGGTTATCATAGAGAGCCTTGGACTCGCGCAGAAACTCCGGGCTGAAGATGATATTCTTGCTGTTGAATTTCTCACGAACAGATGCTGTGTAGCCCACAGGAATGGTGGACTTGATGACCATGATGGCATCCGGGTTGTACTCCATGACCAGCTTGATCACAGCCTCAACCGCAGATGTGTCGAAATGCTGCGTGTGGCTGTCGTAGTTCGTAGGGGCCGCTATAACAACAAAGTCCGCATCAGAGTATGCAGCCTTTGCATCCAGAGTTGCGGTCAGGTTCAGTTTCTTTTCTGCGAGATACTTCTCGATATAGTCATCCTGAATCGGGGACTTACGGTTGTTGATCATGTCCACCTTCTCCGGAATGATATCCACAGCAGTCACCTGATGGTGCTGAGAAAGCAATGTCGCAATCGACAAACCAACATAACCGGTACCAGCAACCGCAATTTTATAGTCCTTTTTCATAATTCTATATCCTCCTGAAATTCATCTTACTTATATGGAAGGCTCATATTGAGCCAAGCAATCTATATCAAACAGCGTGTTCATCATCCATGCCGGATGATTTATCGCACTGTAGTTATCATTTTTCTCACAGTGATCATCTACATTTCCGACCACCACTGATTCTTTTATGTAGACCTGTCATGGGCTACTTCATCAGTTCCAACTTAACTGAAACTTTATGGTAGACACCTTCATACCAACTTACCGACAAAGTGTTAGGTCTTATTGTCATAACATCCCAGACAGCACACCTATTTTTCAAAGTGCTGACCCTTATTGTCATAACCCGTACACCAGCTTACTTTGTTAAAACTGTACAAGTTCATACCATTCCCTTATTACAACATGAACAATCATCTGCCACTCTCTACCTCTAATTCCCCAGAAAAATGCAGTTATCATGTCCTTCTTTTCTCTGCAATAAACTTTTCCAGAAAAATAGATTTTGGGCTTTTCAACACTTTCAACATCCACCTCTAATTCTTCGGAAAAATGAAGGTATCATGTCCGTCCCTTGCTCTGCAATAAAACAGGCTCGCAGCAGGGGTATTTTGCATGAGTTTTATACGCCACCGTAGACCATCATGCCGCCACTGAAAGTTTGAGGTAGACATTCGTAGGAGCCGCTATAACAACAAAGTCCACATCGGAGTATGCAGCCTTTGCATCCAGAGTTGCGGTTAAGTTCAGTTCTTTTTCTGCAAGATACTTCTCGATATATTCATCCTGAATTGGGGACTTCCGATTGTTAATCATGTCCACCTTCTCCGGAATGATATCTACAGCTGTCACCTGATGGTACTGAGAAAGTAATGTGGCAATCGACAAACCAACATAGCCAGTACCAGCAACTGCAATTCTATACTCCTTTTTCATGTCCTAATATCCTCCTAAACTTTATTTCAATTTATTGATATTTTCTACATATAGCTATACGTTCAATCATCCAAAAAAGAAAACCATCTCACCAATCTCCATTCCAATCCCAAGCATCCAAGTCTTCCCTCTCCGCTCATATCTCCCTATAGCTATACGTTCAATATCAATAACACCTGCAGTTTCCCCTCCCGGTTCCACTGCAGATCATCATTCATTCTACTTCATCTCTTCCGTCCAATCCATCACTTGGATCCGCTGCCCTTAAGCACGACCCCGACGGTCTTGAACAGAATCTTAATATCCATTCCGATATTCCAGTTCTTGACATATTCCATATCAAGCTTCACAACTTCCTCAAAGTCAGTGATATCACTTCTTCCGCTCACCTGCCACATTCCGGTCAGTCCCGGCTTCACGGCAAGTCTTCCGCGGTGATATGGCTCATACTGTTTCCACTCATCTACTGTTGGTGGACGGGTTCCTACGAGACTCATATCTCCTTTGAGTACATTCCAGAACTGCGGGAATTCATCCAGAGATGTCTTACGGATAAACCAGCCAAGTCCATGCTTGCTTCCATCCGCTCCGCTTCCGATGATTCTTGGGTCATTCTCCATCTTGAACATAAGACCCTTCATCTCGTTTTGTTTCATCAGTTCTTTCTTGCGTTCCTCTGCATCCATATACATGCTTCGGAATTTATAGATCTTAAATAATTTACCGTTTTTTCCAACTCTCATCTGAGAGAAGAAGATTGGTCCCGGTGAGGCAATATAGATTGCCGGAGCAAGGAATATTGTAATGATACCTGTCAGGATCATTCCAACGATTCCGCCACAGATGTCCATCATTCTCTTCATCATGGCCTGTCGTGAGGAAATTATTCTGACACTTGAAGTAAGAACTGTATATCCACCCATACGGTTAATAAACTGATTTTCTGTCCATCCACTTCTAAGATCCAGACATTCGTGGATAGTTACTCCCATATTAGAACAGGTCTCAATCAAGTCTTCTGGTATCAATGTTTTCTTCTTAATTCCAACAAGAATGGAATCTATCCATCTTGTCTGTATGTAATCGGTCAATGTATCAATCTTACCTACGACCGGAATTCCTGAAATAGATTCATTCTCTTCCGGTTCGCGATCTGCAAATACAATACCAACAATTTCAAATTCATTAAACACGTTCTGTTCCACGCGTTTCAACATGTAATCAATCTCACCACTTGTTGTAACAAGCAGCAGATTCATTTTTTCATAAAGCAGACGACCATGTTTCAATAAATATCGCTTCCACACAATTCGTACTGCATAAACAAATGCAACTGATATTGGAATAAACGAAGTGATCATAAGACGTGATGCCTTATCGCCCTGTTTGCTCATGAACAAATACACAATCACAAGGGCACTCACAATAAATACATGCTTTAACACATTCTTAAATTCTACGAAATATCCTCTTCTCATGATACCACGGTAAGGCTCTGTAAAGAAGGCGGTACAAATGTCTATTAATGCAATAATAATTCCAATATTCAGATAAAATCCGTTATGATATAGATCTCTTGTCCCCATACGGAGGACATAACTACTTATATAAGCTAACTGTAACGCTACAAGATCCAAAACAATAAAATCCCAATGTTTCAGCCAGCTGTCACTTTTTTTTCTGTACATTCACGTACATCCTTTTTCACTAAACTTTTGGTAAACTGTTTTACCGACCATTAAATGCTACATTTTAACAAATTTTTGAACATATGAGTGAAATTACTTTCACCACATATGTCCAAAAAATCAGAAACAATTTTAAATTATCTCTCTTTTCTGTAGGCTACTGCAGAAACTCCTGCAAGTACTACAGCTGCTCCGAAGAATACCATCCATGTAGACGGTACACCTGTCTTCGGTGATGTTCCTACTGTAGAATCAGCAGCTTTAGAAGCATCAACTTTAGCAATAACTGCTACAGGTGAAAGATCTTCAAATTCAGCTGTAATAGTCTTGTTATCGTAATCAACATTTGTAGGTGTGATTAATTCAAACAGATTTCTTACTGTGCTGTAATGAAGAATCTGAACATCTGTCATTGCTTTTGTAAGTGATGGTACGGAAAGTGTAACAACATACTTTCCCGCCTCATTTTTAACTGTACCATCTTCTGGTTTCAGATCAAAGAATGAAGTAACCATTTCTTTACCAGTTAACTGATCCTTCAGTTCCGGATTAGTTTTCTCAACAACCTCTGCCAAAGTCTTTGTTCCGTTGTTTGCTGCAAGAAGATCATTAACGATCTCATCGTTCTTAACATCAGCAAAAGCCTCTGCAGATGCAGCTGTTACAACATAACCAGTTGCACTTGGTGTTGTTGTCTTACTTGGTGCTGCAAATGCGGCAACTGCCTGAGTTACGATCAGAGCTGCTGCAAGGACAGTTCCAAAAATTCTTTTCTTCATGTTTCCCACTCTTCCTTTCTTAAAATTATTTTTCTATAGAAACCAGTACAGCCTGCACGAGAAACCGCTTGTCTGACTGGCTGCCATAGCATGTTGATAATGTGATGATCTTGTCATCAGCTGACACCTGCTGTGTAGTGTCGATTTGGGCACTCATATCCCGGATAGCAAAGATGCTGTCGAGATAAGCCTGATAAACAGACTTTATATTAAAATCAAAACTCTGCATGAGATGCCTGTCATCATACAGATATGCTGCAAATACTTGATAATGCCGGATTGCATCCGGTGTGTATATTATAACATCTTTATGCTTATCAAAAAAGTCTTTATCCTGATAATTCAAAAGATTCTGGAACATAGAGCCATTTTTCATATCATGACCATAAATCACGGTATTCGGATCTTCAAAATCTTTACTGTTATAATCTTCTGTAAATATAGAACCTTCAGTCTTCTGTTCTCCGTCAATCGTATGGTTCAGGTAATATCCGTTATCTCCTTCTCTCTGAAGGATTGGATAATCAATGTTTGTATCCTGGATCTGGATCCAAGCATATACTTCTGGATTCTGTTCCTGCAATGCCGCAAAATCAATTGGAATCTCGACCGGTGCTTTTTCTTCCGCTACGGGTTCAACTTCTTTCTTCACCGTTTCCCGCACTTCCTCGTAATCGTCGCCGGCATGTTTCTCCTGATAATACTTGTATCCACCAACAGCCGCACATGCAACTGCGGCAACACCGGCCACGACTGCGATGATCTTGTAAATATGTTTCTTCACAAGTACTGCTCCTTTTTATTACAGCTTTTTTTGTTATTGCTGTTTCCTTCTATTTGGCTATATCCTGCACAAGCTAATTCGAATCAGAAACTTTCTTATAAAATGTCTCAATTATCTTCTCATACAGTGCATTGTCATCAACATGATATTCATCATGCCCATCATTACCTTCTACAGCATCTCCAGGTACTGTCCAGCTTTCATCCGCTGTCCCATCCGTCATGCTTTTGGTAATTTTCAGGAGCTGATCTTTACTGATATTCGTCACCATATATGGTTCAAGATCCGTATATAGCTTTACTGCATAAGTAGAATCTTCTGCGCTTTTTTTCTTCGCTGCTTCTTCAAATGCTTTGATAAATACCTGCTGGCGTTCCATTCTTGTGATGGCACTCTGATGAACATTGATATCTCTGTAACGGACGAACACTTCTGTATTCGTTCCATCAAGTGTTACCTGACTGCCATTCTTAAACTCTGGATACTTTTCTTCCAGACTGTCATTTGGAACTGTCACCTTAACACCACCAACACTGTCACTTAAAACTGGCAGCGCATCGAGGTTGATAGCACAATATCCCTGGATATCCACTCCATAAAAAAGCTTTGAAACTGCTTCCTTTGACAGTTCTCCGCTTTTATAACTTCCATCTCCATATGCATAAGCCAGACTGATATGATCCTGACTTGTCCCCAGACTCTCTCCTCCTGGCCCATATGTCTCAACTTCAGTGATCGTATCTCTGGGAATTGAGATTGTAGTGGTTGTATTCTCTTTTCTGTTCCAGGACAGAAGATACAATGCATCCGACTGACCTGCATTTGCATGGCCTACATTAGTCTCTACTTTCTCTCTCTCGTCAATTCCGAGAAAGAGGAAATTACTCAGATGGTCATTATACTTATACTTCTCGCCTTTCCAGGTAATCGTATCTGTAAGTGAATCATCTTCTTCGGAGTCCTGCCCTGCCGTATCTTTAGCAGTCTTCTCAGTATCCGAAGGCGTCGCTGTCATCTTCGCAGCTAGAATTTCTCCTGCTGCTGCGATAATCAGCAATACGCAGAATCCTATGATCCATTGCTTCTTCTGATTCTTACTTTTCTTTCCAGACATTGTCTATCGATTCCTATTCTTTACTTCCATAGTAATAATAAGAATTATACTTATTATAATACTTTTCTTTCTTCATATCTACTTTGTTCAATACAGCACCAAGCAGCTTGCATCCGCTCTTTTCCAGCTGATCTTTTGCTTTCAATGCATCTTTTCTGCTTACAGCCTCACTTTCAATGACGAGGATTGCACCATCACACTGTTTTGCAACAATGGATGCATCACTCATACTGATCATCGGAGGGGTATCGATCAAAACATAATCATATGTATTTCTCGCTTCTCCAATCAGCTTACTAAAAAGCCCCTGCTCCAGAAGTTCGGACGGGTTTGGTGCATATGGACCGGAAAAAATAATATCTACGTTACGGTAGTTTGTAGAATATATAATCTGTTCTTTACTCACCTGTCCGCTTAAATACTGTGAAAGCCCTTCTGTTTTCTGTTTGATCTGGAAACGCTTGATATAACTTGACTTACGGATATCCGCATCAAGAATCAGAACTCTCTTTCCCATCTTACCGATTTCCACTGCAAGCTGGAAAGCCACATCACTTTTCCCTTCATTCGGATAACAGCTTGTGATAACTATGCTCTTCGTCTCCACACCGCTAAACTGCATATTCGTACGGAGGGTTTTAATAGCCTCTTCATAGAAGACATCTTCTTTTCTTGAATCTGTCATCAGAACTCTCTGAATTGCCATTTATTTTTTCCTCCTTTTGCTTTTCTTTTTCTTTTTTGTTTTCCCTGAATTGCGTGGTCCTTTTCCTGTGATAAAGTCTTTTCTGTCAGGAATACTTGCCAGAGTTGTCATGCCAAGGTATTTCTCAATATCATCTTCTGACTTGATCGTATCATCCATCAATGTAAGCAAAATGATAATGCCTGCTGAAAGCACTAATCCGGCTAATGCTCCGACCATCACATTCTTCTTTGTGTTCGGGCTTGTCTGGACAATCGGAACTTCACCTTCTTCAATAATCTTCGGTGGTGTCACTTCCATCTTATCTCCGATAAAATCAGCCGATGTCTTCGCCAGTGTATCAGCAATCTTCTTCGCCATCTCTGGATCTGTATTTGTTGCTGTGATTGAAAGAATTCGTGTATCTGTCGGATTATCTACTGTAATACATCCTTTCAACTCTTTGTAACTCATATCAAGATTCAGTTCATCTACAACATCCTGCAATACCGTACGGCTTGTGATCAGGATATTGTAGTCTTTCGTCAACTGGCTGCCAATCTGCAGATCTGCCAGTGAGGAAAGTGTTGTTTCCTTTGTCAGAACCAGCATTGTAGAAGTTGCACTGTAAACTGGTGTTATAAAAATCTTTGTAGCCGCACCGGCAATCACTGCTCCGGCCAGTAATGCTGCAAGAATGATCAGAATGTGCTTCTTCAATGCATAGAATAGTTCTCTGAGGTCAATCTCAACCTCATCATCATCATGTGTTTTTCCCATCATTACTCCCCTTTATCTTATAATTTTATTTTCTGTAATGCGAAGCGCATTATCTTTTGTTATCTTTTTAAGATATTTTCTGTCCAAATGTGTCCGCATCCAGCTCATCGCCTCTTTTGTATCTGGCATCCGGTTCCCGGTGTTGTGCATATCTGTTCCCATCAGATGGACATTGCCTTTCTTCAGATTTTCTCTGCACCAGTGTGCTGTTACATCATGCCAGCTGCCGCCGACAGATTTGTAGTTCATCTGAATCAATGCGTCTAACCCAATCAGTTCTTCTAATCGTTTCCCTTTTCTAAGACAGCGATACCTTTCTGCATGTGCAATCACAGGAATATATCCGGTCCTTGACAAATTCCGTACCGCGGTACAGATCTCGGAATAAGGTACCGATGGCATAAACTCAATCAGCACATAACTGCTGTCCGCCAGTGTAAGCAGTTTGTCTTCTTCAAGCAGACGGATCACACTATTCGAATAGAAAATCTCCTGTCCTGTCCAAATCTGAATTGGTTGTCTATGCTTCACCTTTCCATCCGGACCTTTCACCGGGCGGTTAGCCCTGCGCATCAGTTCATCCCTGAGTTGTCTCAGCTTCTCCGGATTTCTGTTCGGAAATGCCTTGGAATAATGTGAAGTAGCAAATACATCTGTAATCCCTTGTCTCCTTGCTGCGGAAAGCATCTGAAGACTTTCCTTCATAGAAGCTGACCCATCATCAACTCCCGGCAAGATATGGCTATGTATATCAATCATCTTTAGTCTATCCTTTACAAACTAAAAGAGGCACTCTGAATGAACTCTATTGTGCCCCTTTACGTCGTCTCTTCTTTGCCTCTCATACATAGTAAGGATATTTCATTTTTCTCTTACTGTCAAGTCCTTTTCATGTACATTTTGTCAAACTTTGTAACATTGTTGTGATTTCTTGTTTATTTCTTCATTTTGGGTTCAAAAATCAATGAGGCTAAATATCCAAAGATAAGTGCTGCGCTGATTCCGGCGGCACTTGCCTTGAATCCTCCCAGGAAGATTCCTAGGAATCCATTTTTATCAACAGCTTCCTTCACACCTTTCCACAGGACATTTCCGAATCCAAGAAGTGGAACGCTTGCACCTGCTCCTGCGAATTTTACAAATGGTTCGTATGCTCCAATAAATCCAAGCACTGCGCCTGTACAGACGAGTAATACCATAACCCGTCCCGGCATCAGCTTCGTTCTGTCCAAAAGAATCTGCACTGCAGCGCAGATGAGACCTCCGATTAAAAATGCTTTTATATAATCCATTTTTCTATTCCTTTTCTGTTTTTAACACATACTTAGCGTTTTTTACTTCTTCCTATTATAATATGATTTTTTCAACAGTGTTCGATCATAATCGCATGCGCAATTCCCGGCACACTTGCTCCTTCATTGAAGCTGACCGTTGACATCAATGCACCGGTCGGCACGAAGAGTATCTTTCTCCATTCTCCGTTCTCAAGCTTTGGCAAAATATAAGAAGCCAGTGTTGACGCCGCACATCCACAGCCACTTCCTCCGGCATGTGTATCCTGTGTCTCCTGGTCAAAAATGGTCATTCCACAATCCATATGCTTTTTTCTGATGTCATATCCTCTGCTTTTCATCAGGTCAAAAAGTATGGACTGACCAATGTATCCAAGATCACCTGTTATGATCTGATCATAATCCTCCTGGGTTCGTCCAAGATCCTGGAAATTGCGGTAGATGGTATCGGTTGCAGCCGGTGCCATACATGCCCCCATATTCTGCGAATCTTTCAAGCCAAAGTCAACAATCTTCCCTATCGTGACGCCTGTGATCCGAATATGCCGGAACTGGGATTTTCTTTGACGTTGCTTATCGGAATGTATTTTATTCAGATGACTTCCTACGAGGAATGCCCCGCTGGCTGTCACGGTCCAGTGTGCGGAAAGTGGTCTCTGGTTCGCATATCCTAACGGAAATCGAAATTCTTTCTCTGCACTTCCGAAATGGCTTGAAGTTACTGCCAGCATATAATCTCCGTATCCTGCTGCCACACTCATCGCTGCTAATGCCAGTGCTTCTCCTGATGTGGAACATGCACCATACAGGCCGAATATGGGAATCTGCAGATCTTCCACTCCCATAGAAGTTGCGATCCCTTGTCTGAGAAGATCTCCTCCAAAGAGATAACGCACAGACTTTGGATCCACATGCGACTTTCCAAGTGCCAGTACACAGGCTTCTTTCTGCATGTTGCTTTCGGCTTCCTCCCAGGTTTCTGCCCCAAACAGATCATCCTCATTTGTCAGATC
>ERZ1026856.528-NODE-528-length-23232-cov-17.008629_pt1 | contig 23232 bp, 17 predicted proteins | sample MGYA00380158_ERZ1026856 | MGnify/ENA primary metagenome ERZ1026856 (study PRJEB33269, sample SAMEA4719794) | human gut metagenome | biome: human-associated habitat; feature: organic feature; material: feces | place: Cameroon | collected 2013-10 ...
CGTCTGTACCGTTTTTCTTTTCATAAACCGATAAAATCACGACTTGCGAGAGGACGCTTATATCTGCCCCTCACAGCCTATAAAAGCACCACAAAATCTGCTGCTCTATAGTAAGTTAAACTCCGGTTACTCCTGGTAGATTTTAATGATATCCTTCACCACCGCAATCAGTTTCTCATAACTCATCGACGAAGTATCCAGACAGAAATCGTAATTTCTCGCATCATTCCATGCATTGCCCGTATAGTACTTATAATAGTCTGCACGGTATTTATCAATCTTTGCGATCTTCTTCTCCGCCTCTTTTGCAGAGATACCATTCTGGTCAACGACACGCCTGATACAGTCCTCCAACGGTGCGTAGAAAAATAAACGGATCACATCCGGATTGTCTTTTAAAACATAATCTGCACAGCGGCCAATGATAATGCACGACTCCTGTGCTGCAAGATCTTTGATGACCTTTGCCTGATAATTGAAAAGATTGTCATCTGATACAAAATCGCTGCTTTCCGGCGGAAGCACTCCGCCTTTATATGGATTCTTTTTTAGGATATTTAACAAAAGTGGTGACTTTTTCATTTTCTCATCCACTTCGCCAAACAATGCCTCATTGATTCCACTCTCATCAGATGCCATTCTTAAGATTTCTCTGCTATAACAGTTAATGCCAAGATCTTTTGCCAGTAAATTGCCAAGTGTCTTACCACCACTGCCGTAGCTTCTCGCAATTGTAATTACAGTTTTTTTCATATCCTGCCCCAGCCTTTCTGCAATTCTTTCCTTCAGTATACACCTCTCTGCCCAAAAAGTGTACCTCATATCCACATTTACATCGTCTGTTATTCACCAAGATATGCCTTCTTAATGGAATCATTGTTCATCATTTCCTTTGCATCTCCGGACAGCACAATATTTCCGGTCTCTAATACATAGGCACGATCTGCGATTGCAAGTGCTTTTTTTGCATTCTGCTCTACAAGCAGTACTGTTGTTCCACTTGCAGAAATCTCCCGGATAATATTGAAAATTTCTTCTACAAGAATTGGAGAGAGTCCCATGGAAGGCTCATCCATTAAAATGATCTTCGGTTTTGACATCAGCGCACGTCCCATAGCAAGCATCTGCTGCTCGCCACCGCTCAGTGTTCCGGCAAGCTGGTTTTTTCGTTCTTCCAGACGCGGGAAGCTCTTGTATACACGCGCCAATGTCTCCTCGATCTCTTTTTTATCTTTTCTGGTATATGCGCCTAATTTCAGATTTTCGTACACAGATAATTCTGCAAACACACGTCTTCCTTCCGGTACATGTGCCATTCCCATGGATACGATCTTATGTCCCGGAATTTTGCTGATATCCTTGCCCTCAAAAATAATCTCTCCGGCTTTCGGCTGAAGCATTCCGGTGATGGTCTGTAACGTTGTGGTCTTTCCAGCTCCGTTGGCACCGATCAATGCAATGACTTCGCCCTCATTTACTTCAAAGGAAATACCTTTAATGGCCTGAATCACACCATAGTATACTTCCAGATTTTTTACCTCAAGCATTGCCATAATAACGTCCTCCTATTCACCCAGATATGCCTTGATAACCTGTGGATCATTTAATACATCACTGGTTTTTCCCTGTGCTAACACCTGTCCGAAGTTCAGCACTGTAAGTTCCTCACAGATTCCTGAAACAAGCTTCATATCATGTTCGATCAGAAGAACCGTCATGTCAAACTTATCCCTGACAAAATGGATCGTTTCCATCAGTTCTTTTGTTTCATTTGGGTTCATACCTGCTGCCGGTTCGTCGAGCAGTAATAATTTTGGATTTGTCGCAAGCGCACGGGCAATCTCCAATTTTCTCTGCTTACCATAAGGAAGATTAGACGCAAGGAAATCAGCCTCTTGATCCAGATCAAACACTTTCAGAAGTTCCATTGCCTTCTCATTCATCTCGGCTTCCACTTTGCGGTATTTTGGCAGACGCAGGATTCCTGTCAATGTAGAGTAAGGCATTTGATTATGTAAACCTATTTTTACATTATCCAGAACTGACTGCTCTTTGAAAAGCCGGATATTCTGGAATGTTCTGGCAATTCCTTCTTTATTGATCTCGGTCGTCTTTTTGCCTGTGATGTCTTTTCCATCTAATGTGATGGTTCCATCGGTTGGTGTATACACACCTGTCAACATATTAAAACAGGTCGTTTTTCCTGCACCGTTTGGTCCGATCAGTCCATATAACTGTCCTTTTTCAATTGTAATGTTGAATCCGTCTACCGCACGAAGTCCACCAAAGGAGATTCCAAGATTTTTTACCTCTAATAATGCCATATTATGCTGCCTCCTTTTTTGCTGACTTTTTGAATTTTGCTGCGATACGCTGTCTCATTTCAATACATTTTGGTGCCCAGTTGAAAAGCATCATTGCGATCAGAACGATGGAATAGATCAACATACGATAATCTTTCAGTCCACGAAGTACCTCCGGGAGCAGTGTTAAAATGACTGCTGCAATGATCGATCCACGGAAACTTCCCATGCCACCTAATACGACAAATACCAGGATCATGATGGACATATTGTATCCAAAGTTTGTCGGTGTTGCAGTAACGGTAGAAAGGTTATGCGCATAAAGCACACCGCCTGCACCCGCGATTGCTGCGGAAATGGTAAATGCCATCAGTTTGAACTTTGTTATATTGATACCGACAGATTCTGCTGCGATCCGGTTGTCACGGATTGCCATCACTGCACGGCCGGTTCTGGAATTTACAAAGTTATATACGATAAATAAAATGACCAGGATCATGATCACACCGGCTGTAAAACTGGATAAATGAGGAATCTTTGCAATTCCCTTTGCTCCATTGATCAGCCAGATACCATCTTCACTTAACTCGATCTTATTTCCATCCGAGATAGCAAAATGGAATCCATTCTCATCTTTTGCAATATATAAAACATTAATGACATTTTTGATGATCTCACCAAATGCAAGCGTTACGATCGCAAGGTAGTCACCGCGGAGACGGAGCACCGGAATACCGATAAGGAATCCAAAAAATGCTGCTACGACAGTTCCAACTACAATTGCGATCAAAAACAGAACCATTTCGTTCTGAATACTGTCCTGTAACAGTTTTGTGCAAAATGCACTGGAAAATGCTCCCACACACATAAATCCGGCATGACCGATACTAAGCTCGCCCAGATAACCGACACAGAGGTTTAAACCAATTGCCACGATCGAATAGGTACACATTGGAACAAGAAGTCCCTGCATCAGGGAGGACATGTTGCCGGTTGTGATCATAGTCTGTACAATTATGTAAACTACAATGACCATAGCAAATGTAATGATATGATCTTTTGTACTTTTTTTCATTGATTTCAAATTTAACTTTGCCATATCTGCCACCTACACTTTCTCATGAACCTGTTTGCCCAAAATTCCCGAAGGCTTCACGAGAAGCACAATGATCAGGACTGCAAACACGATCGCATCGGATAACTGGGACGAGATATATGCGCGGCCTAAGATCTCGATCACACCAAGAAGGATTCCTCCGATCAATGCTCCCGGAATGGAACCGATTCCTCCGAATACAGCGGCTGTGAACGCCTTGATACCAGGCATTGCACCCGTATACGGTGTCAGTGTCGGATAAGCGGAACAGAACAGTACGCCTGCTACCGCTGCAAGACCGGAACCAATTGCAAATGTCAGGGAGATCGTTGCATTTACATTCACACCCATTAACTGCGCTGCATCTTTATCCTCAGATACTGCAAGCATTGCCTGACCGGCTTTGGTTTTCTTGATAAAAAGCATCAGTGCAACCATGATCACAACACATGCTAAAAATGTAACAATTGTTGTGCTTGAGATTGTGAGTGCTCCACCTGCCAGTTTCAATGCCGGAAGTGTTACTACATTTGTAAATGATCTGGTATCTGCGCCGAAGATCAGTAATGCCGCATTCTCTAAGAAATAGCTGACACCGATGGCTGTGATAAGAACTGCCAAAGGAGTTGCTTTTCGGAGTGGTTTGTATGCGATCTTCTCAATCACAATACCAAGCAGCGTACACACGATTATGGAAAGTACTACTGCCGGGATTGCCCCCCAGCCCTGTCCGCTCATTGTCATAAAGACAATATAGCAGCCTACCATAATGACATCACCGTGTGCGAAGTTTAACATTTTTGCGATACCATAAACCATGGTGTATCCCAATGCAATGATTGCATAGACACTACCGAGGCTGATACCGTTGATCAGGTAGGATAAAAAATTCATAACTACACCTCTGTCTTTCTGTTAATTTACTACGTTAAAACATTACTTTTTCACATCAAGGATTATAACATATAAAATACCTGTATACAATCTTTCTGTAAAAAGAAGGTGCCAATCGGAAGCCACAGCCACCGTTGACACCCTCTGGGGTAACTGAATTACCCTTTTTTGTTCTATCTTATCTGCAAATTACATTGCTGCGTAAGCACCGTCTTTGATCACCATAGCCTTTGGAGCTTTACTTACTTCTCCGGTAGCTTCCCATGTCATGCCATCACCTGTCAGACCATCTACAGAAATCTTTGTCATAGCCTCTTCCAGAGCTGTTCCGATATCAGATGCGCTCATATCCGGTGTTACGCCAGCTTCCTCGATCGCAGCTTTGATCGCATAAATCGCATCGTATGCGTCTGCACCGAACTGGTTTGGAGTGTCTCCGTAAAGCTCTTTGTATTTGGATACAAATGCCTGTGTCTTCTCATCGTCTGCATCTGCAACGAATGGTGTTAATAACATTAAACCTTCTGCTAAAGATGTATCAAAGTTTTTCACATCAAGGATACCGTCCATACCATCACATCCGAAGAATGTCGGTTCATAGCCCATTCCATTTGCCTGATTTAAAATGATGGAAGCCTCTGTGTAGTAGATTGGAAGGAATACCAGATCAGCGCCTTCACTCTGTGCTTTCTGTAACTGTGTGGAGAAGTCTGTCTTGGAATCTGCTGTGAAAGCTTCCTCTGCGACAACCTCAAATCCCTGGTTTGCTGCTTCTTTTACGAATGTAGCTTCAATACCGGATGAATATACATCAGAGCTGTCATAGATAACGGCTACTTTTGTTGCAAGTTTGTTCTCACCAATGTACTGTGCGGAAGCTGTTCCCTGATTCGGGTCTGTAAAGCATGCCTGGAATACATTGTCGTTTTCAATGACATCTGTGGAAGAAGCGGATGGTGTGATCTCAAACATACCATCTTCTGCTGTCTTATCTGCAACTGCAATACATGGAGTTGTTGTAACAGTTCCCATCAGGACCTGCATACCCCAGTCTTTTAAAGAGTTATAAGCATTGACAGATTTCTCTGCATCATTCTGGTCATCTTCTGCTTTGAATTCTACCTGATATCCATTGATACCGCCTGCTTCATTGATCTCATCTACTGCGATCTGTGCGGCATTCATAACTGCGGAACCATAAATTGCTGCTGCACCTGTTGTAGGTCCGATACCACCGATCTTAAATACGCTTCCATCTGCTGCTGCGCTGTCTGTGGAACCGCTCTCCGTCGATGCTGCGCTTCCTGTGCTTCCTGTATCTGCGGATGATCCACATCCTGCGAATGTGCCAACTGCCAATGCAGCTGCTAAAAACATACTCACTGCTTTCTTCATAATAATCCTCCTTGTTTGCGAAGCAAATCCAATTTTACGAAGTAAAATTTTTCCTCTGAGTGAGGAGAGGATTTAGCCTCCTTTTCAACTTTCTTTTTCTTGTAGAGAATCTTATCAAATTTTCTTTTTATGCACAATATTCAGAATCACCTAAATTATTGATGTATTTTAACGTCAAATTATGCAATTTACTCATTACGATAACTTGCGGTTATGGCTTTTATGCAGGTGTGTCATACTATACGGTTTTTACGCATAAATATAGTGCTGTATCATATGTTCCAGCTTCTCTCCGCATCCCGCATAATTGGCTTCCATAGCCAGCGATTCCATCAGATGTTCCTCCAGATACCGCTCTAAAAAACTGTTGCGGAATTCATTTTCCATCTCTCCGACTTTGCTCTCTTCCTCATGCTGTAGATAATATGCGAGTGCAAAAAAATTTGGCGACCGCCATTCCGATGTATCCTCCAGCAATGCCTGCAGATTTTCCAACTCACTCCGCAGCATGATCAGATTGATCTTGTCCATATTTGCCGCCATATTTTTGAGTCCGTCGGCAGTGGACTTAAAATCCGGATCATCCTCCCGGATACTGCACTCATGGAAGATCTGATCCAAATGTCCGTTCAGTCTGTCGAGATCACGCTTCACATCCTCAATGGGAATCTCGTTCATATCCTCCATCATATTGATCAGTCCGCGCCTTGCAACTGCCATATGTTCCTGCGAATCGACATACCCCTGACGCAGGTTCCCACCAAGTTCTAATGCGTCCTTTAATTCTTTCATCTGGACTTCCACCTGTTTTTTGTCCAGTTTACTCGCCAGCAGTTCTTTGCGGAGTTCTTTTACCTCGCGCGTCAGTTCCGCCACACGTTTCTGTTCCTCTGTTTTCTCTCCGAAAATCATGTCTGTCTTCTCCTCTTCCACAACCTGCAAACATTCAACTAATATTCTCTGCTTAGTATAATCCAAGACAGCAAAACAGGCAATTGCGGCTTTCCGCAACTGCCTGTCTGTTTACTCTAATAACTCTGATGTATAATGCACGCCGTCTTTGTCATACAAATCTGTCAGTTCTAACCCTGGGTCCGTGTAATAGAGCACACTGTTCTCTCCAAAAATCGTCTGAATACCGTTTTCAGCGAGATTTTTTACCGCCTCTGTATCCATCATATCAGCGATATAAACCGGACTTACCTTCAAAAGGATCTCAGCACAGCCCATATTGTCCGCATAAGCTGCCATATTATTAACCGCGGACTTGCACAGTCCGTCTGTGGTATCTGCATAACGGGTTCTGATATCACCGCTCTTAAATTCATAGTAATTATATTTTTCCTTGTCCGACATCGGATAATTGTGCAGGCTGACAATGCTTCTCTCCCCGTTATAATGCATGACACCGGCAGGATAAATCACATTTCCCTGTCTGTCATACATATTAAAAGAATAAACTGCATTTCCATCTGTTGTCTCAGAACTGTCCGATCCGGCATTTAATTTTGCAATTGCAGAAATCTGATCCAGATTTCTTGTGAATCCATCATAGCTTGTCAGTGAACCTAACGTATAGCCGTTATCGATCATGACATCCGCCACATAGTCTGTAATAAAAGCGTTTTTCATCCACGAAAAATCAATAAAATCCGAAATATAATTCTTCTCTGCAAAAGCAAGATAATCGTCGGATACAGACAATCTCACCTGATTGTCGCCGAGCAGTTCGACATTCACCTTGGACGGATCATTGCTGTAAGCAGCCACCTCGGAAAAATAAGCTGCCACTTCCCCATTCTGGTAGGCATCATAGCTGACTGTCTCAGAGTCATCGTTACAGAAAAACAGATTTTCATACTCTGCATATACCGGTGCAAGATAAATTGCCCGGTTTCCGTTCTCTGCGATCAGCTCAAAAGCATGGTATAATGCATCATCCACAACCATTGTCTCATTCGGGTGCTGGTTGAGGTCATACACGTTTGTGATTTCTTCAAACGATTCATCACTGCTGAACATTTTATAGGCTTTTACAATGGAATCCGTGTAGAGCAGCGTCAGCGCTTTTTTTTCTGTGGTGGCATTTACGCCCGCTGCCCCGACATAATACTGGAAGATAAAATCATCTCCACAATGAATTTCAGCGGATGAACTCGCTTCAATGTTTGTCCATCCGCTGTCATTTGACATCAATCCATTCAGTGCATACATAAATGCCCCCGAAGCAATGACCAGTAATACGATCACTGCGATCAATCTCTGTCTTGTATTTTTCTCCGAAAGCTCCACCTTCTGAACCGGTCTCACATTCGGAGTATGGTTTCTGTTGCCACCTCTGACGGTTCTTCCCATATCTTAAATAAACACTGCTGCAAGTGCTAACAGGAACAATGCAAGAATGACTGCAAGTACAATAAATCCTGCAATGGCACCCTTTTTGCACATCTTGTAGTTACGATAATGTCTGTGTTTCTTAAAGATCATCGCTGCAATAATACCGATGACCGGAAGTAAGAACGAAAGCAGTGCGTACCACGCACTTCCTGTATCGTGAAGTGGTGGAAGCTGGATCTCATCATGTGCAATATTGTCATGATGTTCTTCTGGCCTTGGTGCGTCTTTATCTAAAATTGTAATTGTTTTTAAAGGCACGTTCTTCTCACGCGTAGCCTTGTATTCCTCAATCTCTTTCTTATTACCAAATACCCAGTGATCATGACCGATGCAGACTAACTCCGGTTTGTCTGTGCTGTAATCATGAATGGATGGATCATAAGTAAATAACACTTTATTTTTCTCTAACTGCGGATCCGGGATCGGGATCGCAGAGATCAGAGAATGTGTGTATGGATGCAGTGGGAAGTTGAATAACTCTTCTGCATCTGCGATCTCCACAATATCACCTTTGTAAATAACGGCGATACGGTCAGAGATAAATCTTACGATAGAAAGGTCATGTGCGATAAATAAATAAGTTAAGTCTTTTTCTCTCTGGAACTTTTTCAGTAAGTTCAATACCTGTGCACGAATAGATACGTCCAATGCGGAGATTGGCTCATCGGCAACAACAAGTTCCGGTTCCATAACCATTGCACGGGCTAAACCGATACGCTGACGCTGTCCACCTGAGAACTCATGCGGGTATCTTGTCAGATGTTCCGGCAAAAGACCTACTTCGTTGATCATTTCCTCAACTTTACGCACACGGTCTGCCTCATTCTCATATAAATGGAAGTTATACAGACCTTCGGATACGATGTAATCGACCGTTGCACGCTCATTTAAGGAAGCTGCCGGATCCTGGAATACCATCTGGATGTTACGGATTACTTCACGATCCAGGGATTTTGGGATTTTTCCGGAAATACGCACACCTTTGTACAAAATCTCTCCGTTTGCCAATGGGTTGACACGGATCACTGCACGGCCGATGGTTGTCTTACCGGAACCAGACTCTCCTACTAATGAGAATGTTTCTCCCTTGTGAATATCAAATGTCGCATTTTTTACAGCGCGAACGGCGTTATCGCCCTTACCAAAAGTAATATCTACATTTTTTAAAGATAATAATACTTCTTTACCATTTTCATCAATCGGACCATGCTCTGGTAAATGAGAAGCATGCTCCTGGTTTTCTGTGTTTCGATTTAGTTTAGACACGATCTAAATCTCCTATATATTGAATGCTTTAACAAGTTTCTCATGAATGTTCTGGATTCCTTCCGGTTTTTCAACCTTCGGAGCATCCGGGTGTAACAGCCATGTTTTGGCGTAATGCGTATCTGTTACTTTGAACATTGGTGGTTCCTCTAAGGTATCGATCTTCATACAGTATGGGTTACGCGGTGCAAATGCATCACCAACGATACTGTTGTAAAGTGAAGGTGGTGTACCTGTGATCGAGTAAAGGGTCGTATTTCTCTCAGCCAGCTGTGGCAGGGAAGAAAGTAATGCCCATGTATATGGATGACGTGGATCATAGAATACCTCTTCTACCGTACCAACCTCTACAATCTGTCCTGCATATAAGACTGCAACACGGTCTGCGATATTGGCAACCACACCTAAGTCATGTGTAATGAATACGATTGTATAATTGAATTCTTTCTGTAAATCCTTTAACAGTTTTAAGATCTGTGCCTGAATGGTAACATCAAGCGCTGTGGTAGGCTCATCACAGATTAAGATCTTTGGCTGACAGGACAGTGCGATCGCAATAACGATACGCTGTCTCATACCACCGGAATACTGGAATGGATAATCATCAAAACGTGCTTCCGGATTTGGGATACCAACCTTGTCCATCAGATCAAGTGCACGAAGTCTTGCCTCGTTCTCGGTACAATCCTGATGTTTCATGATGACAGAGGTAATCTGTTTTCCAATCGTGATAATTGGGTTTAAGGATGTCATAGGATCCTGGAATACTGTAGCAATCTTCGTACCACGGATCTGGCTCCAGTCTCTTCCATCTTTGATATTTGCAAGGTTTAAGATACATGTTCCATGTAATCTCTCACTGTTCTCATCCAGATATTTTACGCGGAATGTAACTTTATCAAAAACAGCATTTCTCTGCTCTTCATCATTCAGATCCACGCCAAGCTGCATTGCCTCTTTTAATGCATCCAGCAGTGCATTGTTCTGTTTCATACGCTTACGGAAACCAAAACGTCCGACAGAAAGATATACCTCTTTTGCAAGGATCTCATTTCTCGCTTCTGTCTCTGCTGTGATTGCTGCACTGACTTCCTTCGCATGTTTTTGCTTGAGCTCTGCCATCTTCTTGTCAAATTCCTGATTGTATGCAGTATCATGTGCCAGACTGTTTGCACGCTCTTTAACCTTCTGCTCATGCGCTTTCTCGAATGCCTTGATCTTTGTATCCAATTCAGAGATTTTCTTTCCAGCCTCTTTGATCTTATCCTTCTCTTTGGATGGATCGTAAGTCTGTTTCAAGTTGAAGGTATTCGTTCTCTCACGTTTTAACTCGTGAAGTTCTGCCTCATACGCTTCTGCTTCTTCCTTGCTTAAATCGGCTCTTCTTCTCTTTTCGGACTCTAACTCAAGAATTGCTTTATAAGTGTCTGCACCAAACTCCAGTTTGGAATACTCGTCTAATTTTTTCTTATTCTCTGCAATGACTTTCTTTGCATTGTCATTTAATTTTACGACAGTATCGGAAAGCTCTTCATCACTGAAAATAATCTTACCGTTATCAATGAATCCGTTGCTGTCCAACATTCCTGCAAATGTTTTTGTAAAAACAGATTTACCGGAACCGGACTCTCCTACGATCGCAATTGATTCATTCTCATAAATATCCAGTGACACTCCACGGATGGCAGTAAGCACTCTGCCTCGCACGTGGAATTTCACGATCAAATCTTTTACTGATAATAATACTTTCTTATCTTCCATCTAACTAACCTCTACATATGTGTTCTCGGATCAGATGCATCACCAAGGTTCTGTCCAACGACATATAAAACAATTGTGATGATAGAAGCAACGACTACCGGGCTCCAGAACTCGAACTGCCAGCCAGGGGTAAGCATCGCACTTTCTGACTCGTAAATCAATCTACCAAGTGACATATCTGACATACCCATACCAATATAAGATAAGAACACTTCGTATGAAATGTAAGATGGGATCTCTGTTGCTGCCAGTGTTACGATAACAGATGTCATAAATGGAAGAATATTCTTCATTGCAATTTTAATTGTACTTGTTCCAAGACATTTGGATGCAAGGTTGTACTCTCTGTCTCGGATAATGACTACCTGTGTACGGATAAAGTACGCAATGGAAAGCCATCCGGTAATGGTCAGTGCCAGTACCATCGTCCAAAAACCTGCTTTAAATAACATAACCATAACGGCGATCAATAAAATATATGGAATGTTTGCAAGAATGTTATATACCTCCTGCATAAAAACATCCACTTTCTTGGAGAATCCCCAGATTGATCCGACAACAACACCAACGGAAAGGTTGATCGCTGCACAGATAAATGCAAGGGAAATGGAGATTCTTGATCCAAACCATACTGCATCAAATGTGGACTGTCCTGCTGCACCGGTACCTAAGATCCAGTGAATACTCATTCCCAGACGCTCAATCGCTGCGGATGGCGACAAATGCTTGGTTGTCGCATCCATTAAGTTCCCGAACTTATCATACTCCACAAATAATGGGTAGAGGTATGTGAATGCGATCAACACTCCCAAAATTGCCAAAACAATAATATTAATCTTTTTCTTAAAAAATACACGGAATACAGAATGCCAGTAAGAATATCTTGGCGCTGTAATTTTTTCTGATTCCAGATCACTGTGGTCTACCGGAGCGAATAATTCTTCTTCCGGCATGCCGAATTTTTCTAAATCCTGACTCATTTCTAATTACCTGTCCTTTGTTGAGAATGAAATTCTAGGATCAACCATTGCCATTAGGACATCACCTAAAATAAGGGATGCTACTGTTAAAATCGCATAGAACAGTGTTCCACCGACAATAACACCATTATCATATTTGTTGATAGCCTCTGTTAACAAGTTACCAATACCAGGAACGACATACACACGCTCTGTGATAATTGCTCCTGTCAATGCTCCAAGCACTGCTGCTGGAATTCCCTGAATGATCGGGATCGCTGCATTCTTTAAAATATGTTTGGAGAAAATCTCACCCTCTGTCAGACCACCGGATCTTGCAAATTTTACATAGTCCGAATTCATCTGATCGATCATGTAACGTCTTATCCACTTCATCAGGTTTGCTATTGATGGAAGTGCTAACGATACAATAGGAAGCACATACATCAGCTTGCTCGGTGACTCCATATCAAAAGTTGTCGGCAGGCCAAAGCTTCCGCCGATTGCTTTGAATAAGAAAATATATGCAAGTGATGGTACTGCGATAATAAATACAATATAAAGCGTACCGATTTTATCGACCAGTTTGTCTTTCTTTCTCGCCATAAGAATACCAAGCGGCACACCGATCAGGTAAGACATGATAACTGCGATCAAACCAATTACAAAGGAATAACCCACTTTGGATTTTCCTGCTTTGTATGTTGCAACATTTGTGTAATCATCGTCATAACGGTCTGCATACAATAAGCTGGACTCTCTGGAACCCTGCATATAAGTTGCAGTGTGCAGATTGTCCGCACTCTGTTCTACAAGACCGGTTGGATAAGTGACGGTTGATTTTATATAAGATCCCTGATGGCTGTTCATCGTACTGAATACATCCACACCCTGATTTACCGTATAGGATGTTCCAAGGTTGATCGTCACAATATTCTGATGAACAAACGGAAACTTGGAATCAAAATACAGTAAGTACTTATGGGTTGTACCATTGCCAATGATCGCCGGTGAAAATTTCTCTCCACCATAGACAGGATCATGTAACGTAAAGGTGAGACCTCTCTCCCCTACGATGTCTTCTACATTATTAATATTATCAATTGTTATTAAGTTTGCAAAATATTTTCCCATACGGGATGCCAATGGGACATCTTTATACGCAAAAAGCTGCTGCTGACCACCATCGGCATACTTCTTCTTGTTCATCATAACGGCATCTTTGCGGACAACCGTGTATCCCTGAGACTTATAATATTTTGTGAATTTTTTGACATATTCACTGACCTGCTCTGAATCCTGTGCCTTGGTTCTTCCGAAACCAACCACTGCAGATCGTTCTTCTTCTGTTAATTCTCCATCGCTTACAAGTTCATTCAGCCAGTCAGAATATGTTACATAATCCAGATAACCATAATCTTCCCATTTGGAGTATTTATAGGCAACTCTTGCATTATTACTTGTATGTGAATATTTTGTATCCCCTGCAAAAACAAGGTTTCGGTCTAACATTGTGTAGATCATGATCATGACCAGTGCCACAACGATCACGATAGACACAAGTCCATGTAATATACGTTTTAATAAATATTTTGTCATAATTGTTCACTCATCAATAGTGCACGGGAGCGGGGATTCCCCGCTCCAATGCAGTGTTGTTATTTCGTAGATACGATTAATAAATACCGATAGATTTGATCATGTATCCGGCATATTCTGGCTGGAATGTATCCAGATATGTTGCAGGATCACCATAGTCAGGACCCCATCCGGATAAGTCACAGAAGTCATAGTTCATTTCGTAACCATAGTTCATGTAATATCCGCTGTAGTACCAGTCTGTGTTATCTGCTGCTGCAATTAAGTTAACCTGAACAAGACCCTGTGTAGAAGCTTCGATAGACTGTTTCAGAGAGTTTGCTCTGTTTGTAAATACTTCGCTGGAAGAAGCATATACAACATCCATCTGGATTGGGTTGTCAGCGTCGATCGTAAGACCATCTGCTGCTAACTCTTCTACTGCCTGAGTCATCTCTTCCCAGGAGTTATCTGCATTGTACCATCCGTCATATCCGTCGGAAGAACCGGCACCTTCATTTGCTGTTGGATCCCATACTGTGATCTTAACACCGTCAGCATCGATCTGATCCTGTACGATCTGTCCATAGTATGTTCCAGCCGGATATGTTTTTTCTGTTCCGTTGATATCAACTGTTACTTCTTCTTCCAAAGTAACAAAGTTACCCGGTGTGTAAGAGTTTCTCATAGAAGCATATTTCAGATCATCACCAACCTGCTGTGCAAGATAAGTACCACGGTCTAAGCCCATAGCAAGTGCTCTACGGAAGTGAACGTTCTGCATAGCCTGTTTTGTTCTTGCTGCATCTTCCTCTGTCTGAGAAGAAACTGCTTTTGTTGTATCGTTTGTGTTTGCAAACTGATTACGGTTGATATTGAAGAATCCGCTGTATGTTGTTGCATCTGTAAGTGCTACATATGCGTAATCATCAAAGTTTCCATCAGCTTTTGCTGCTGTTACAGATGCTGTGTTAAGACCTGTTCCGTCTACAACTCCTGCAATTGCATCGTTGTATGCTTTTGTTGCATCAGAACCATCATTGTATACCCATGTCAGTGTATGGATATTGATGTGATCTGCATTCCAGTAAGACTCGTTTGCCTGGAATACGATTGTGTTCTTGGATGTAAAGTTCTTAACAACGTATGGTCCGCAGTAAGCGATAGAATCAGAATCTTTACCATAGGTGTAATCTGCTGCATCCGGATCATATTCAACACCGAACTTACCACCCATAGACTCATAGTAAGATCTGTTCATTGGAGCGAATACACCGTAGCCAAGCATTGTTGTGAAGTATGTGCAAGGAGCTTCGAGATCATACTCTAATGTGTAATCATCAACCGCTTTTACACCAACCTGAGAGAAATCTGTCACTTCACCGGAGATGTACTGGGATGCGTTTGTGATGATACCCTCAACAAGATACTCAAGACCGCCCTGTGCATCCATCATGTGCTGCATACCGGCAACAAAGTCGTCTGCTGTTACATCAGCAACTTTTCTGCCCTGGGAATCAACCCATGTAGCACCTTTGCGAAGATGGAATGTGTAGGTTAATCCGTCATCAGATACTTCATAGCTCTCAGCTAATGCCGGCTGTAAAGTTCCCTCTCCATCGTACTCCATTAATCCATCGTATGTGTTCACGATCGCTTCAGCATCTACAGCCTGAGAAGTAGAAAGAACATCCCATGTTGTTGGATCCTGTGTGTATAACTGATAATTGTAAGTATCTTTGAGTGTGTAACCCTGCTCCTCTAAGTAAGATTTTGCCCAGGCTTCATACTCGCCAGTTCCTTTTAACTCAGCCCATTTTGCTCTCATTGTAGCAACATCAGAAGCTTTGATCAGTTCTGTTGTAACAACTGCATTATGGAATCTGTCCATATCGTTGCCCCAGAGTGTGTAGTCAATTGTGTATGGAGCTAAACGTGAGATGGAATAGTTACCACCTTTTGACTGTAATGGAAGAACAACTGCTGCCTCCATTAATTTTGCCTCTGCAACTGCCTGAAGAGCAAATCTCTCAGAAACAGTCTGTGCTTCATCCACTTTCTGGTAAGCTGCCCAGAAATCACCGAGTTCTTTGTCATACAGCTCTGCAGATACTTCTTCATAATTAGCTGGAGCTACTGCTTCTTCGCTGCTGCCTGATTCTGTACCGGCTTCTGTGTCTTCGACAGCATTTGCATCATCTGCGGCATTGTTCTTATTGCCACATGCAGTCATGCTGACTGTCATAGCAAGTACAAGCATAAGGCTTACTACTTTTTTCTTCATAATATTTCCTCCTGTAGAAATAATCTATATAAACGTTGATACGTTTATAACAAGGTTTTCATCCGGTTGTATGCACTGTAACTGTTGTGTCTTATTTTGCGCCCTGTTTTTATCGCGCTATCATTGTGCCACGTTATTGCGCTAAACTTTTTTTTTACAACCAAAAAAAGTGCCAACAGACCTCTTTGCCCATTGCACTCTTATCGTACACAACTGTCTTTTTCCCGCGTACAACACTTTATTTATTATACATGGACTACGAATTTTGTCAACTATTTTTTGTATCCTGGTATACGAATATTTATTCCAAGATATAGCGGATTTTTCCAGATTTTCTGTATTTTATTGCATATTATTTTTACATATGCGAATATTATTTCACTATCTTCCCAGAATTTTTTTTTGCATTTTTTATTGTTTTTCCATGTTTTTCTTCTATAATTATAACTTGTGTTTTTCATTTTTATAACTTTCACTCATATATCCATCCAAAAAAATTCTATCATTTCTATAGGAATAAAAAGAAATCCCCGGAAAAACCAGATGCTATGTCCTGCGTACGCGGACATTTTCACACTGCTTCCGGGGAAAATTTTTCTTTATTTTCTATCTAGAATGCTTTTTTCTCAAACTGCTCCACCAGTTTTTTGATACATCCATCTTCGAATGGACTATTCAGCCCTGCCTCCACGATCACATTGGTAAAGAAATCCCGTGCAGAAAGATTACAGAGTTTATAGTAATTCTTCCATGCTTTTTCAAAATCTTCATCCATCATGACTTTGAACTGCATCGCACACACACTTGCGAGACAGTAATCTATATAATAGAAAGGACTGCCAAAAATATGCGGCTGTTTCTGCCAGAAACCTCCTTTTCCAAAGAATGGATCGTCCTCGTAATCCATGTGCGGACGGTAAACTTTTTCCAATTCTGCCCAGACTGCCTTGCGTTCTGCCGGTGTCATCTCCGGTTTTTCATACACAATATGCTGGAACTCGTCCACCATACATCCGTATGGAACAAATGCAGCGGAATCTTCCAGATGCATTTTCAGGTAATCGTCTTTCCGGTCGCCAAAGAATAATTCCATCCAGTTATAGGTGAAGTACTCCATCGACATGGAGTGGATTTCGGCTGTCTCCATCGTGATATCGGCAAACTCACGGATTTCTTCATTTCTTAACAGATATCCCTGGAATGCATGTCCACACTCATGGGTGATAACGTCCACATCTCCGCTTGTTCCGTTGAAATTTGCAAAAATAAACGGGGACTTGAAGTTCGGAATGTAGGTCATATAGCCACCCTGACGTTTCGTCTTTCTTCCGAGCACGTCAAACAGTTCATTCTCCATCATAAAATCAAAAAATTCCTTTGTCTGTGGAGACAGTTCACTGTACATTTTCTGTCCTGTCGCAAGGATCTCCTCCGGTGTTCCGATCGGCGCAGGATTTCCATTCGTGAAATAGACGTCTGTATCAATATAGGAAAGCTTCTCCACACCAATACGCTGTCTGCGCTGCTCATGAAGTTTATTGGCAAACGGGACAAAGTATTTCTTCACCTGTTTCCGGAAATTTTCGACCATTTCCTTGTCATAACAGTTGCGGTTCATACGGTAATAACCAAGCTCCACATAATTCTCATAACCAAGCTGTCTTGCCTGCTCGGTTCTGTTTTTTACCATCTTATCGTAGATTTCATCGATCTCATCCGTCACAGACTGGAAGTACTCACTGACCGCTTTCCATGCTTTTCTTCTCAACTCACGGTCCGGGCTGGTCTGGAACTTTCTCATGAGCGACAAATTGTAAACTTCTCCCTCAAAAGGAATCTTCGCTGTAGCGATCAGCTTGCTGTAACGGCTGCTCAGTGCATTCTCCTCCTGCATAAGCGGAATAATCTTCTCGTCAAAAGCCTTGTTTGCAATCTCGATATTCTTAAATGTCACTTTTCCGATCTTACTCTCCAAATACTCCCGGTACGGTGAGTCATATAATACTTTTCCATATTCATTTTCATACCGGCTGATGATCGGTCCAACCTCATCATAAAAATCGCTTTCCTTCTCGTAAAATTCATCGGTCGTATCAATGTCGTGGCGGATCATCGCAAGTTCCATGCTCGTCTGTACATCCGCAATAAATTTGTAGTACTCTCTGTGGATTTCGAACTGCTCCTCCCCGCTTTTTGCATGCTTCGTGCGCTCGATAATGCTCTTATACTCTTTTTCTACTTCTTCCATATCAATGCGTTTGTATGGCATTTCTGAAAATTTCATAGTTCCCCTGCTTTCTGTATATACATCCTGTCTATACTGTTTTCTTCTCAACCATTCTATGATATTCCCGGATTTTTTGCAATGAAACCTTGTGTTTTTCCTTTCACAATTTCACAAAATAGACTATAATAACTTTACTTTCAAAAAAATATATTCCGAGGTTTTATATGATCACAGCAGAAGATATTTTAAATATGAATTTTTATAAAAAAGAAAAGTTTACCGGAAGTTACAAGGGCATGCGCTACCTTGTAAAAAAAGACAAAGATGATGCAGAAAACGATATTTTCCGCGCCACCGTCTGGCCTGGACCTTATAATTTTGCAGCGACTCCCGACGACCAGAAAATTTCCGCCACTTTTCCATTCACAGAAGAAGGAAAACAGCAGGCAGTCGACTGGATGAATGAGCAGTGGCGCTCCAGAAGTGAGTGGGGGATTATTATGCATTCGTGAGGAGTGACTGCTTTTCCTGCATTAAAACCAGCATTTATAATAATACCAGTTTGGCTTTATTCTTCGAATCTCCCCTCCATTGTCTCCGTATCCCTGCCAGCTCCAACACGCACTGTCTTCCTCTGCTTTTACAAGCTGACCTTCCCCGGTTCCAACCGGAATATCTTCGGGCGAATAGTAAAATCCATAATACACAGATGATGGAACCAGCCCAAAACCTCCCATATAAAATGCCACTACATCTTCCGGAAATAACCCTGTCAACTGTACGCTGTAACCATTTTCCTCTTTCCACTCTTCAAACATATGTCGTCTTTCCCTTTGTTCCACAGCCAGATAGTTTTTTGCAAACTCTGTAAGTTCTTCCTCGTTCCTCAACACAAATTTTTGTATCCGCTTTTCGTAATGAAGCTGTGAGACAAGTAGCAGCGTCAAAAAAACACATATACCCAGTCCAACACTCTTCTTAACTTTTTTCTGTAATTTTCCCTGTCCACTCTTCCATTTTTGTTCTGCTTTCATCTACATCCCCCATTTTTTGTTTTTTCCACGATACTTCCCATAAAAATAATAGAAACTCATCATCCCAGCCACACATAACAGGATATCATCGACATCCAACATACCAACTTTAAAAATATACTGCACTATTTCTATTACAAATGTAATCGTAAAGCACACCAAAAAATTCTGTTTTATTTTTCGGATTTCAAACAATTCAATCAGGAAAAATTGAAGTGGCATAAAAATAAAAAAGTTTCCGAAAATATTAATCATGATTGCATAAACATTTCCGCTTAAAAGCACTGTTCCTATTGTCCGAAACGGCACAATATTATAGTCAGTAACCGTCTGTGTTCTTTCCAGAAACGTCAGATTCATAAGCATAACTGCATAATAGATAAAGAGCACCGCCAGTACTGCCTTTTTCCGCTTTCTTCTCTCCTCCAGCTTTTCCAGATAGCAGCGTTCCAACACCATTTCTCCAAGCAAAAATATCCCCGAAATCACAGTCATTCTTATCATTGTCCCAAAATAGTTTCCCTGAAAACGATATGCCTCCCGTAAATACAATAAAAACAACACAAGTGAAACCACCAAACACCCGATTCCGATTTTAAATCCTGTATTGTACTTTTCTTTCCTATTTTCCTGCACATACTCAATCACATTTGTAATATCTATATCCGCCATATGTGCTTTTGTATCATGTACAGCCTCTTCCTGCACTCGTTCTTCTCCATTTAATAATTCCGTTACCGACACATGAAGTTCTTCCGCCAATGGTTCCAGCAACGAAATATCTGGTACTCCCCGCCCAGTTTCCCACCGTGAAACAGCTTTCTCTGTCACCTGAATTTTCTCCGCCAGCTGCTGTTGTGTCATACCTTTTTCTATGCGCTTCTTTCTAATATACTTTCCTATTTTTTCCTTTTCCATCGTCCGCTCCAAATATAATTGTTCTCCTGTTCGCTTTCTATCATACTCATATTTGAGCAAAAATGCACCCTATGCTGCGTAGGAATAGGTATTTTTCCTGTTATTTTATTCGTTTATGGGATTTCTTTTTGATTTTCTTCTTCGAACTTAAGACATAACTGCTCTATTTGATGAAAAGGCAGTGCAGATTTCACATAGCCAATATCAGCCGCTTCCATTTTCTGTTTGTACATGACTGTTGCATTTTTGATTATCTTTGTTTCATTCTCGCGGATAAATGTCAACTCATTCATAATGAGATCTTTATATCTTGCATCTATTTCATTGTCAATATCGTATAACGTAATCTCGGATTCTGGAACTGGAATCATGTGGCTGATACGAAGAGTTCCCAGTAATTCTTTCTCTTTTTTAGAGTTTCTATGTATCATTCTAATAATTGGAACAATACTTTTCTTTATCACAAATTTTCTTCCAAATATTCCATGTATCTGTCAGACACACTATAAATTTTTAGGTTCCCCATTTATTTCCTCCTCTTTAGAAAATTTAACAGCTTTCTTTCGTTATTGGATAAAAGAAAAAGAGGACATATTTTTTCAACATGCCCTCTCTGAATTTAAAGCCTCCCACTATATGGTAGGGAATCACCTGAGTTTAAAGCCTCCCACTATATGGTAGGGAATCACCTGAGTTTGATGTCTCCATCAATTTTATTTTATCCGCAAATGTAGCTTTTTGCAATCCTTTTCCCATTTGTTTATACTTATTTAAGAATTAGTCATTATCAAACTTCAAGATAACAAAAAGGAACACCGTTTCCGATATTCCTTCCTACTGCGGGTGACAGGACTTGAACCTGCACGTCGGGGACACTAGAACCTAAATCTAGCGCGTCTGCCAATTCCGCCACACCCGCAAAACTGCTTTCCAAGTATAACTTATTTATCCATAAATTGCAACTGTTTTGTTGATTTTAATGATAATGCCTTGAATGAAATTTTAAATTCCACATCTATGCTGAATTTAGTCTTTCTCTCTTCTTAGATCTATCTTATGATTTTAATATCTCCTATCTGCAGTAGAAACGAGGTATTTATGAACAATTCAAAAACTGCTACTCAAAAACATATGACCCTGGATGACCGTATTTCCATTGAGAAAGGATTGGATCAACACCTGTCTCTCCGTTCCATTGCCTTACAGTTAGGAAAAGATCCCACCACCATCTCCAAGGAAATCAAAAAGCACAGGTCTTTCCAGGAACACAATCGTTTTAATGAACCTGCTAACAAATGTGCTTTGGCAAAAGATTGCAAAAAGAAAAATATTTGTGGTACCTATGCCCCTGTTTGCAAAAGGATGTGCAGATCCTGCAATCATTGCAACTCTCACTGCGAGGACTTTATTCCTCAATCTTACCATTGCAGTTTGCTGGATAAAGCCCCTTTTGTCTGCAATGGTTGCAGTAAAAAGAATCCCTGCCGCCTCGATAAAGCCTACTACCGCTCATCCACTGCACACAGGCAATATAAAACCATCCTTGTGGAATCAAGAGCAGGTATTAACATTTCACCTGCTGACCTTGTTGCTTTGGATGAATTGGTAACCCCTCTCATTCTGCAGGGGCAGTCTCCTTACATGATCCTCCGCAATCATCCGGAAATTGCTCTATCTGAAAAAACTCTTTATAACTACATCGAGTCCGGAGCTCTTAGTGTGAAAAATATCGACCTTCCTAAAAAGGTGAAATATAAGGTGCGTTCCTGCAGTTCTTCTGAAGCTGCCGATCTGACCATTTATGAAGGACGTACTTACAAAGACTACCAGGCTTTTTTAAAGGAATTTCCTGACACAAGGGTTACGGAAATGGATACTGTCCTGGGCTGTGAATGTTCAAAAAAAGTGTTACTTACCCTTCACTTTGATTGTTGTTCCCTTATGATGGCCTACCTTCTCGACAGTAAAGAGACCTGTCATGTAAAAGCCATTTTTGACTCTATCGAACGCTCCTTAGGAACTTTTTCATTTTCCTCTGTATTCTCTTTAGTCCTGACAGACAGAGGTGGTGAATTCCGGAATCCTGCCGCATTGGAATGCGGACAGGAAAACCTGATTCGTACAAGCATTTATTATTGCGATCCTATGTGTTCCTGGCAAAAACCTCATTGTGAGAAAAACCATGAATATATCCGTAAAATATGCCCGAAAGGCACCTCCTTTGATGACTACTCTCAGGAAGACATCACTCTGATGATGAGCCATATCAACAGTTCTCCCCGGCAGAGCCTGGGTGGAATGTCACCCTTGAAGCTTGCAAAACTCATGCTGCCTTCAGAGGTAATAGATTACTTTGGACTTACTGAGATACCAGATGATGAGATTGTATTGACACCGGCATTATTACAAAAATAGAACCAGACATTACATATGAATCTGCGGATAAGAGTCTTGCATATTTTTCCCTCCAGGCAAGTGGAATTTAGTCTTACAGGGCACGATTCCAGTTGCCTTATCAGTACGCCCTTTTCCAGTAAATGCACAAACAATGTCTGGTTAAATTCCACTTTAAAGGGTTTGACGCATTTCGTCAAACCCTAAAATATAGAATTTAGTCTTCTGTATGGAATTTAAGTTTACGTGCGGAATTTACTTTTTCACTCAAGCTTTAATGATAATGTAAAAAAATCAGACATCGGGGATTCGGTCTCCGCTTCCGCTCCGGTCGTTGCTAAGCAGGCGCCACTGGCGCCTAGCAACCCGAACAACTACGTTGTCCGGGGTTCAAGTCTCTCGCTGTTCCTAAGAATAAGAAAAACGCCGTTCATACGAACGACGTTTTTCTTATTCTAATGAGACATCGGGGATTCGAACCCCGGACAACTTGATTAAAAGTCAAGTGCTCTACCAACTGAGCTAATATCCCATATTAAGCTGGGCTAGCAGGATTCGAACCTGCGAATGCTGGAATCAAAATCCAGTGCCTTACCGCTTGGCGATAGCCCAACAAAGAAATTTGCTGCACCTATCGCAACATTTTAACAACAAAACCAAAGCTTTATTGTAAGGGTGGATACAGGGATTCGAACCCTGGGCCTCCAGAGCCACAATCTGGCGCGC
>ERZ1026856.529-NODE-529-length-23083-cov-38.043599_pt1 | contig 23083 bp, 26 predicted proteins | sample MGYA00380158_ERZ1026856 | MGnify/ENA primary metagenome ERZ1026856 (study PRJEB33269, sample SAMEA4719794) | human gut metagenome | biome: human-associated habitat; feature: organic feature; material: feces | place: Cameroon | collected 2013-10 ...
AGCTAGGGAACGAGTTTTTAACATAAATAACGTTTGAATTCATGAGCAACCAGAATGATTATGTTCCAGAACGGCTTATCATCAAGATAGGTGATTGCCTGTTGGCAGTGGATGGTTTAGGTCATCAAGTGTATAGTGCAAGATATTTAGAGAAGAATCATCTCAGCAGCAGGGCGCAGGATCATTTCCGTCACCACGAGTCGGTTTCAGTGATGCAGCTGTACGCCGCCATCCGCATCCTTCTCATCAACACCTCTTCAGGCTGGGACCGCATACTTCTGATGTGTCGCATACTGGATATCTTGGAGCAATGCTTCTGCGACTGTTATTCCGGTGTTACCCTCCATCCCTTTGAGGGAGGCATGGAGAAGAGCGTCCGCGAAAAGATGCTTTCCGTGGCCGGCTACGACTTCGGGGCGGTGATAAGCGATGTGGGGAAATGGAAAAGGAGGGAATGAGAAATTTAAAAACTATATTGCAAAACTTAGCAGAACTTCGCAATAATTACGGGACAGGACATGGTAAGGACTCTCGATATGTAGGTTTGCAGGAACGACATGCTCAATTGGCAGTTGGAACAAGTATGACAATTGTACGATTTATATGGGATTCTTATGAAGATAGAATAAATAGATAAATAAAATGATACAACCAAAGATTTCAGTAGTGACGGTATGTTATAATGCCGTCAACGACATAGAGAAAACAATTCTCTCTGTCATTAACCAAACGTACCCTAATGTCGAGTACCTCATCATTGATGGAGGCTCAACGGATGGTACGATGGATGTTACTTTATAAAAGTAAAAATATATGGAAGCACGAAAATTTATAATAGATGAAGAGAAAGTCCTCCAGAAACTGGATGATGGTACAGCTCCTTCTGATTTGTTGAATACAGAAGTATATGCTGATGCTTTGGCTGATTGCATAGAGCGAGTGCCAGATGATAAGTCCTTTACGATAGGCTTATATGGAGACTGGGGTACAGGTAAGTCTACCATTATAAAGACACTGGAGAATGAATGCGCTCAAAAATCGGGTAAGAACTATAAGTTTATTACTTATGATGCCTGGAAGTATGCTAATGATTCCTTCCGTAGAATGTTTATATATGAACTCCAAAAGCAACTTGGGGTGACACAAACGAAGCAGATGGAGCGTTTCTATGATAACATTAACGAGGATGTGGAGGTAAGGCATAAAAGTAATCCTGGTTATGTGACAGCAGTTTCTATAGCAGCTATAGTTATTATAGTAATACTCATGTTATTGCCGGAAAGTCAGAGAAAATTTAGCTTCGGATTTTCTACTATTACTGCCATTATAACGCTTTTTCTAATATACTATAAACATTCTACAGATGACCTGAAGGTAACTTGTCAAAAATCTCGTTTGTTTGCGCCAGAACAATTTGAGGAATGTTTTGATGAAATCATTCAAGAGTCTTTAAAGGGGAACCAAGCATCTCTTATCCCAAAATGGATAAGTAAGTTTACTTCTCCAATGTATGACAAGCTGATTATTGTGATAGACAATCTTGATAGATGTACAGCTCAACAGGCTCAAGATATGTTGACGACAATTAAGTCTTTCTTGGGCAAGCATCCTAAGGTGGTATTTATTATACCTCTGGCTGTAAACTCTCTAAAACATCATCTAGTTAAGTCGTCTTGTGGCGAAGAGAATGAAACGGAAGCCAATGAGTATCTGAGAAAGTTTTTCAATGTCTCATTGTGGATAAAGCCTTTTCAAAATGATGAGATGTACGATTTTACCAAGCATCTGAATGATGAGTATCAGTTAGGGTTGAGTAAAGCTAGCATCAGTAATATATCACGAGAATATGCTACCAATCCACGCAGAATTATTCAGCTGTTGAATAATCTGATAGTAGAATTTTCTTTGTATGATAAGGAGTTTGTTAATGCCAATGAGGCTGCAATTTGTGTGTTGGCTATAATTCGTGAGGAGTTTTCATCTTTCTTTGATAGATTGGTTGTCAATCCTTGTTTGCTTTTTGATGATATACATCCTAATGAAGCGGATAAAAATCCCCGATTAGAGCTCTTTCTTATGCGAACTAAGGCAACTATGATGCCTTATAAAGATACGATAGGAGTTATAGACAAGATTATATCTAATTCAGTAGTGTTTAATTCCCTTCCTGTAGAAATTTCAGAATCCATTGAGATGATGGAAGTCGAGAAAATTACAGAATATGTAGGCGAAGACGAATCAAAGAAAGAAATGGTCTTGGATTGCATAAAAGATAAGATAGGAAAGGTTGTTTCAAGAGGACTAACTGATAGTGAACTTCCAAATTTACTTGCAGTCCTTATCAAACTGGATGATGCAACTACTTATATAGACAATACTTATTTAAAGGCCATTATAGATTTGTTTGATAAATCAGTATCTTGGAATAAACAAATCGACTTTTTGGAAAAAGACTTAATACATGAGTTAATCCAATTTTCTTGCAAGTTGAGAGAGAATGGCTATCGAGTCATATTAGAGAGATTGATACTCTATTATAGTGAAAAATGTGCGAAAGATAAAACTATTACCGAGAAAGTGGCTGATGATATCTCTTTCCTGATTTCAAAGGCTGAAAATGCTGATTATGGAGATGACTTAAAGGTCCTTTTTGATAAGGTATTTGCCGCGTATCCAAACGCTACTTTAAAGTATCAATACATGGCTCCAGAAAAATTATATGACTCGCAATTGATTGATAATGTTGTTGGGCGTTTGACTTACGAGGAGCTATGTGAGAAAAATGGAGTGCAAGAAATCTTGTTTGGAATTGGTGAGAGATTACCGGGAAAATCAGGCTATGTATTCCATAGGTATTTGGATAAGGTCGTAGATTTTACCCCATCTTATAGTATAAATCCTTCTAATGAAGAGGTTATAGAAAAAATACTTAATAGAGTCAATGATTATCTATCAAGAATGCCGAATCACTGTATAGGTGATGGTACAGGAATTAAGGGGTTGCTTGCTCGTATTGGTAATTCGGTTAAAGAGACTAATTATTATGGGCCAGATAAGCATCATACAATATTTGAAGACAATGCTGAGAATGGAGAGTTTCTGGGAACTATGCTAAAGCTCTTGAAATCTTCTGCAAATGCAGCAGGCCAAATCCTTCTGTCTAAAGATATAGTCGGGAAATTGATTGATTTTGATAAAACTCAAGAACAAACGATGCAGGAATTTGGGAAATTGATTGATTCCAAAATAAAAATCTATGATTATGCAGAAGAGTTGATGCGTTATCCTTCTTTTGATGAGTTTTATACACCTGTACTTAAACACTTGCTGCAACCCGATGAGGATGGAAAGTTGAGAATATCGAATGATTTGGTAAAGAACGAAATAAAAAATCTGTTAAACCTTTTGATTAAAGACCCTGATGACTCACTTGCTAGTTTAGCTATAGAGTTATCTACTGCTCCTGTTTTGCAAGCTATGTTTGGTGAGATATTGAGCACCAAACCTTCATCAGAACTAATCAAACTGCCAACTTCTTTACTAAAGATTGTTTGTGCTAAATTTGAAAAGGAAATAGATTCTTTTGAGAATAATCTTAATGTGTTGGAGTTGATAGCAAAAGAAGGTTCAAAATTAGGTCTAAAGAAGCTGGTCAAGTTAATAACTAAGAAATTAGTAACTAATGGTAAGGAATCTGAGGCTGTTAGTCTTATAAAGCAACTTCATTATTGTAATAAGGCTAATTGTAATTCATTGAAATCTGTTTTGGAAACTGTGTCAGATGATGTGATAAGTAAAGAAGATAAAGCGGCTTGTATTGATCATTTGAATGAGATAATTGCAGAATAGAATAAATTGATAATGAGTGATTAAGCATTAAAAGTCTATGAAAGATTTTCATTTAAAATTTGAAGGATATTGGAGAGACCGCAATAAGGGTGGACTCCCTAATTATTCCGGTATATATATAGTTTATCGCTCTGTGTATAATGCTCAGACCGATAAGGTGTCTCTGATAGAGATAATATACATAGGTAAGGCTGATAACATCCATGATCGACATTTGAATCATGAAAAGTATGAGGTATTCTTGTCTCAATTACAGTATGGTGAAGAATTGTGTTATTCTTGCGCACCATTAGATAAAGATGTTGAGGTAGTGGAGAACGCTCTTATATTTGCGCAAAAGCCCGTTTTGAACGAAAAGGGAAAAACTGAATTCAATTATGACAGAATACATGTCAAAATGGACGGAGCTTGTGCTTGTATGAAATATACAGATTTTTTTGTTAGATAAACATATACAATTATGACAGAGAAAAATGGAAAGACAGATGCAGAACCTCTAAAAAAGTGTTTTGTAATAATGCCTATTAGTGATGTTCCTGATTATCCTTCTGGTCATTTCAATAGGGTATTTAATCATATCATTGTTCCGGCTTGTAAGCAAGTTGGCTATAAGGCAATTCGTGCAGATGTTACGTCTAAAACCAATGTCATCATTGCTGACATCTTGAAGCATGCAGTGAGTTGTGATATGGCAATTTGCGATTTAAGTTCGAGAAATCCTAATGTGTTTTATGAGTTGGGATTTAGGCAGGCTTTTGATAAGAAGACAGTTTTGATGATAGACGAGCGTACAGAAAGACCTTTTGATATAAGTCCAATAAGATCTTTTCAATATTCGTCTACATTGAGAATTGATTTAGTGGAAAAGGCTATTTCTGACTTGGTAAAATCATTGCAGGAAACGCAGATGATGAAAGCAGATGAGGCAAATTCTTTATTAAAATTCTTGTCAATTGATAATCCCGCTTCCTTGCCAAAGAAGGAAGAACTTTCGGTAGGTAACGCTTTGATTTTGCAAGCCATCAAGGAACTTTCTGACAGAATGCAGCCTAATATTTATTTGAAGCCAAGGACTAATTCTAAAAAAGACCCTCGTAATTTTGCTATTTTATCAAATGATTCTATTCTGTCTGAAGGAGACCATCTTATGGATAAAACTACAAATGAAGAATATGGTGAGGTGCTGGAGATACATGGTAATTCTATTGTGGTAGGAAAGAAAGATGGTAGTATAGATTTTTTGAAAGCTTCAGACATTAATAATGGCAAGTTGGCTGTAATGCCATTTTGAAAATTAAAATAGAAAAAATAATTTTTGTAAGACAAGTATGTAATATGATACAACCAAAAATTTCAGTAGTGACGGTATGCTATAATGCCGTCAACGACATTGAGAAGACAATTCTCTCTGTTATAAAGCCGAATGCTTTTTAATTATGTTTAAAATCTGTTAAATTAATCAATATAAAATTATGTTTTACGAAAATATATATGATTTCCCATCGAGGTCATTTTTTTTTGCTATTCCATATTTGATTTTAGCAATGGTCTCATTTTGGGCTTTAAAAGGTAGTGCAAATTATAATGTAAAAAAGAAAGGTAACTATATTTTTTTAATTTTGTTGTATTTATTCTTTTTTGGATTGAGATGGCATGTTTTATCAGATTCTTTAGCTTATGAAGAAGAATATAATACGATAAAGCCCATATTCAATTGGAAATATATAGATGAACATTCCTGGTGGTGGGACAAAGGATTTGTAATTTTTACCATGTTCACCAAACTTGTATCTAATGATTTCCGCTTTTTTGTATTTGTAAATACTTTAATAGACATTACATTTTTTTCTGTTTGTATTAAGCGATATTCGAGTAATTTCCTTGTAACCATCTTAGCGTTTCTTGCTTTTCAAGGAATTTTAACGGAGATTAATTTGTTTAGAAATATAAAAGCAATTTTGCTGTTTTTAATTTCTGTTAAATATATCGAAAATAGGAAATGGTATTATTTTTTTGCTTTGAATTTACTAGGATATACTCTTCATTCTTCTGCTTTATTATTTCTCCCGATGTATTGGCTATTGAGAATCAAAATTAGATTTAAATATGTGGCTATTATTATAGGGATATTTACTGTGATCTATCTTTTCCAGCTAAATGTTATAGAAAATTTAATACTTCAGTATATGCCATCTGATGGAGTTATTTCAAATAAGCTAACTTTTTATTTAGAAGATTCAGAAAATACGATATTATCTGTTGGTACATTTGAGAGAATTCTAACTTTAGGGGTAAGCATATGGGTTTATTATAAAACTAATAATCCTAGTTTGAAGTTTACAATATTCTTTAATTCTTTTTTGGTCTTTTATATTGCTTATTCAATTTTTGGTTTTAACCCAGTTTTTAGGGATAGAATACCTAATCTTTTTATTTTCTCATACTGGTTTTTATATCCTTATTTATTTAATTATGCAAAGTCTCGAAAAATATATCTAAAGTATGGATTTTATGCGCTGTTTTTTGTAAAAATATATACATCGACCAACATATGCTCAGCGTATTATGAAAATATTTTGTTTGATAATTTGTCTACAAGACATGAAAGAGAATATTTGCTTTATAAAGTTGATTAATGAAACATTTAGTGATTTTATATCCGGCTGTTCGCAATGTTCCGAATGGCGGTTTGAAAGTAATTTATGATTATGCCAATAGATTGGCATATGATGGGTATCATATTTCCATAGTGTATGCTTCGTATTTTCCTGATAATGATAAAGGATTTAAAGAAGTCTTTAAAAGTGTCTTGAAATACATATACCAAATAGGCTATAGAAAGATTAAGGGATGTTCTTGGTATAAGTTACATCCTGAGATTGAAGAGTTGTTTGTTTGGGAGTATAATCAGAAAAATGTGCCTAGCGGTAATTATATTTTAGCTACTGCTGTAACTACTGCTAAATATGCAGATGCTTTACCAGGCTTTGGAAGAAGACTTTATATTGTTCAAGGGTTTGAAACATTTATAGCAAATTCTGAGGAATATGTCTATAATTCTTATAGATTACCATTGATAAAAATCGCTATTTCTAATTGGATAAAAGATTTGGTAGAAAAGTATTCTCCATCTCCAAGTGAACTTGTTGTAAATGGATTTGATTTTAAAAGGTTTTATTTAACTATACCTGTTCAGAATAAAAAAAAGCATTTGGTTTCTATGCTCTATCATACAAGTCCAGCCAAGGGAATACCAACAGCTTTTGAGGCTTTGACGTTAGCTAAGCAAAAGGTTCCCGATCTTGAAGTAAATATGTTCGGTGTATATAATGCACCTAAAAAATTACCCAAGTGGATTCATTATACCCAGAATCCTACAGAACAGCAACACCTTGAGATTAATAATCAAGCTGCTATATATCTTGGCTGTAGTATTATGGAAGGTTGGGGATTGACTGTAGGTGAAGCCATGATGTGTGGACAAGCTGTAGTTTGTACTGATAACAAAGGGTATCTTGAGATGGCTAAAGATGGTTATACTGCTTTAGTAGCACCAGTTGGTGATGCTCATGCTTTGGCAAATGACATTGTGAGATTGATGACAGATGAAGAATTAAGATGTCAAATCGCAGCAAATGGATTGGCATATATTAGACAATTTGATATCGAAGAATCATATCATAAATTAAAAAATATTTTAGAAAAATGAAAGTAAGTATTATTACTGTTAACTATAATAATGAGTCCGGTCTTAAAAGAACGTTGGAAAGTGTTAAAAGTCAAATCTTTACGGATTATGAGCTTTTGGTGATTGATGGGGCAAGCAGTGATGATAGTGTTGCTGTTATTAATGCTTATTCAAAGCAGATAACTTCTATGCGTTTTGTATCAGAGAAAGATGGAGGTATATATAATGCCATGAATAAGGGCACAGATATGGCTATTGGTGACTATTTAATATTTATGAATTCTGGAGATAGATTTTATGACGATCAGTCTTTGGAACAATCTGCTAAATTCTTAGATGGAGAAGTTGATATTGTATCTGGAATTGCAGTAAGTGAAAAATATGTGATGTATCCCGTCAAACCTAAAGCTCTTTCTATGTCCTTTTTCCTGAAGAACAGTATGAACCATCAAGCTACTTTTATAAAGAGGAATGTGATGCAAAATTATCATTATAGTGAAAACTATAAGATAGTTAGTGATACGGAGTTCTTTTTTAAAGCAATGATTTTAGGTAATTGTTCTTATAAAGATATTCCTGTGAAGGTTTGTTTCTGTGAAGATGCTGGTGCTAGTGGAAATTTGAGCGCATCTATGCAAGAAAGGTATACGGCAATAAAGGCATTGGTTTCACCAAGAATGTCATATGATATTGACTTTATCATAAAGTATCATAATCCGATTTCAATGAAAGTAGGTGGATTGCTTTATAACAGATATTTCAGGTGGCTATTTGATAAGTTTATTAGAAGAGGAGGAAGATAGTGATTGGTCCATTGTATGTTTTTGATATATGTGGTACAATCTTTAGGTCAAATACAACTTTTGATTTTTTGACTTTTTGGTTGACCCCTAGGAGCAAGTATTATAGTTCTTTCGATAAACTACGCAAAACATTTATTTGGAAAGTTATCAATAAGATAACTCGCACTTATTTACATATAGATATAACTCGTATTATCGCATTACGTTTTTTAAAAGGTTATAGTCGTTTGCAATTATTGGAAGGTGCTGATATGTTTTACGAATCATATCTTATGAAACATCTTAATGACCACGTCGTTAGAAAAATTAAAGAGTTGCAGGTTAATTCTTCTTGCAATGTATTAATTGCTTCTGCAACTATTGATGTGGTAGCTGAAGTAATTGCAAGGAAAATGCAAATTAATACATGGTATAGTTCTGAATTATGTTACGTAGATAGTATATGTCAAGGTAAGTTGTCTAAAGACTTGTTGGGTAAAAAGAACAATTTTGTACCAAGGAGACAGTATCAGACTATTGACTCTGTATACACTGACGATTTTACAGACATACCATTATTGAATGAAGCTAGACAAAAGAATATTGTTGTTTATCCTAAGACCGATAAGAAATGGAAAAAAATAGTAAAGAAAATGAAATGGGATGTAAATTTCATAGAATGTTAATGTTTTTTGTACCTTTACTATATGCATTAGAAACACGTTTCTTGAAACGTAGTAAGTTGGGTGCTATAGTATGGGCAACGGAGTTTTTGCTACCAACAATAATTGCATTATGGCTAGTTAAATACAATTTTGAAGAGTGGTATTATTGGATAGTATCAATTTTTTCTGTTTATAATTTATATGAAATTGGTTATATTCAGAATGATTGCGAAACAATTAAGCGTGAGCAAAATCCGACTCTACGGGTTTCGACAAAAGAATTGCTCTTTTATGAAAAAAGGAAATATTCGATTTATGGATTACGATTATTATTGGGCTTATTAGGTTCTGTTTTTTTTCTTTACCATGGCTCTAATGTCAGTCATATACTTATATTTTGGCTTATTGTGCCAATTTATGTAATTTATAATTATTTACGTGGTAGAGTAAATCTATATCTCATTTTTATATTAACTTCATATCGTTATTGTATGCCGTTAATACTGGTTTGCGATATCGCAAAATCAGAAAACATGGAAATAATATTAGCTGTATTGGTAGTATATCCGGTTTTAAAACTTATTGAAATATGTGCAGGTGGTAAGTCTTTACCACAAGAAAAGTGGACAAAAATATTTATGGCTAATTACGAATCTCGCTTTGTTTTTAGAATTAAATATTATTTTTGTCTAACTATACTTTTTGTAGTATTCCAATTAGTCGGGCATGCAAACTTATTTTGGCTACTTCCTGCGTATTTCCTTTTATTAAGAGGATGCCAGTGGAAAATGCCAAAATTGGGAGCTAGGTAAAATACGGATGAACTTAATAATAATTCAGAAACTATTTTGATATGAACATTATAAAGACAAATATAGAGGGTGTGCTCATTATTGAACCACGCCTTTTTAGGGATGCTCGTGGTTACTTCTTTGAGAGTTTTAGCGAGCGAGAGTTTAAGGAGAAGGTTGAACCTTTAGTTGGTTATCATGTAGAGTTCTGCCAGGACAACGAGAGCATGAGCTCTTATGGTGTGATGCGTGGCTTGCATTTCCAGAGACCTCCGTTTACCCAAAGTAAGTTGGTGAGATGCGTTAAGGGTAGAGTGCTGGATGTTGCTGTAGATATCCGCAAGGGTTCTCCTACATACGGTAAGCATGTTGCAGTGGAACTGACTGAAGATAATCATCGTCAGTTCTTTATTCCTAAGGGCTTTGCTCATGGCTTTGCTGTATTATCGGAAACTGCGGTATTCCAATATAAGTGTGATAACTTCTATCACCCAGAGGCTGATGGTGGTATCTCTATCTTGGATGAATCTCTCGGTATAGATTGGATGATTCCTACGGAGCATGCTAATCTCAGTGATAAGGATACAAAACATCCTTTGCTAAAAGATTTTGATTCCCCATTTAAATTGTAGATAATGGAAAATAACCGTTCTTTATCCGTTGATATAACCAAGGGCACGGCTATCATAGCTATTGTCCTTGGACATATAGCTTTCAGCTATCCTTCGTGCTGTTTGGTTCATTGCGGTGATTTAGTCTTTGGACTTTGGCATGTAGCTGTGTTCTTTATCGTAGCAGGGTTCTTTATCAAGGAAGAGCAGTTGGTTCAACCAAAACTGTGGCTTAAGAAAAAGTTCTCATCGCTGTACTTGAAGATTCTGTATTTCTATGTGCCGGCAGTGTTATTGCATAATGTGTTGATAAAGATAGGGTGGTATTTCTTAGAGTCCACTGATCCTGTAATCAATACTTATTCAATGATAGATTTCGCTAAGCAAACTGTATTGGCTATTTGTTTGGGAGGAAGAGAACCTATCGTTGGTGCAATGTGGTTTGTGTATGTGCTTTTCATGGCTCTGATAGGTTTATCTATTGTTTCCTGGGCAATCAAGAAGATTGCAAAGAATGATAGACAATATGAGTGGATGAGATTCATTGCATTGCTGACAATGTGTATGATAGCAGGTATTCTTAGTAATAAGTATGGTTTGACCATCCGTCGATTTAGTAATACATTTACTGCAATGCTGTTGATATGTGTTGGCAAAATAATGTATCAGAAGATAAAATTGTCTTTTAATAATGGATATTTGGCAATTGTATGTGGATTGGTGGCTTTCGAGGTTGCTTGTATGCTTGGTGGTGTAGCTCTGAATGGTAATGAATATAAAGATATACTTCAATTGATAGTTGCTGCTCCAGCCGTGCTATATATAATAATGTATATAGGTAAGCATATTGAGACTAACGTTGTTGGTAAGGTTATTGCATATGTTGGAAAGGAGTCTTTCTACGTTATGGCTTTGCACTTTGTTGGCTTTAAAATTTGTACTTTAGCATTGCAGGGCATAGGTTGTGGGGGGGGCAAATCTTAGTGATTTGACACCAGATGTTGGCGGTAATATTCTCTTGCTTTTGTTATACGCATTCTTTGGCGTAGGATTCCCATTGGTTTTTATGTGGGGATTTAGAAAAATAAAAAATCTATTCCTGTAATAGATTATAAACATTAGTATTTACAATGAATAGTAATTATTATTATAGTAATGTACTGCTATCTTCCAAAAACAAAGCGTTTTTGGAAAATATGCAGACTCTTGCTGATTCAATTAAGCAGCAGATTTATGTCTTATCAGGACCTCTTATTGATGGCAAATATCAATATAATGATGAGTCCTTGATGATTGTTCTTTCTTCAAAAAAGAAAATAGCTTTTGTTACAACCAAAAAAGTTGATGACAAATTCGAAGATCTGTGTGAAGATATTATAGAGGACATTGGCTCTGTTAGCGATAAATATGGCTATAAGGAGAAAATTGGTCGCCCACGAAAATGGAAGAACAAACTTACAGCTATCTATTCAACTAATGATATAGAAGATATTAAAGAATGGTTTAGTTATGAGTTAGCTGTTGAAGATACAGACGATTACAGAACATTAGATTTACTTGTATCTCTTTTCATAGGTAGTATTAATGATGTAAAGAATATAACTACGGAAGAGCCGGATAATCTGTTAGATAAGGTAAAACATAAAATACAGTTGTTTGATGGTCAACAGACTCGCTTTATCTACGAGGAACTAGAGGCAGAGGGGAAACGAATTACTATCCAAGGATTGTCTGGAACAGGAAAGACTGAACTCTTAATGCACAAGCTTAAAGATCTGTATGTTAAGAATAAGGATGCTGTTTTTGGCTTTACTTGTTTCAATAAGATATTGGCCAGAAAATTGAGAGAGCGAATTCCTGAGTTTTTTAATTTCATGAAGGTTGAACAGCAGATTGATTGGAATCGTTTACTTTGTGTCAGCGCTTGGGGAAGTTATGGCAATGAGTATTCTGGTATTTATAGATATATCTGTAGTTTCTATGAAATCAGTTTCTATAGCTTGCGTGAATGTGGAACCTTTGATTCTGCTTGCCAAAAGGCTGTAGAGCAAGTACGTGAAAAGATTAAAAGTTATGGCTATGCATTTACTTATATGTTCGTAGATGAAAGTCAGGATTTTAAAGAATCTTTTTTCAATCTATGTGAGTTGGTTACAGAAAAGAAATGCTTCATAGCTGGTGATATATTTCAATCAATTTTTGAGGAGAAGAAAAAAGATGTGATACCTCCTAATTTTTTGTTAAGCAAATGTTATCGTACAGACCCAAAGACTCTTATGTTTGCTCAAGCATTGGGAATGGGCTTGTTTGAAAAAGAAAAGCTATGGTGGCTAGATAAAGAACAATGGGAACAATGTGGTTATCAAGTAAAAATAGAAGGAAGTCAATATACGCTGACTCGTGAACCTCTGAGGAGGTTTGAGGATGTTGATCCTAATTTCGATAGCTTAAATATTATAGGTGTGAAAAGCTTTATACCTGGAATAGTGAAGCTTATTCGTAAAATATACAATGAGTTTCCAACAGTAACCCCTGATGATATTGCCATCATTTTCCTGGATAAAGAAAAATATATTTATCAAGCAGCTGAAGATGTAGAACGTGCTTTAGGAAATGAATTAGGTATCAACTGCAATATTGCTTATGAGTCTAAAAAAACAGAAAAAGGTAAAATATTGATAAGCAACAGAAACAATATTAAGGGTTTGGAGTATCCTTTTGTAATATGTCTTACTAATAAAATACTGAAAAATATGAGCTATCGAAATACGATGTACACGATGCTTACTCGTTCTTTTATTCGCTCATATTTGATGTTGCCTAAGGGAGAAGGGTATGATAATGGCTTCACCCGAGAAATGTATGAAGGTGGTCAAGCTATAATGAAAGAAAAGAAGTTGGTTGTAACTGCACCTACCGAAAAAGAACAAGTACGTATAAAGGCATGGGTAAAAGCTGGCAAGCAAGCTCTGTCTTTAGAGGATAGGATTAGCAATATATTTAAGGAACTGAATATTACTGATGCTCATACGAAAGATACTATCAGGAAATCATTAAATGGGGTACCTATTAAGAATAATGATGCCATACTGAAACAGCTGATACAAACTTTTCTTAATAGTATTGATGATGAAGGAGATATTGCGTAAGATTGAGTCCTATGAGAACAAGAAATTTTCACAGACTCTGAAACAACATAAGGATTATACAAGGGTTTTGCTTGAAATCACTCGAAAATTGCTAAATAACAATGATAGTATTGAAGAGGTTTCTTTGTCAACTCAATCTTATTTGAAAGTCGTGATAAACAAGCAAAGTAGAATATTTGTGTATTTGTCAACAGATAAGTTTTACTCTTTTGAATATCCTTGTCAAGTTGAAGTGAATACGTACACAAAACAGGTTCTCTCTATCTATACCACTACAGGCATTAGATGTACCTGGGAGCTTATTTCAAATGCAATATCTATTCTTGATGATGTGAAGTGTGATTCTATCATTGATGTATATGAGTCAAGGGATGAGGAAGATGCCTTTATAAACATTGAGGCGTATAAGCTTTTGGAATACTTTTGGGCTCATGAGCCATGTTATCTTAGATATGATTATGATCCTCGCAGTAGCAACGGTGCTTTGCATCCTCTCTATCATTTGGATGTCAATATGTCTTTGAAAGGTTCTTATAAGATAGGACTCAAATCTAAACTTTCACCAGAAGAATTTGAAAATATAGTGAATAAAAGCACTGATTGCTATTATTTGCTAGAAAAACTACCTTCTCATTTGCTGGCGTTGAAAGCTTATCAAAAAGGTAAAAAGAAAAATAAACGAAAAAATAAAAGATAATGGAATTGTTAACATTCTGGTTAGACAAAAGAATTAGTTCTGAGGTCTATGTTTATTACGATTCAGTGACATCATGGAATCATGTGTTATTAGCTAAAGTTAATTACGATAATGAGAACATAGAATGCTGGTATGGTTCGAATTATGATGATAGACATTTTATTTCAGAGTTTCGAACATCTGCTTTTTGTGGGAAACATGATTATTGTAAAATATCAAAGACTGAGATTATAGAGCATATAAAAGAGATAATTTATAACGCTCAGCCTAAGGATTCATATTCTTTATTGAATTTACATATAAACAGTTTAAAATATGATTATGTAATGGTAGATGCTACAAAATTTTCAGTAGAACAGATTGTGGAACTTGTAGTTGCAACCTATGATTCAATTTTCAAGAAAGGTGAAACTAAGCATGATTACTATTGTGGAACAACAAATGACTTGGATATTCGGATGGATGCTCATAGACGTAATGATTTTACGATTATTGATGATAAGGTTTTTGCTTGGAAATGTGGGTCAGCTATAGTTGCTGCTGAGGTAGAAAAGTCTTTAGGTGATAAAGACTTTGATATAGGTAATGCTGAAACTGTTGGGAATGGCGGGACAGAAAATTCCTCGATTGTATATTTGTTGAAAAAAGGGCTGAAAGTAAAATAGGAGGAGTGTTATGGCAAAACCGAGAGTCTTTATAAGTTCAACTTTTTATGACTTAAAGCAAGTTCGTGCAGATCTTGGAAGTTTTATTCGAAGTCTAGGATATGATGTTGTTAGAAATGAAGAGGGAAATATTCCCTATGATGCAAATACGAATCTTGAAGATGCTTGTTATAAGGAAATCAACTCTATAGATATACTGGTGGCTATCATTGGTGGACGATTTGGTTCTTCTTCTGATAATGATAAATCATACTCCATATCGAATACTGAAATTAAAACAGCAATAGAGCATAATAAGCAGGTCTATATTTTTATAGATAGAGATGTAGATTCTGAATATCAAACTTATCTTAGAAATAAAGATAGAGAAATTGATTATTCGTTTGCAGATGATAAGAGAATATTTCAATTTATTGAAGAGATAAAGAGTCTAAAGAAAAATAATGTGATTCATGCTTTTACGTCTTCTAATGACATAATATCGTTCTTGAAAGAACAATGGGCAGGATTGTTTCAACATTTTCTGCAAGAACAATCGAAAATGGCAGAAACAGATACATTGCGTGATTTGAAGGAGGCTCTTGTAGCTGTTAAAGATTTGACGAGTTATTTAGTAAGTGCTAATGAAAATCATAGCAAAAACATAGATGATATTTTATTTTATAATCATCCCGTTTTTACAGAGATCAAAAGAGTTATGGCTTGGAAATTCCCTATTATATTCCATAATCTTACCGAACTTAAGTTGTTATTTGAGCCTTGGGGACTAAATTGGCCTAGCAGGACAGATAAAGAAGGCTATTTCCAATTTACAAATATAAAAAATAGCTATAACATATTTATCCTCAGCTCTTTGTTTGATAAGGATGGTAATTTGAAGACTAAGTTTTCAGATACTAATAATCCAATGGTAATAAGGGAAAATATTATAGCGACTGCGGACGATTTACCTTTTTAAAATGAATTATTTATGATTATAACTGCATCTATAGTGACCTATAAGACAGATCACGATGAATTGAAGAAGTGCATAGACTCTATGCGCAAGAATGGTATTGCACCTATTTATATAAGTGACAATTCGCCTAGTGATGAACTCAAGGATTTCTGCTCTCAGTTGGATGGGGTTGAGTATATCTTTAATAATGCCAACATGGGATATGGACCTGGACATAATGTGGCTATTAAAAAGGCTCAGGAAATTCATGCCGACTATCATCTGGTGATTAACTCGGATGTGTATTTTGAAGAAGGTGTCATCTCGAAGATTACAGAGTATATGGAAGCAAACAAGGATGTGGCTCAGCTTCAGCCGATGCTTCGTTATCCTGATGGTCGTCTGCAGTTGACCACCCGTTTGTTGCCAACTCCTTTCGACCTTATCTTCCGTCGTTTTATGCCAAAGAAAATGGGAGAGAAGATGAACTATCGTTATACCTTGGAGTTCTGGGATCACAAAACTCCTGCAAACATCCCTTATCACCAGGGAAGTTTCATGTTCTTCCGCTTGTCAGCATTCGATAAGGTGGGCTTGTTTGATGAGCGATATTTCATGTATCCTGAGGATATTGATATTACCCGTAGAATGCATAAGTATTATCGTACGATGTATTGGCCAATGGTTTCTGTGGTTCATGCGCATAGGGCTGCATCTTATAAAAGTAAGAAGATGTTGAAGATTCACATGGAGAATATGGTGAAGTACTTCAATAAATGGGGCTGGTTCTTTGATAAGGAACGTTCTGAATGGAACAAGAAACTGTTGAAAGAACTGGGATACCATGGAAGATAATGTTGAGTGTTAAATGTTGAATTATTAAAAAATGAACTATATTATCACTGGCGGTACCGGCTTCATCGGTACCCATCTAACAAATTTGATTAAGGAGCGTTATCCTAACGCCCAAGTATATAACCTCGATATTGTTAAGCCTGGCACTCCTAATCCGGTAGTGAAGGATTACAAGCCTGCTTTGCGTGATGGGCAGAAGTTGCTGTCAACTTTCATCGAGTATGATATCCGCAACCCTATCGAGAACTTGCCATTTACTCCTACTGAGGATGATGTCATCTTCAACTTTGCTGCCGTGCATCGTACTCCTGGTCATGAAGATCATGAGTATTTCGAGACGAATATCCGTGGTGCAGAGAATGTGGTGGCTTTTGCTGAGAAGTGGAATATTAAGAAGATTGTGTTTACTTCTAGTATTGCACCATACGGAGCTGCTGAGGAATTGAAGAAGGAAACAACTTTGCCTACTCCTAATACTGCATACGGTATCTCTAAGTTGGTGGCTGAGAAGATTCATGAGAAGTGGCAGAATGGCGATGCTACTCATCGTCAGCTCACTATCGTTCGTCCTGGTGTGGTATTCGGAAAGGGTGAGAATGGTAACTTCACGAGATTGTATTGGGCTATCCGTGGTCATAAGTTTGCTTACCCTGGCAGAAAGGATACCATCAAGGCTTGTATCTATGTAAAGGAGTTGGTTCGCTTCATGCTTTATCGCTTGGAGCATCATGAGCATGGTGTGGAGTTGTACAACTGTTGCTTTGAGCCTGCTTATACTATCCAGCATATCGTTGAGGCTATGAAGAAGGTAACTGGCCTGACTCAGTTTGTGCCTGATATTCCTAACTGGGTTATCATGCCTATGGCAAGAGCTGCCATGCTTCTTGGCTCGCCAATGGGTATCTGTCCTGCGAGAGTGAAGAAACTCCAGATTTCTACTAATATTTGTGGTGAGAAGTTGAAGAACTGTGGTTATCAGTTTAAGTGGAGCTTTGAGGAAGCGCTGGCTGACTGGTTTGAGGATAATGATAGGATGGGGCTGAAATAAGGGGTAGCGGTGGTATCGGTACCATGCTATCGCTGCACTCGGTACCATCGTATTATTCCTTTAGTCAATATGCTTTCTCATCATAAAGGTATTGTTCTAAAATCATCCCGTCCTTCTTTACCATTAAAGAAGGAGATTTTTCGAAAACCTACCCGTCCTTCCTTACCCTTAAGGAAGGCTCCACCTCTCATCTCGGTCTTCTCCCCTCAGGGAAGAAGAGGAAAACCGCCCTACAGTGCTGACTTTTCTACCTCTCCGTCTCTCCTGCAAGGAGAGCTCCACATCCTAACCAAGCCTTCCCTTCTCGAAAAGGGAAGGATGTAACCGCCCTCCGGTGCTCGGAACCGCTTCGCTATAAGGTTGGCGGACCATCAAAGGTCTGCGCCATATTTTGCGGGCTGGGACCGCCTTGCTAAAGGTGGAGACCGCTTGTGTTGGTCTTACTACGGCTTGTTATAATGGAATTATGTAATACTGATTTTTTCCATCCGTTATTAAGGACGAGGCGTTTGGATTGGTCATGACTGAAGCTATTGTGGTACTCCTGCTGTCACCTTTACTCTTCCTGGGTGTCGCTGAATGGCGAGACTGGCAGAAAGAGTGTGAAAGTACTCTTCATCGTGCCAAAAATGCTAGAGAAAATGGAGGAGTGCTATGTCGAGATAAAAGAAAACAAATGAGGCCGTTCAAAATCGAACGACCTCAAAATGAAGTATGTGTTCTTTTGTATGAAAGAACACAAATTCGCTAGCGAAAAACGTGGGATGCCGAAGCTGTGATGAATTAAAGGGATTCTAAGCAAACCGTTGAAGTCCTTCTTTCCGGTCTATTAGAGGTGCTTCCTCTACGCTTAGACTCCATTCAAGATATTAATCAGATTGACCTCCCGCAGGAGTGCACTCTGAACATCACTTATTTTAAGTCGCTACCCCCATAGTCCGACTATGGGTGCAAAGATACATAAATATTATGGAATATCCAATAAAAATTAAAGGAAAAACGATAAAGCAAGTTACAAAACTTAATTTATCCCATAAAAATCTAAAGACAATACCTGATAATGTATATCAGTATACAAATCTAGAAAAACTCGACTTAAGTTACAATAGGATAGAGGTAATTCCTCAAGAAATATTGAAACTCAAAAAACTTCGAACCTTAGATTTGGCTTTTAATAATTTAAAGGTATTACAAGGTGCCTTATTTAAACTGCCAAAGTTGAAGATTTTGAATCTGCATGGTAACCAAATCAAGCATTTACCCAAGCAAATACTTGATTCGAAGATTACTACACTCATTCTTAGTAAGAATAAAATAGAACATCTTGATGAAAGTTTGATAAGCGGTATCACAAAATTGGATATTGTAGATAATCCTGTGTCGTATGTTGATGAACTGGTAATTGAGGATGATAAGAAGGTTGTAATACCCTCTATGCAACTTCCGAAGAATGAAACTGAAAATAAAAAGATTATTATGCATAAAGATAAGAAGAAAATATTTATCAGCTATGCTCATGCTGATGAAAAATTCCACAATAGATTGATGACCCATTTGAGTGTGCTGAAAAAGTATATAGGAGGTTTTGAAGAATGGTCTGACAAGAAAATTCATGCTGGACAACACTGGAAAGAAGAGATAAAAAAGGCATTGGATGATGCTAACATTGCAATACTTTTGGTATCTACAGACTTTCTTGCTTCTGATTTTATTAAAAACAATGAACTTCCACCGATTTTAAGGAAGGCTGAAGCTGAGAATACTAAGGTGTTGTGTTTATTGGTAGAACCGAGTTTCTTTTTAAAATCAGAATTGTCAGAATTCCAAGCAGTAAATAAGCCTGAGGAAACTTTGGCGGAAATGGAAAAACCTGCACAAGAAAGAGTATTTCTTAAATTGATGGATGAAATTCAGAGAATAATAGAGGTCGAATAGTTTGGTCTTGACATTAAAACAATATGATAATGGGAGCGCATAAAAAATATGATTTAGAAAGCATTAAGCAAGAAAGATGGTTCTATATTATCCATAGGAATCAATGCACTTTATGTGGAAAAGAATTTAGCAATGGGGAGGAAACTTTTATGGGGCATTTAGATGATGGTGCATTGGCTCATACTTGTAAAGAATGTAGTTCTAATATGAGTGATGCAAGGTTGTATTCAATCAGTGGGCATAATCACCGCACGATTCCAAGACCTTCTGCAAAATTATGGAGATATATGGATTTAGCAAAGTTCCTTTCTTTGTTGGATGAAAGTTCTTTATATTTCACTCGTATAGATCATTTTAATGACCCTTATGAAGGTGCCTTGGGAGTTGCTACCAATGAAGAAGCTTGGATTAAAATGGAAATGCAGCGAAGAGCACCATTTGTTAATTTGAAAGAATTCAAGGATGACGAAAATGATTTTGAAAAGGAGAAAAAAGAATTTGATGAATATAGACGGAAAATAAGAAAGTGGCGCTTAAATAACTATATAAGTTGTTGGCATCAATCTGAAAGTGAGTCCGAAGCTATGTGGCAATTATATTCTAGGGATACCCAACAAGGGATTGCCATCCAAACAACGTTTGAGCGTCTTTATCAAGCACTACCGGTTACAGCAAATTGCGAATTCGGTATGGTAAATTATATTGATTATAGCGAATATAATAATGGAACATCAGGGAAATACTTTCATATGTTTGATGCTACTTGGTATAAAAGATTATCTTTTGCTCACGAGAAAGAATTTAGAGTGATTTCGGAATCTCCCGATTTCAATATGTTGACGGATGCACATGACTTGCTTATACCTGTGGATTTGAATCTGCTAATTGATAATATTTACTTTTCGCCAGAGGCAGACAAATGGTTTGTAAAATTAGTCTCGAATATCATTAAGAAAAAATATGGTCTATATTGTCCAATGCTTCAGTCTAATTTAAACAGAGCATCCTTTTATTAGCAGTAAGTAAATTTAGTATGAATTAACTTAGATTGTAAAACAATGATACAATCCTACACAAAATACAAACGATTCAAGTCCTTGGTGGATGCCAAGGAGAATGGGGAAGCTGTGCGAAGCGGCTTGGACTTTCTGCGCTTCGTGGCTGAGGAATACAGCCGCTTGGAAGTGTATAACAACCAAGAATGTGCTGGGGATGATTTCTTCACTTATCAAGTGGAGAAAGAGCTGGCACAGGTGCTGAGAGATGAAGCCACTCCGATAGAATCTGTTGCTACGGCACAGAAAGAGATGGCTGAGATTGAGAAGATGGAGGCATACGATGATTATTGCCTGTGCTTCTTTGACCATATCCGTGAGGCTATCAACTTCCGATTGGCGGATGCGGATACATACCTTGCAGACCTTGACAAACAGATAAAGCATCATACCTACGAATACAAGAGATTGGTGAATAACGAAAACTTTGACCAGTTGAGTTCGCTATTCCGATTTGAGGAGTTGGGCAAGTTGCTCATCAAGAAGATTGAGTATCTGCGGACTCATGGTAGAAAGTATGAAGTGGATGCAATCATGGAGGAATATAAGTATGTGCCGGATGTCTGTTCCTTCAAAATCAATGAACTTCTTGAAAAAGGATTGATGAATGATGCCTTGAAAGAGATAGACAAAACGATTGCTGTATATGGCGATGATGGATACAATACCACTGAACCTTGGCATCTGCAAAAGATTGAAATCTTGGAAAGACGTAATGACAAGGCTAATGTTATTGAAGAATATCGCAGATTGTTTCGTCAGTTCTTGGTGGATAAGCGACCTTACTTCGAGAAGTTGAAAGAGTTGGTAGCCAAGGAGAATTGGGATGATTTTGTTGTGAAACTCTTCGGGGATATTCCACATATCACGGATGATGATTGCATTGAAGTATGCGACATGATTGTAGAAGAGAAAAAGTATCAGTGCCTCTTGAAGATACTGATGGACAACAGAATGTCGTTCAGCCGAGTGGAACTCTTCAAAAAGTATGCGCATTATATGAGCGAGGAAGACCAAGCTGCTTATACCGAGCATGTTATTGATGATTTGCGGAAGCACTTGAGTTATGCAAAATCGAAAAGTTATGGCTATATCGTGGATGACATCAAGGGTATGTACACTTGTTGTGATGTTTCCAAGAAGCTTATCTTGGATTTTGTGGAGGAGGTAGAATACAATTATGGCAATCGTCCTGCTTTAATGAGATTGCTGAGAAACTGATTATTTTGATTTAGAACATATACTATGGTTATACTGAAGAATTTACCATTTAGAGATAAGCTTGACTTGGTTTCGATGATAGCGTATGATACCAAGAGAGTGATTCAAGAACATGCAAGGTTAATAAATGTGAGCTTGCCGTCATCCTATCGCAAAGGTGAAATGGCTGAAGGACTTGCTACATTGTTTCAGCATGATCCTTTCTATACGGTCAACCAATTGCCGATGGATGAGCAGAAGTTAATAGCCCAACTCATCAATCTGAAATTTGACGAGTGCGTTGAAGTGCCAAGAAATAACGAAAAGCATCTTATGATGCAGAAAGTTCATTTGGTGGTGACATACGAGGATGGCAATACTTGGAAGTTATTTATGCCAGATTGCGTAAGGACAATACTAAGAGATACTACGGAAAGCCAGATAGGTGATATTCCTGGCATGATGGAATACCGCAAAGTATTGGAGAGTTTGACGGAATGTAACATCAAGTTGCAGGAAGTGATGGACAAAGAGGCTGGCAAGATTCCTATGTCTCAAGCTTCCAAGCTGATTCTGAACCAACTGGAGAAGCAATATATAGAGAAGCGTGAGGAACTTCGCAAAATTCAAGCGAAATATTCATGGGCTTCTGATAAGAAAAATCCTGTACAGCAGAGTATCGCCGATGCCTTAATGTATATAGGATTTATGAAATTGGTATAACATCATTATTGGTTCTTTGAAATTGTTTATGAAGGAAATCAAGCTATTTGATTACCAAGAGGATATGAAGGAACGGATTGAGAAGGCGTTGCGCCTTCATCGGTCCGTGATGGCACAAATGCCAACGGGTACGGGAAAAACGGTTCTACTCGCTTCGGTCGTAGAATCGTTTTTGAGGGAACATTCCAATTGCAATGTTTGGATTGTTGCCCATAGAAGGGAGTTGGTTTCTCAGATTCGAGAAACGATTCAAAGAGTTTTTTCGAAAACCCACCCTCAATGGTCTTTACACCCCCTTCGGTTCCCCCGTTCCCGGGGGACAGAAACCTCCCTTACCCTTAAGGGAGATCTTTCGAATCACCCCGTCCCTCTTTCCAAAGGAGGACACTGAAAAAGTCCCTTTTGGGGGTATGGTAGTTTAACATTCTGCTTT
>ERZ1026856.531-NODE-531-length-23027-cov-6.372279_pt1 | contig 23027 bp, 17 predicted proteins | sample MGYA00380158_ERZ1026856 | MGnify/ENA primary metagenome ERZ1026856 (study PRJEB33269, sample SAMEA4719794) | human gut metagenome | biome: human-associated habitat; feature: organic feature; material: feces | place: Cameroon | collected 2013-10 ...
AAGAGTACCTGTCAAAACTTTTGGAGGGCAGCGCAATTTAATGCGTCTGCCCTGACAGTTTCTGTATCGAATGAAGGTATATAACACATTGAAGTAAAGCATCTTACAATACGCTATATCTATAATCTTTCGTTCTGATTCAAGGCAATTGGCTTTTCTTGCATTTATTAAGAAAAACCACTACAAATACCAAGAAAGCTTTTGTAAGCATAATGCCTACAAAAGCTTTTCTTATTTGTATGATAGCGATTAATAAACAACAAAGCTTGTATCTTTGCCGAGCGTACACAGAAAAAGGGCTAAGAATTCCGAATGAAATTCTTAGCCCTAAATATATGTTTGTATTGCTGAATTATTCAGGAGATAATCTCCGATGAGATTTATTTGCCTGTGAGTTTAAGTCCACCCTTAACAGTCATAAACTTCTTAAGGTCGTCCAAAGTGAATACAGGACCATTTGCCGACTTAGCAACCTTGTTTTCTACTACGCGAGTAGCAGCCTTCATGTTGTGACGCTTGCTAAGCTCGTCAGAAACCTTAGGAGTCGTGATCTTCTTATATACAAATGGACCCCATTCGCCGTTAGCATTCTGAGACCATACAGCAGCATAGTATGTAGTTTCTGGATTTGCATAAAGACAAGCAGTCTCACTTCCATAGACGAGAGCCTTAAGGTATGGAATTTTACAGATATTAATGATAGAACGCTTGATAGAGTCTTCACCTACACTCCACTCTTTTTCGGTATAGAGATTTACAAAGTGACATGCACACTGGTCGTTTTCTGTTACAACAACCTCCTGATACCATTGATCAGTATTTTTATCCTTCTTAAAATCACCAAATGCGATAGTAGACTCAGCAACACCTTCACCACCAAGCTTAGCTGTTGTTACAGGAATCATGAAATAGTCGGTAAGAGTACCATTCTTATCCCAAGGCTGAACATAGATTTCGTATTCTGTGTTAGGAGTCTCATCTTTCCAAGTGAATGTAGTGTCTTTGCCAGCTACACCCTGATAACCCCACATCTTAACCATTTCGCCGATGCTTGCCAAATTCATCATAGGACCCCATTGTTTGAACTGCTTCTCAGCATCTCCCTTAGCATACAAACAAGCAGCATAACCACCAACATCGCTATTTGGCTTGAAAGTAACGCTAACAGAGAATGGCTGAACATCGGTAACTTCATACTTTACCTCTGGGTTACCCTGAACAGGAACAACAGGAGTTGTGAAATAAGCCTTTGCCATTTCGCAAGCTGTACCAATTTCATCGTAGCCCAAAGTAACGATAGCATACTCTGTATTTGGAAGCAATTGGAAATCGAAGCCTGTCATTTTAGCTTCAGTAAAATCCTGATTAAAAACATTAGACTCAATCTGATCAAAATATCCTGCGCAAATAGCACCGTTTGTTATAACGTCGGCGATAGACTTCTTAACACATGCAATCTTAAAAGACTTACAACTCTCAGAACGAGTAACAGCGAGAGTGATAGTATCTGCAGGACACCCAGCAGCCTTGAGTGAAACACCCTTGACTTCAACATCGGCAGCCACACGGCCATCGATTTGATAGAAGAACATGCTATCGAGGTTGTTGATAGCGTATGGATGAGTATATCCACCCTTATCGCGGATGATCAAACGGTTAAGATTGGTGTTTTGTGCATATACTGAAAGACAAGCTACTGCACAAAGTATAAGTGTAAAAAACTTCTTCATAATATTATAATGTCAATTTTAATGTTTTGTTGTTTACTTTAAGAATGTACACTCCACGACCGAGGTTGCTCAAGTCGATGTCAGCACCATTCCATCCCTTGCGCTGGTCAACAATCTGACCGTTTGCGCTATAGATAGCCACTGTAGCAGTCTTGCTGCTGTCCCATCCCTTTACGCTAACAATGTTGCCACGGCGTAGGAGAGAGAGGTTGCCACCGAGTGTAGACACTTGAGGTTTGATGGCTGTTGCCTGGTCGACGAACTTGATGCTCTGAATTTTAGTCAAGTCGATAGCGTTGCGCTGAGTAGTATAAAAAACTAACGACTTGTTTTCAAACGTCACCTTCTCGACCTTGTTGATGTCGAATGTCCAGTATTTGCCATCTTCGCCGTATGCTACCATACTTGTTTGGGCAGACATGCTTCCGAAAGCCAATGTAGAGACAAACAACACGCTTAATAGTCTTTTCTTATTCATAAGCCAATTGCTTTAAGGTTGTTATTTTATTATTAATGCTGCAAAATTATGTAAAATAAATAAAACCACAAAACAAAAAGCCACTTTTCTTCAACGAAACATACCTTTTTGTCAAACATATCGCTAATACATAGCTATAATTATACCTATTTATATAATAAGGAGAGAAATCAGATGCCTAACTGACAGCAATGTTTAAATAAATTAATCTTTGCTGACGATTTTGGACACAATGGCATCATGGCATGAGGAATATGCCAATGGGCACGCATATTGCCTATACTTAGGTGTAATCGGAAGCCCCCGAGAACGAGGGTGGAGGGTTACGAACAACATTAAAAAAAACAACAAATTTAAAATAGGAGGTTATTATGTTACCAGTAATGAGTTCAAACAATTGGTTCCCAACAATGTTCGATGATTTCTTCAACAACGATTGGATGCCTAAGATGAAAGCTACAGCGCCAGCAGTTAACGTAAAGGAAGATGCTAAGGCATACGTTATGGAGTTGGCTGTTCCTGGTATCAAGAAAGAATATTGCAGAGTTTGCATCAACAACGATGGCAACTTGGAAGTAACTATAGAGAACAAGATGGAACACAAGGATGAGGACAAGAAAGAGCACTATTTGCGTCGTGAGTTCTCATATTCTAACTATCAGCAAGTATATGTTCTTCCTGAGGATGTTGAGAAAGACCATGTAACAGCAGCTGTTGAGAATGGTGTTCTCGCCATCACAATGCCTAAGAAGACCAAGGAAGAAGAGAAGAAAGCCTTGCGTCAGATTGAGATTGGCTAATCTGTTCATGATTGGATATTTGGTTAAATTGGTTAGTCACAATTAGACATAGGTGAATCGGAGGCAAGCAGTCCCACAAGGATTGCTTGCCTTTTTTTGTGTTTGCTGCACTCGGGAATGAAAAGAAAACTTCGTATTTCTTTGTCATTCCACTCGTTTGCATTACCTTTGCAAGCAGATTGGCAACAATGCCAACATATTGATAAACAAAAGAACTAAAGATAATATCACTATGAACAACTTGAAAAAAGACTTTGCATCACGCCTTTTGAAGGTAAAGGCCATTAAGCTTCAACCAAACGACCCTTTCACATGGGCAAGTGGATGGAAATCTCCTTTCTATTGCGACAACCGCAAGACATTGGCTTATCCAGAGCTTAGAACATTCGTTAAGCTTGAGCTCGTACACGCAGTGCTCGAGAACTTTAGCGAAGCAGAGGCTGTGGCTGGTGTTGCTACTGGCGCTATCGCTCAGGGTGCATTGGTTGCCGACGCTCTCGGTCTTCCTTTCTCTTATGTACGTTCGAAACCAAAGGATCATGGTATGGCAAACCTCATCGAAGGCGAAGTGAAGCCTGGTATGAAGGTTGTTGTTGTTGAAGACTTGATTTCTACTGGTGGTAGCTCATTGAAGGCTGTAGAGGCTTTGCGCCAGGCTGGTTGCGAGGTTGTTGGTATGGTAGCATCATATACCTATGGTTTCCCAATAGCAGAGAAGGCTTTCGCTGACGCTAACGTAAAGCTCATCACTCTTACCGACTATGAGCATGTAGTGGCTCAGGCTTCAGAAACTGGCTATATCGCAGAGAGCGACATCGAGGTTTTGAACGAGTGGCGTAAGGATCCTGCTAACTGGAAGAAATAAGGAATATGGCAACATTCGAAAGTTCTGTAAGACAGATTCCACATTCTCAGCAAGCAGTTTACAATATGCTCTCTGACCTCAGCAACATAGACAGAGTGAAAGACCGCATACCTGCCGACAAGCTCAACGACCTCACTTTCGATGCCGACAGCATGTCGATATCTACTCCTATGGGAGCGGTGAAGCTGAAGATTGTAGACCGCGAAGAACCAAAATGCATAAAGTTTGAGACGGAGCAGAGTCCTCTGCCATTCAATTTCTGGATTCAGATATTGCCAGTTACAGACACTACATGCAAAATGAAGCTCACCATAAAGGCTGAGCTAAACCCATTTATCAAGGGCATGGTATCGAAACCACTGCAAGAGGGTATCGAAAAGATTGCTGATGCCCTGCAAATGATTAATTACGCTTAAACCAATGGCAAACAAACTTTGGGAAAAGAATTACGAGATAAACCACGAGATTGAAAGATTTACCGTGGGCAGAGACCGCGAGATGGATTTGTATCTTGCCAAGTATGATGTGCTCGGTTCTATGGCTCACATCACTATGCTCGAATCTATAGGCTTGCTCGAGAAAGAGGAACTAAAGCCTCTGCTCGATGAGCTAAAGAATATCTATGAGCTTTGCGAAAAGGGCGAGTTTGTGATAGAAGACGGTATAGAGGATGTACACTCGCAGGTGGAGTTGATGCTGACTCGCAAGCTTGGCGACATGGGAAAAAAGATACACTCTGGACGCTCACGCAACGACCAGGTGTTGGTAGATCTCAAGCTCTTCACACGCCATCAGCTCAAGGAGATTGCTGATGCTGTAAAGGTGCTCTTCGACGAACTATTGCAGAAGAGTAACCAATATAAAGAGGTGTTGATGCCGGGCTACACACATCTGCAGATAGCTATGCCTTCGTCTTTCGGCTTATGGTTTGGCGCTTATGCCGAGAGCCTTGCCGACGACATGCTATTCCTACAGGCTGCATACAAGATGACCAACCGCAATCCGCTTGGTTCGGCAGCAGGCTATGGCAGCTCGTTTCCTCTGAACCGCACCATGACAACCCAACTCTTGGGCTTCGACTCAATGGATTATAATGTGGTATATGCTCAGATGGGACGTGGCAAGATGGAACGCAATGTGGCTTTTGCCCTTGCTTCGGTTGCTGGCACATTGGCAAAGATGGCTTTCGACGCCTGCATGTTCAATAGCCAGAACTTCTCGTTCGTAAAACTTCCTAAGGAATGTACCACAGGTTCAAGCATCATGCCTCACAAGAAGAATCCTGATGTATTTGAGCTTATCAGAGCTAAATGCAACAAGATTCAGGCTCTGCCTCAACAGGTGATGATGATTATGAACAATCTGCCAGTAGGCTATTTCCGCGACTTGCAGATTATAAAAGAGGTGTTCTTGTCTGCTTTCGATGAGTTGGCAGACTGCTTGCAGATGGCAGCATATATCATCAACAAGATTGAGGTGAACGAGCATATTCTTGACAACCCTATGTACGACCCTATCTTCTCTGTAGAAGAGGTAAACCGCCTTGCTGCTGCAGGCATGCCTTTCCGCGATGCATATAAAAAGGTAGGACTGGAGATTGAGGCTGGCACATTCCATGCCGACCACAACATCCATCATACCCACGAGGGTTCTATCGGCAATCTGTGTAACGACGAAATCAATGCTTTGATGAACAATGTGCTCAAAGGCTTCAATTTCGAAAGAATGACAGAGGCGGAGAAGAAACTGTTGGAAGGGTAAAAAAGTAAAAAGGTAAAAAAGTAAAAAAGTAAAAAGGTAAAAAGGTAAAAGGGTAAAAAGGTAAAAAAAAGGGAATGATGAGAAAAATCATTTTTACTATATCTACATTTATTCTGACTCTCCTCACGATGATGTTCTCGTCGTGTGGAGAGGCGGAATTTGAATATAGTTCTGCACCATGTTATCTCATCATAGACAACAGTCTGCACCACGATGCCACATTGGCAAGTGCGTTGACTCAATATTCTGGCACCTACGTAACTATCACCATCACCACGAAGTCGGGAGCTCGCTATTTCTCGTTTACCAATAATGTGGGCAAACATACCGAATCGATATTCAATGCCTACGACGAGCGACGTAGTTTGCTGTTGGGCTATAATGGTGGACTGATAGTCGGTTTTGGCAATTCTGTTGATGGCATTCTGTATGCCTACGACCGTGAATGCCCCAACTGCTTCGACTCAAATATGTTGCCATTAAAGAGCCGACCATTGTCGGTTTCAGAAAATGGAATTGCTAAATGTGGCTATTGCAAACGCCAATACGACCTCAATAATGGTGGTTTTATTTCTAATGGCGACAAAGGCAAAAAGTTGACCAGATACAGTTGTCATGCCACCGGCGCATACGGAATATTGACCGTAAACTAAGAAAATAAGGGCTTTTTCGAAGATAACTAAAGCTGAAAACCTTAAATTGTGTAAATTCCTTTGGCACTTTCAATAATTACATATACCTTTGCACATATCAATTATTACACGACCTATGCCGCAATGGTGGAATTGGTAGACACGAGGGACTTAAAATCCCTTGGCCAGTAATGGCTGTGCGGGTTCGAGTCCCGCTCGCGGCACTTTCTAAAAACTTTTTTTTATTTTAATATGCGCAAGAATATTTTCTATCTTTTGTCAGCATGCTCATTATTTGTATTGGCTTCATGCTCTAAGATGGGGCCATTGTCTGCTGACAACTTTACTGTAAATCCTATTCCACTTGAAACACAGGGTGGACAAGTTCCAGCAACTATTAATGGTACTTTCCCAGCAAAGTACATGAAGAAGAAGGCTGTAGTTACTGTAACTCCAGAACTTCGCTATGCTGATGGTAAGGTATCTCGTGGTGATGCAGCTACATTCCAGGGCGAGAAGGTTATGGGCAACGACCAGACTATTTCATATAAGTTGGGTGGACGCTACAACATGAAGACCAGCTTCACTTTCAAGCCAGGTATGGAAAAGAGCGATATGTATCTCACTTTCGATGCTAAGGTAGGAAAGAAATTGGTAGAAATTCCTGCAGTAAAAGTTGCTTATGGTGTTGTTGCAACATCTGAGCTCTATCGCAATACTTTGAATGGCAATTCTTGCTTTGCTCCTGACACATTCCAGCGTGTTAACGAGAAGAAGCTCGAAGCAAACATCAAGTTCCTCGTTAATCAGGCTAACCTCCGCAAGAGCGAATTGAAGAACAACTCTGTTCAGGAGTTTGTCAAGATGCTCAAAGAGATTAATGCAGACCGCGAGGGTCTCAACGTTAGAAACGTAGAGGTTTTGGCTTACGCTTCTCCTGAGGGTGGTTTCGAATTCAACGATAAGCTCGCAAGCAAGCGTCAGGCTACCAGCGAGGACTATGTAAAGAAGCAGCTTAAAGCTACTAAGGTTGACGCTAACGTAGCAGCACGCTATACAGCTCAGGACTGGGATGGTTTCCAGCAGCTCGTACAGGTAAGCAATATCCAGGATAAGGAAGTTATCCTCCGCGTACTCTCTATGTACAAGGATCCAGAGGAGCGCGAGCAGCAGATTCGCAACATGAGCGCTGTATTCCGTGAGCTCGCTGATGGCATCTTGCCAGAGTTGCGTCGTTCACGCCTCATCATCAACTACGAAACTATCGGACGTAGCGATGATCAGATTCAGGAGCAGTACACCGCAGATGCTGCAAAGCTCTCAGCTGATGAGCTTCTCTATGCTGCAACTCTCGAGGAGTCAACTGCTAAGAAGAAGGAAATCTATGAGACTACAACAAAGCTCTACGATAAGGACTATCGCGCATACAACAACCTCGCAGCTCTTGCTTTCGCTGAAGGCAACGACGCTAAGGCTAAGGAATACTTGAACAAGGCATTTAGCTTAAACGCCAAGGCGCCTGAGGCTAATGGCACACTCGCTCTTATGGCTCTCAAGAATGGCGATTTGGAGCAGGCAGAGGCTAACTTGTCAAAGGCTGTTGACGCTCAGGACTTCAATGCAGTTCTTGGTAACCTCAACATCGCTAAGGGCAACTATGCTCAGGCAGAGCAGAACTTCGACGATGCTACATGCAACAGCGCAGCTTTGGCACAGATTCTTAACAAGAACTATGCGAAGGCAACATCTACACTTAGCGCTATCAAGAATCGTGACGCAATGACAGAGTATCTTACAGCCATCGTAAATGCTCGCCAAGGCAACAACACAGCTGCTGCTGACGCCTTGAAGCTCGCCCTCCAGAAAGATCCTTCTTTGGCTGCTTATGCTGCCAACGATATCGAGCTGGCTAAGGTTAGCAAGTAATCATTGTTGAATGACTAAACATATTACATATCTTATATTACTCACCCTGGTTTTGGTATCATGTGGAGTCGACGGAAAGCATTTTAAGCTTGAGGGACGATTCCTGCACCTAAACCAGGGTGAGTTCTATGTATACAGTACTGATGGCGTATTGGATGGCATAGACACCATAAAAATTGAAGGCGGAAGATTTGCCTACGAGATTCCATGCGAGGAAGAAGGAACACTGGTTATGGTGTTTCCTAACTTCTCTGAGCAACCAGTGTTTACTCAACCTGGCAAGACGGTTGAGATAAAGGCTGACGCTTCGCACCTTAAGGAACTTGAAGCTGAAGGCACCGACAACAACAAACTCATGACTGCTTTCCGTAAGCAGATTTCAAGCATGTCGCCGCAGCAGACTATTGCTGCTGCAGCAGAATTCGTTAAGCACAATCCTAAGTCTAACGTTTCGGCATGGCTCATACGAAAGTATTTCATCTTAGCTCCTACACCCGACTACACAAAGGCCAAACAGCTTATAGACTTGATGATAGCAGAGCAACCCAAGAATGGTAAACTCGTAAATCTGCAACAAGAGTTGAAAGGCCTTTCGGCAACTCCTACAGGAAAAACATTGCCTACCTTTACTGCCACCGACATTAATGGCAATAAGGTTACACAGGCTTCGGTTGCCAAGTCGCCTATGGCTGTGATATTCCTTTGGGCATCATGGAACTATGAGAGTACCGACATGCAGACACAGCTGAAAAGGCTGAAAGCTTCAAAAGGAAACAACCTCTCGGTAATTGGCATTTGTATAGACCCTTCGAAGTCAGAGATGCAACAATCTCTTCGCCGCGATTCTATCTCTTGGCCTACCATCAACGATGGTATGATGTTTGACACCAAGGTTGCAAAGCTGTTGGGATTATCACAAGTGCCTTCCAATATCTTGCTAAAGAATGGTAAGATTGTTGGTCGCAACCTAAGAATGAACGAGCTAAAAGAAAAGATAGAAAACTAAGTTGGTATAAAACCCCTACTTAATCACTAACCCAGAAACACTACTTATGCTAGTAAAATCATATAGCGCAGCCGTCAACGGAATGGAAGTCACGACTGTAACCATAGAGGTAAGCATAGTACCCGGCGTGATGTATCATTTCACAGGTCTCGGCGACGAGGCTGTGAAAGAAGGTCGCAACCGTATTGCTGCAGCACTACAATGTAATGGCTACCTATTTCCACGCAAAGACACAACAGTAAACATGGCTCCTGCCGACTTGCGAAAAGAAGGTAGTAGCTTTGATTTGCCATTGGCTATGGCACTGTTGGCAGCCGACGAGAAGATTGACGGAACAAATCTTGCAAGCTATATGATGGTTGGCGAGCTGGGTCTCGATGGTAGATTGCAACCAGTAAAAGGAGCTCTGCCCATTGCTATTAGGGCAAGGGCAGAACACTTCAAAGGTCTTATAGTGCCAAAAGCCAATGAGCGCGAGGCTGCTGTGGTAAACAATCTCGAGGTTTATGGCATGGAGAATATCATGCAGGTGATAAGCTTCATCACAGGTCAGCAACACTTCTCGCCTATGGTCATCGACACTCGCAAGGAGTTTTACGAGCAGCAATATAATTTCGACCTCGACTATGCCGACGTGAAAGGTCAAGAGAATGTGAAGCGTGCTCTTGAAGTGGCAGCGGCAGGTGGACACAATCTGATTATGATAGGTCCTCCAGGTAGTGGCAAGAGTATGATGGCTAAGCGTTTACCTTCTATTCTTCCTCCTTTGTCGCTTGCCGAAAGTCTTGAGACCACGCAGATACATAGCGTGGCTGGCAAACTATCAAAGAATTCTTCACTTATATCTCAACGCCCATTCCGAAGCCCTCACCATACTATATCTGAAGCTGCTTTGGTAGGTGGCGGCATCAATCCTATGCCTGGCGAGATTAGTCTTGCCCATAATGGAATTCTTTTTGCAGACGAATTGCCGGAGTTCTCAAAACACACTCTCGAGGTACTTCGTCAACCTCTTGAAGACAGAGTTATCACTATAAGCAGGGCGAAATATAGTGTGGAATATCCCTGCAACTTCCAGTTCATAGCCTCTATGAACCCTTGTCCTTGTGGATATTACGGCGACCCAACGCATCGCTGTGTATGCACTCCCGGACAAATACAGAAATACATGAATAAGATTAGCGGTCCGCTTCTTGACCGCATCGATATACAATGCGAGATTACTCCTGTGCCATTCAAGGATATTTCGCAGGCAGCTCCAGGCGAACCAAGTGCTACGATAAGAGAAAGGGTTATTGCAGCCCGACAAATTCAAGAACAGAGATACAAGGATATAAAAGGCATACATTGTAATGCACAGATGACGGAACGCATGATTCATCAATATGCCGAACCAGATGCTGATTCGGTAGAAGTATTGCGCTCTGCTATGGAACGTCTATCTCTCTCTGCACGTGCCTACAGCCGTATTCTAAAGGTTGCCCGCACCATCGCCGACCTTGATGGTAGCGAGAAGGTACAGCTTCCTCATATAGCCGAAGCCATAGGCTATCGCCAACTCGACCGAGGCGACTGGGCTGAGAGAGGAATGTATTCTTAAAAGGTAAAAAGGTAAAAAAATAAAAGAGTAAAAGAGAGAAATGTGAGCTTAGATTTTGCGATTAATTTTTACCATATAAAAAGAAGACAAGTATGAATAATCCAATAGAAATATATCGTTCACAAGATGGAAGCATACAACTTAATGTAAAGTTGGAAAATGAGACTGTTTGGCTGACACAAAGCCAGATGGCTGAACTATTTGGTCGCGATAGAACTGTAATAGGCCGTCACATAAACAACTGTTACAAGGAAGGTGAACTTGACAAAGATATCACATGTGCAATATTTGCACATATGGGTAAAGAACAAGATCAATTGTACGAAACTGCTATGTACAATCTCGACGTTATCATATCTGTAGGTTATCGTGTAAAGTCGATACAAGGCACAAGGTTTCGTCAATGGGCCACCACCATCCTCAAACAATACCTTATCAAAGGCTATGCCATCAACCAACAGATAAAGCTCGAGCGCTACAACGAACTTAAAGACGTTGTGCGCCTTATGTCTCGTGCCATTGGCTTACAGGAAAAGGTTAGTTCTGACGAATATGATGGATTATTCAACGTTATCTCAGACTACGTCTATGCTCTTGACACACTCGACCACTACGACTACCAGTCGCTCTCTATATCGAAAACAACAAAAGAAGAAGCATTCCGAGCTACATACGATAACGCCATGGAAGCTATTAACGCACTGAAAGAAAAATTTGGTGGTAGTCAATGGTTTGCAAACGAAAAGGATGATTCATTCAAAAGTAGCATAGGGCAGATTTACCAAACCTTTGGTGGCGAAGAACTCTATCCTTCTGTTGAAGAGAAAGCAGCTATGCTTCTCTATCTTGTCGTAAAGAACCACTCGTTCAGCGATGGAAACAAACGCATAGCAGCCATGCTATTCCTTTGGTTTCTCAACAACAATAAGGTTCTTTATGCAGAAGATGGACATAAACGTATTGCCGACAACACTCTTGTAGCTCTCACTTTGATGATTGCAGAAAGCCGTACTGAAGAAAAGGACGTTATGGTGAAGGTGGTGGTAAATCTTATCAATAAAGATAATCAATAAAGATAATCAATAAATACAACCAATAGATACACATAGAAAAACAACAAAATATGAAATCTTCAATAGAAAATCTTTATTCTCTTGATGGCAGAGTGCCTGTAGGCAAAGCATTGCCATTCGGTCTTCAGCACATCCTTGCGATGTTTGTTAGCAACATCACCCCTATCATGATTCTATCGAGCGCCATTGGCCTCGATAGTGCTGTTAGCGCTATGCTGATACAAAACTGTATGATTATAGCAGGTATCGGCACATTGGTACAGCTATATCCAATATGGCGTATAGGCTCACGCTTGCCTATTGTAATGGGAATATCATTCACCTTCCTTTCGCTATCCATAAGCATTGCCAGCGCATATGGCATGGGCACGCTGATAGGAGCCGTCATCATTGGTGGTTTGATAGAAGGAGTGCTCGGACTCTTTGCCAAATATTGGGTTAAGCTTATTCCACATGTTGTAGCAGCAACGGTAGTAACAGCCATCGGCTTTTCGCTTCTTCCTATTGGTGCAAACTCTTTTGCTGGTGGTCAGGGCGCACCCGACTTCGGTAGCCTCAACAACTGGATTGTAGGCACCACCACCCTATTGGCATGTCTCCTATGCCAAGTCTTTGCCAAAGGTTTCCTTCGCTCGCTCTCCGTTCTCGTTGGTCTTATCGTAGGCTACATCCTTGCTTGCGCCATGGGAATGGTAAACTTCAGCGGCATAGCAGAACAACCAGCAATAGCATTGCCAACATTGTTGCCTTTCACTCCAGAGTTTAATATTGGTGCCATCCTTTCGGTTACAGCCGTTTATCTTGTATCAGCAACAGAAACTATTGGCGACACATCAGCACTTTGCAATAGCGCTTTAGGCAGAAACCCTCATAAAACAGAAATGGGAAAAGCCATCAGCTGCGATGGTTTCGTGAGTAGCTTATCAGGAATCTTTGGTTGTACTCCTATCACCTCGTTTAGTCAGAACGTAGGACTTGCAGCCATGTCGAAAGTTGTAAACCGTTTCACTATAGGCATTGGAGCAATAATAATGATTATTGGTGGCGTATTCCCTGTTATCGGCTATGCGCTAACGACGATTCCTCAGGCTGTACTTGGTGGATGCACCATCATGATGTTTGGCAGCATTCTCTATGCAGGCTTCGGCATGATGGCTCGTAGCGGATTCTCTCAGCGCAATATGATCATCGTGAGTCTTTCGCTCAGCGTAGGTCTTGGTTTCACCCAAGCCACAGGCATGTTCAACATCTTCCCCGAGATTGTTCGTACCGTCTTTGCCGACAACTGCGTAGCCGTAGTATTCCTCCTTGCAGTAGTGCTCAATCTGCTCTTGCCAAAGAAAGATTTGGAGTAATACCAATAGCAATAATAATAATCGTAAGTACTTTCGTTGGCCAACGAAAGTACTTTCTTTTTTTAAGGCAGATTTATCCACATAGGCATCTTGTATCGGATTATCCGACAAATATAGGGGATTATCAATCGTCCAAATCAAAGCGAATAAGCCCTGTGGGCTCTTTAGCTTAAGTTCCTTGCTTGCTATGTTAATCAACATTCGGTAGATTCGCTTGATTCGTGTTCCTTTAAACACAAACTGCTGATTTTTTTAGAACACGAATCATCCGAATCGCACGAATGAGCCCTGTGGGCTCTTTAGCTTGAGTTCCTTGCTTGAGATGTTTAATCAACATTCGGACGATTCGCTTGATTCGTGTTCTTTTAAAAATAACATCTCGTGTGCTATTAATCAACATTCGGTAGATTCGCTTGATTCGTGTTCCTTTAAAACTCAAACTGCTGATTTTTTTAGAACACGAATCATCCGAATCGCACGAATGAGCCCTGTGGGCTCTGCTGCTTGAGTTCCTTGCTTGCGTTTTTAATCAACATTCGTTAGATTCGCTTGATTCGTGTTCTTTTAAAACTCAAGTGCTTCGTGTTTCATCCCCAAGCAACAAGGACCAGAGGTCCTAAAAATCCGTGCGATCTGTGCGATCCGTGTGCCACACCATTAGCTAGAGTTTTAAGCACACGGATATCACAGAGAAAACGATAAACAAACAAATCGTGTGTACACGCTGTCGACAATATATTGCGACATACGATGTACACACGATTTTTTATATTTACCGTTAGGCTCCACCTTATTATATATATAAGTGGTGAGCCTAACGGATTATTTCCATTTAGGAATTATTCCCAAATATTAAACGACTTAGAGTAGCCCTCAGCCTCATGTCCAGGCTGTTCTAAGTCAGCAGATTCTTTCTTACCGGTACCAAGAGTAGGAAGACCTTCACCTGCACTAAATGATGGCGATGCAGCAATCATGTTAGCAAGTTCAATTTTCTCAACTGTTATTGTTGGAACAATATATTTTTTCATTGTTATAATCTTTTTATTTGTTATTACTTCTTAATGATTTTCTTACCGTTCTTGATTATCAATCCCTTATAGCTATTAGCTACACGCTGACCAGCGATATTGTAGGTTTCACCCTCGATGTTGCCATTTACGGTATTGAGCTTCAAACCTGTGGTCTGACCATCGATAACGAGGTTCAACTGCTTAGCAGCTGCAGGTGTATTAGCCTTGATATAAGCACGGAAAGCCTTGATCTTGTATGTATCGCCAGTCTCTGTCTTCCACCACTTGTCTGCATAGAGCATATAGTCGTCGTTAACGAGGTTGTAAGGCTTGTAGCTACCTACGAAGCTATAGTTTGTACCATCAGCCTTAGGATTAGGATCAGCTACTACGATAGATACGCTATTGAATGTATAAGTATTCTTAGCATTAACAGCAGCTGGCATAATCAATACAGGCACATTAGCCTCGATACCCTTTGTAGAAGTTGTGAAGTTGATGTTTGCATCATCTGCGTTGCTATATTCAACAATCTTAGCATCAGCACCGAATGTAGTCTTTACGTCAGCATCAGAAACTGCGAATGGCAATACCAATGTGTTCCACTTGTTAGCAACAAATTTGCGCTTCAAAGTTACATTAGCATCCATTGCCTCGAAAGTATTGTCTGTAGCCTCATCAAGGGTAACATCAAGATTGCCAAGGCGAACGAGACGAACATCACCAAAGCTAAACCAACCAGCCTGTTTAGAAGAAGGCATATTAGCAACTTCAATCTTTACTTTACCATCTGCTCCAACAGTAAACTCAGCTGTATAATCGTTCCAACCACGATCAAAGACACCACCAGTATCGCCAAATTCATTGATATCAATAACATTCTTGTCATTGATTCTAAGATACATCCATAAGCCCTGCTGTGCACGCGCCTTCACTGTAACAATATATTTACCTGAAGCAAGATTTGCAACTTCTTGCGAAACACGTTGTTTGTTTTCACCATCCCAATAATCATAATAGTTGCCACCCTTGGTGCCATCGGCATTTGTCCAAGTCTGATTATTTGGAGCACCCTCATTACCACCAGATTGGCTACGATTCCATCCTTCAAGAGAACCCTTTCCATCTGATGCTGTAAAAGTAGGATTTACAACCTTTGCAGTACAATCTTCAGCGCCCTTTACACCTTCAGCCTTACCATTGCTTTCCACGTAAGCACGGCGAGCAGCGATAATAGCATTAGCCTTAGTTTCTGCATCTGCAGCAGTTGTAGCAGTTGCCTCCTTAGAAGTTGTAAATGTTGTATACTTTTCCTCTAATGCATAAGCAAGTTTCGTCTGTTCAAGGGCCTTTGCAACTACAAAAGCCTTATATGAAACTTTAGCCTCATTAAAGTTTATTGTAGCCAACTGCAAATCGCTTGCTGCTGTTACATAGTCAGCAGGTGTAGCTGCAATAAGTGACTCTAATTTAGTTTTCTCTTCACCTGTAACATTATCGTCTGTTGTAGCTTTTGCTGTAGCTAAAATAGCGTCATAGTTTTTCTTAACTAAGCCATCATAATTGCCAATACCATAGCACTTTAGTGAGAAATTATCGAAAGCTACCCAGTTAACACCTGTTGTTTCATCAATCTGAAGACCGATTTCCAAATCGCCTTCAACCTCATGATTTACTACAACAGAGAAATACTGTGCAGCATCACCAGTCTTGCAAGGTGTCTTTGTAACCTTTTCACCATCTTTAATATACAAGTAGACTCCATTGTTATTATGGATATCATTACCTGCAACTTGGTAAGTAGCGGTTACTGCAGCCTTCAATTCATAAGCACCTGCAGGACAATCCTTTACTATCTGACTAAATGACTTAGCAGTCTGGTGGTTAGGTACTGACACCCATGTTTCAAAATATGGACGAGTAACATTACTACCAGGATTTTCATTATTTGTTGGATGATCAAACTTATCAGCACCAGTCCAACCATCAGTAGTAGCCATGTCTGGATTCGTTATTGTAATAGAAACAGACTTATCCAAAGTTGCATTAGAAATCAAAAGATTATTCATGGCTACTTGCAATGCTGTTTTTGTTGACTCAAGTTCAGAAATTGAAGCTGTATAAAGTTTACTATTTGCCTCAGTAATCTTTGCCTTTAAAGCTTCTGTTCCTTTATATTCACCACCATCAATCATTGCCTGCGCTTCATCAATCTTGTTCGATAAGAGCTTCTGAACTGCATAAATCTCTGAGCCTTCAAGATATGACAAAGTGAAATTATCAATATTAGTCCATTTATGTTCTACAAAAGCAGCAGACCAAGCACCAATCTTCAGAGTTCTATCAGTTACCAATACCGAAGTCTGAGCATAATTCCATCCGTCTACACCTTGACCTTCCTCAACTACTGAACCATCTCTTTTAATAGTTCCTTTGGTAGTTCCATTAGCAGGAGCTTTTTCTGAAACAGATCCATTTGCAACCAATAAAGATATTACACCATCTGCACTTTGTATAGCTGTCTTCAAGTTGTATATGCCATTAGATATATTGTTAATAGTCTGATAAAGAGAACCTTCCCAACTACTACTTCCCCAATTACTTGGTTCAAAGAAGCCTTTTTTCCCGTCAAATCCATTACCACCATTTATACCTCCAGTTTTATTCCAGCCTTTATCGGTATCAGCATTTGGGTTTGTTATTTTATCTGTAACATCCTTTGAGGTAAGAGCTGTTTCAGACAATTTATACAACTTCAAGTTATCCACAAACAAGAATGGAGACCTATCACCTCCTGCACTTGCACTCTTCAGATAACCCATAGAGAAGTCTACGCTTGTTTCGGTAGCTACATAAAAGATAATTTCAAGCTTGGTCCATTTGTTTAGTTCAGAAGGCCACTTATAAATGCTCAAGTCTCCATATTTAACACCACAAAGACTTTTTCCATTATCAAGATTTGTAGTTGCATAAGCGTCAAAGACCAATTTGTATACACCTGTTGGCAATGTCGAAGTCTGCTTTACGCCAAGTGTTACATTAGGGCACCAATTAGCCTCAACAAAAAGGAGAGATTTATTACCTTCTGTAACAGAAGATTCATTTTTAGGAGATACAACTTTCTGTCCTCCATTTGTTTTACTACTTTTTACATACAAAGTTGTATTGTATGGCATCGTAAATGTTCTTGCGTAGTTTTCTTTTGAGTCTGTAATAGTAGTCCAATCGCTAATATTATAAACATTAGGACTTCCACAGGATGCTAAGGTTGAACCACTTGTTGCAGTAGCATTAGCATTTTTGTCAGCACCAAGATTTGATCCATCAAAAATAGGAGATGACTCAAAACCGGCATTCTTCAAATAAGTATCCGTCACATCTGTTTGTGCCACAGCATTACCCCCCCCTATAGCCAATAACAGGGAAGCCATCATTAATTTGTAATGTTTCATAATTAATAATTTAGGTATAAATTAAGTATTGTTAGTTATATTAATTTTCTTATTAAGTTATTAGGTAGAATGTCTATGTGTATATTTACACTATAAAGGCATAATGAATAGTTATTTGGGGGCAAAGTTATATAAAAGTTTATTTAAGTCCAAACTTTTATTGGATTTTTTTAATTTTATTTGTGTATTTGGTACATTTATCGTAATCGTTTGGGTATTAAAAGGATAATTATACGCTTACATTTATTTCCAAAGAGATTTTATAATCGAAACAATAAACGCAAGCAGCAGAACAGAGTTTGGCGAAACTTGGAACATAATTGGCTACACCAACGCCCTCCTTACAAAAAGAGCTATCATATTGCTATATTTTTACCCACCACTGCAAAAATATTGTTATTTATTCTGATTATTTAATAATAATATGTAACTTTGCAGCATTACCCAGCAATTAACATAATTACCATATAACAACAACACTAAAATCAGAAAGCTTATGAAAAGACGTTTACTCTTTACATTTGCCACTCTTCTCGCCCTATTGCCTTACGTAGGGCTGGCAGCCACAACAACGTGGTCGTTTGAGTGGAACACAAGCAAGAAAGATGGTGGACAGGGTTTCCACAACTTTGGCTCAAGCAAGGTTGAGAAAGATGTATACACCACAGAACTAAACGGAGTGCAATGGAACATTTCGTCGAAAGGCACCTATATCTATGCCTATACTTCGACTATGGGACAGTATATCGGTAGCACGTCGGAAGCTCCAAGTAGCTCTACCCTCTGGACAACGGGCTTTGCAGGAAAGATTAAGGACGTGAAGGTTACTGCCCGCGTAAAAGATGACAAAAAAGCTGGCAATGTGGCTGTTGCCGTGAATGGCAAAGACTATCTCTGCGATGGCAATGCCAAGGCTTCGCTAACAGGCACACTCACTGAATATGCATTCACCATCGATGATGCCGATATGCAAGAGGGAAAACTCGAGATAAAGCTCAACCAAACGAGCGAAGAGAAGGGACCTCTGTATATATATAAAGTGGTGGTAGACTACGAGGTTGCCACATCTGGCGTTCCTGCTCCTGTATTCACTCCTGCTGCAGGCACCTACGACAAAGCACAGCAGGTGGCTATTACTACTGAAGGTTTGGATGCTGGCACCTACACCATATATTATACTACCGATGATAGTAACCCACGCCTTGCCGACGGCACTCGCAAGGCTTATACCGGACCTATCGACATTGCCGAGACCACAACTCTGAAGGCTATCGTTGCCAAAGGCGAAGAACTGAGCGAAGTGGCAGAGGCAAACTACGTGATACGCAAAAATCCACAGATTAGATTCAACAAAAAAGAGATCACTCTGCTTTCGGGCGACGAAGGATATTCCGACTTGTTGAATCCTAACAAGCTGTCGCCAATCACCTATAAGTCGTCTAACTGGATGGTATGCTCGGTAGACAAATATGGTGCTTTGTCTTCATCCTACATTAAGGAAGATTCAAAGGCTATCATCACCGCTACCTTTGCAGGCGACGACACCTATTATCCTCTTACCGACACACTTACAGTATACGTAAAGGCTCGCACTCCGCTAAAGACTCCTATAGTGACACCTCTTGGTGGCACATTCTCAGAACCTGTAGAAGTGAAGATTACTACCGACGACGAGAACGCTGTAACCATCTGGTATTCAACCAACGCCAAGAGCGCTGAAGAGTTTGAAGAGAGCGACAACACACAGAGCGTGGTTGTAGAAGGTCATGAGGCTACTGTCACCATCGACAAGTCGTGCACACTATATGTGATGACTCGTGGCTACAACGTAAATAGCGAAGTGATATCGGCAGAATATACCATCAACCTACCATTAAAAGCCGACTTCACTACCGACCGTGCTTCCGTGGCTTACTACGACCAGGAGTTTGACTCACCTGAAGAGGTGAAAGACTGGACAGTAGGCAATGGTTGGAAATTGAGCGACAAGAAGTTCAAGTCTATCAATGCCAACGACAAATATTCAGCTTTCGTTAGCTACAATGGCGGTAGCGGAACCACTCAGCTCGCAAGTCCTGAACTTACCGTGAAAGAAGGAAGCAAGGTAGAGTTCTATGCTTACTTCGCACCATACTTCTTGTATAATGGCAAATGGACTTTCAACATCACCGATGTAGAAACTAACCAGAGCGAGACTCTGCTCGATGCTTTCAGCTGGGCACAGGAAACAGCATACAATGCTACTAACTGGAACAAGTTCTCGTTCGACCTTGCAGCATACGCCGGCAAGAAGGTTACATTCTCGTTCGACTATCCTTTCGGAGGCGAAGACCTTGCCATAGATGGCTTCCGCCTTGTACAAGACGACCCTACAGCTAAGGACGCCATCCATATCTTCGAGGGCGAAGAGATTGCATTCAAGAACCTTTCAGAAGGCGAGCCTAAGGCTTACGAATGGGCATTCCCAGGTGCAGATACCGAGACTTCGACTGAAGAAAATCCTGTAGTAAGATACAGCAAGGCTGGCACATACAACGTTTCGCTCACCATCAAGCGTGGCGAAGAGAGCAACAAGGTAGAGCGCACCAACTTTGTAGTGGTTACTAAGAAGGCTCCTACTGCCAAGATTGGATTGCCAGAAGAAGGCTATGAGTCGCCATACGTAGGCACCTTCGTTCCGCTCGACGTGCCTGTAACATTCCGCGACCTTTCAGAAGGCAACCCTACAGAATGGAAGTGGGTATTCCAAAATACCGACAAGACAGAAAGCAACGAGCAGAATCCTACCGTTACCTATACCAAGGCTGGAACCGTGAGCGTGGGTCTTACTGCAAAGAACGATGCCGGTCAGACCAACGACATTCTGCAATGGGCAATCCAGGCAGGTGGTGCACAGAATGTTTGGAACATCAGTCTCGACGAAAATTCCGACCTCAAACAGGTGAACCTTGGCTACTATGGCTACTATGGAGGTACCAACTGGCTTGGCATGGAGAAGTTTGCCGAACTCTACAAGGCTCCTCTCGCTGATGCTACAGTAGATAGCGTGAGCGTATTCTTTGCTTCTGTAGGCACCATCGACCCAGAGAAAGAAATCACCATGACAATGAATGCCGTGGCTGAGAATGGTGAACCAGGCGAGGTGATGGCAACAGCAACCAAGAAGGCTGGCGAATTGCAGTATAGCGATGACGACTATCTTGCCACAATCTTCCATTTCGACAAGACTGTGGAACTGAAGAAGGGTACTCCATTCTTCATCGTTATTGGTCCATTCCCTAACGGCACCATGGAGGAATCGCCATATACTGCCGACGATATCTCAATATACTGCCACCGCAGAAACCCTGGCGAGAAGACCACCACATGGCACTATCTTGCAGAAGAGGATGCTAACTATCAGCCTACAGGCGAATATAAGTGGTACGAGAATTCCGACGACCCTCTGTCTATGGCTATAGCTCCTGTAATCTCTTACGCAACAACATCTACAGCCATCAACAACCGTGGCATCAACACCACCACATCAGCTCACGCCGTTGCCACCTACACCCTTGGTGGTGCTAAAGTGCAGGCTCCACAGCGTGGCGGCATTTACATCGTGAAGTATTCTGATGGCTCAAGTCGCAAGATGGTAGTGAAATAACAACAATGTCTACATGATATTGTAGACTGCAATAATCATAAAAAGCAAGTTAGCTTCTGACATCACTCACAGAAACTAACTTGCTTTTTTATTTCAGCACATATTGAAGCTACACATATAAACCAACTAAAGCCCTCGCTTTGAATCTCCTTAAAGAGGATACAAAGCGAGGGCTTAAAGTGTTTATACGTTTAATTTATTGTTTTGCTGTTCGGCAAAGAATTATATCAACTCTGCAGGCAGAGCTGGCATTGCACCATGCTGGGTGCAGACATAGGCGCTGACTTCAACTGCACGCTTATGAGCCTCAGCTATGGTCATACCCTTGAGGATGCAAGCGCAGAAGGTGCCTGTGAACGAGTCGCCAGCACCAACAGTATCGGCAACCTCAACCTTTGGAGTCTCTTGGAACGACTTGCTGCCTGGAGCAAATACATAGCTACCATTTACTCCGCATGTCAATACGAGCATATCGAGATTGTATTTACCCAAGATGAGCCAACACTTGTTTTCGATATCCAAACCAGGATAACCAAAGAGGCGACCTATGGTAATGAGTTCCTCGTCGTTAATCTTCAGCACATTGCAACGCTTCAAGCTTTCGCAAATAATCTCCTTGGTATAGAAATTCTGACGTAGGTTGATGTCGAAGATTTTTAGGCAATCCTCTGGAGTATGGTCAAGGAACTGATAGATGGTGTTGCGACTAACCTCGTTGCGCTGAGCCAACGAGCCCCAACATACAGCACCTGTATATGCTGCTATCTCCTTAACATCGGTAGTGAAAGGAATGTTGTCCCATGCCACATCTGTTTTGATATCGTATGTAGGCACACCCTCGCTGTCAAGCTCTACTTGAACTGTACCAGTAGGAAAGTTAACCTTTGGCATAATGTGCTTCAATCCCTTCTCGTCGAGCTGGCGAAGAGCCTCTTCGCCAAAGGCATCGTTGCCCACAGCACTAACAGCTACAGAGAGCAATCCATGCTGACCAGCGTGATAGGCGAAGTTGGCAGGAGCACCACCAAGTTGAGAACCTGTTGGAAATACATCAAACAGAATCTCACCCAAGCCTACACAATATTTCTTTTTCAAGTCTGTATTCATAGTCGTCTTTAATTATTAGTTGTCGAATTGTTGGTTATAAATTACATTTTAACCTTTCCGATGTATGTAAACAAGTATACCACACCTACTGCCATTACCAATACTGCACCTATCTGACCGATAGCATCGCTGGCAAAGCCCATAAGCAATGGGAAAACGGTTCCGCCAAAAAGGCCCATTATCATGAGTCCGCTAACCTCGTTCTTCTTCTCTGGCAAAGCTAACAAAGCTTGCGAGAAGATTATTGAGAACACATTTGAATTGCCATATCCCACCAAGGCAATTGCTATATAGAGCATAAATGTGCTGTTGCCAAAGAACATTACAACCATACTCAAAGCCATCATCACAATGCTGATAGTAAAGAATGTGCGCGACTTCATAATGCGAAGGAAGAAAGAACCAGTGAAACATCCGATGGTACGGAATATGAAGTAGAGCGAGGTTGCAAAGGCAGCCTCATTCAAGCTCCATCCCAAACGTTCTATCAAGAGCTTTGGTGCTGTGGTGTTGGTACCAACATCTATACCCACATGGCACATGATACCGATGAAGGAAAGCAGCACGATAGGTTTGCCGAGCA